>JAEIGA010013041.1_pt1 | contig 12645 bp, 9 predicted proteins | sample 9270691 | NCBI WGS metagenome assembly JAEIGA01 (sample SAMN17057246, study PRJNA624740) | gut metagenome | biome: biome; isolation source: fecal sample | host: Bos grunniens | place: China: Xizang | collected 2019 | reverse complement strand
TCCTCTTGACGCTCCTCGTGGCTTGGGTATTATTCGGAATCGTTAAGCCGGCATTCGGATTGTAATACAATCTACATATCAACAAAAGGTCACGACTCTATCGTGGCCTTTTTTGTTGGGTGGAGGGGGGGGTAGAGAGGTTAGGGAAGTTAGGGAGTTTAAGGAGTTTAGTGTTGGTCGGCAAAACTGCAAAGCAAAACAACCTTACTCGACCTTATCTGACCTTAATCGACCTTACTCGACTTTACTCAACCTTCCCAAACCCTCCTTTGGTAAAGGAGGGCTTTGAGGTCACGAGTTCTGTAACCCACAAAAAAAAGATGAAGAGCAACCAGATGGTTTCTCTTCATCTTTGAGCTGTTGACGAGGCTTGAACTCGTGACCTCTTCCTTACCAAGGAAGTGCTCTACCACTGAGCTACAACAGCAAAAAACCTTAAAAAGCGTTGCAAATGTACGACAAAATTTCATAGCAACAAAATTTTACCGCACTTTTTCGTATCATCATCCCAAAATTTTCTCTGCCAAGCACCCATTTTTCTGCCCAAATCGACTCTAAAAATCGCCAACACTACCCCAAAAGCCGACCAAAATCGTCCATCACACAACTTGGCACACCCCGTCAGGAGGTCGCTACAAGGAGGATTTCTATCCAAAATTTCGCATTATTAAAAAAAGTGAAAATTTTATTGAAATTTTTTAATAAAATATTTGCACAGTAAAAAAATTACCCTTACCTTTGCACTCGAGTTTTAAGGTTCATTTTAGGTTAGTAGTTTTAGGTTGGTAGAGGAAATCGGCAGGTTGCGACGCGATTGTCGCTAAGACTCACAAGAGGTGCTCTCTTGGAGTCGAATACCTCCGAAGACCTCATTTTTTGTTTCTACACCTCGGCAACTCCCACCCGACCACTACCCGCAACTTTCACCTCCAACATACGCCACGACATCGACAATCGTTACGATGCAAATCGTCCCCTTTTGGCACAGCACATCTGCGAGCATTTACTATACATAGTAAAAAAGTTGCAACCGATGGTGCAAAAACGAAATTTTTATCGTATCTTTCGCCCGATTTTATTGATATAGATAGCAAAAATTCACTATATTACATTTTTATGAAAAAATTCTTCAAATTTCTATCAATCGCTGGCGTTATCGCATCGTTTGCAATGATGGCAGCTTGTACCGATTCGGGTACCGACAAAGGTGATCCAACACCAGATCCAGATCCAACTCCTGACACTCCTACCGTGACATACTCGATGAGTGTTGCACAAAAGGAGGTAAATCCGTCCGAGGCAACATTTGAGCTCTCGACCGAGAACATCGCATCGTATGCCTACCTTATTCAAGCAAAGGCTGACGCTTTCGATGTATTGCCTGACGTAGTGCTCGCAACGGGCATATTGGGCAACTGCGACGAGAGCGGCAAGACGCTTGTTACCATTAAGAACTTGATGCCAGAGAGCAGCTACATCGCAAAGTTCGTAGGTATTCAGACCAATGAGGAGTTCTACAAGGATGTTATTGCCGTAGAGATTACCACGGGCAAGTTCAGCGGCGAGGTTACATTCTTCAACGTAGATTACCTCTCGGCTTCTGTAAACATTCAGCTCCCAGAGGGCACTATCAAAGAGGGCAACGTAGTAAAGTGGGGTCTGTTCGATGTTGTAACCCTCAATATGGAGGAGGGTCAGATGACCGATGCCGAGCGTTTGAACCAGCACGACGTTGTATATGCAAACTACTTCACCAAAGAGGTAACCCTCACATTCAACGAGGAGAACAACTGGTTTACCCCACCGGCAGAGTATGCCAGCGACGAGAACGAGATGATTGCTCGTTACTATCCGCTCTCTGCAGGTCAGCCTTCGATTCTGATGCTTGGCGAGTTCTCTTACAACCCTATCGAGTCGGATTGGCGTGCAGGTTGGGGCCCAGGTTACTACGACTGGTGCTTCGATATGAATAGCTACCTCGAAGCGTACTACAACGGCGTAGGTCAAGTTGACCAGAATAAATATTGGACCGGCTACCACAAGCGTATTCCATTTACGACCAAGGAGCCTGCTGATTTGGGAGTGCTTCCCGATATCGACATCAATCTCACGCCGAAGGGTACTGGTTCTATCGACGTGACCTTCAAGGATGGCATCGCATACTGCTGTGTTGCGGTAGTTGATGACGCAACCTACAAAGTCATTATGCCATATCTCAACAACGACAAGTCGTTGCTCCCTTGGTATGTCACTTCGTACAACGCATTTATGAACATCGGTGCAATCTCGTTGGAGAAGAGCACTCCGCTCGTAGCAGAGAACTACTTCTATTTGGAGCGTGATGTTAAGTACCACCTGTTTGCAGCAGCACTTAACGACGATGCTTCGAAGCGTTCGTACTACGAGACACCATTCAAGTTGCCACAGCCAAGACTCCCTGCACCTGTTGCAGAGATTAAGGCTGTTCCAAACCCAGAGACAGGCAAGACTTCGGACTCTGCAGTTTGGTTTAACCTCCGTGCCGTAAATGGCGATGCCGACGTAGTTCGCTACATCGCAAACTACGAGCGTGAGTGGATGGCAATGCAAAACCAATACACCAAGGCGGGCTACACCGAGCAGGAGGCTCTGTTGATGATGTTGAATCAGTATGGTGGCTATATCCCCGAAAAGGGCTCGACCGATACGAGCGAGCTCAAAAAGATTAACTCTGCCGAGGGTTTGACTATCGAGTTCTCGTCACGTGCCGATGCAAACAATATCTGTGGTTTTGTCATCTACAACACAGAGGGCACCCCTTCGCAAGTTGTTTTGGCAGAATCTCGTACCGACAAAGAGCCTGCCGCAACACCTATCGCTTCGACACTCTACGACGATTTGAAGGGCGAGTGGACTTTGACCGCTACCGTAACAGGTCAGGAGTATATCAACAACGTACTCACCCCATTCACACGTTCGCACTCTTCGGATGTTACAATCGGCGATATCTCGTATGAGAGCACTCTCCCAGAGGAGGTTTATATGATTTACAGCCGTCAGGGTATGGACAAGGAGGAGGTTGATGCTATCTATGCACAATTCCGCACAGCTGTGGATGATTTCAACAAGCAAACTCGTGCTCAAAACCGCATCCTCTGCCAGGGCTTCGACTTTGAGAACTATGAGTATCGTGGCATTAGCTATGCAGCATACCGCAATCCATACGAATTGTTCATCGACCCAGAGTATTCGGGTTACGACTACGAGTCGCCAATCTACGACTTCGGTCCAAAGTGGTACTTCCAAGTTCAGGAGGGTGGTACAAGCGTAGCTGTTCCATTCAACGTAAGCTACTTTGCACCTGCTGCACAATGGCTCTACTACGTATATCAGTTTATGCCTGTAAGCGATGCCGGCTATCTCCCATACTTGCGTAACGAGTACGCCCAAATCGAGACAGGCTACTGTCCTGTTGAGATTGCCGAGGATAAGAATACTATCACAATCAAACCTTACATCCACACCGATGGCAAGCCTTACTACCTCAACCTCTGTCGCTACTTCGAGTCGGCTGGTGAGGCACAGGTACCTTTGAAAATCGTTTCGGACATCGTAATGACCCGTAAGAGCGGTACAGCTCCTGCGGCAGCGAAGGTTGCAAAGAGTGCAAAGGCAGAGTGCAGCGTATTCAAGGCCGACAAGCCTATCGTAACCAAGAAGGCACGTTGGACAAGCCGTACAGCATTCAACACAACGGCGAAGATTGTGAAGCCGGAGACTCGCACATTCCGTCCAATCAACCTCGAAACATTCCAACAGAACGTGAAGAACTACATCAAGAAGCTTCACGGCGAGAGTGTAAGAGAGACACGTTAATTTCAGATACGTTTTATGGCAGAAACTCTCCTGCGGGGGAGTTTCTGTCAATTACAAACATAAGATAAAATGAAGAGATTATTTTTAATTCTGACCCTTTCGCTCTTTGCTATTGCGGGTTTGTCGGCACAGACCCTACCCGACGTACAGGTCGAGACCCAAGAGGGCGAAATCATAGCCGTTCGCGACTTGGTTGGCAAAAAGCCACTCGTTATCTGCTATTGGTCGATTGCCTGCAAACCTTGTATTCAGGAGTTGAACGCCATCAACGACCAAATCGAAGATTGGCGAAAAGAGGCGTCGTTCGAGGTTATTGCCGTATCGGTTGACGATGCCCGATTGAAGGCCACCGCAAAGGCAAAAGCTGCCTCGCTCGGTTGGGACTTCACCTGCATCTACGACTCGAACCAATCGCTCAAACGTGCGATGAATGTCTCGCTTACGCCACATAGCTTTGTGGTCGATAAGAGTGGTAAAATTGTTCTCTCGCACTCGGGTTATACACCTGGCAGCGAGCAGTTGCTTATCGACAAGGTGGTCGAAATCTCTAAAAAGTAACCCATTATGAAGCGTATATCACTACTCCTTCTGCTCGCTGTGATGGCGATGTCGAGCATTTCGGCTCAAATCAACGTGGGCAAAGGTCAGATTTCGGGTAGCGTAGAGACCAACAACATCGTCTATATCAACGACAATGGTCTTAATACGCCCGCACCCGAGGGTCACTTCGGCTCGAACACATACGTCAAGGTCGATTACACCTACAAGCGTTTTTCGGTTGGTCTGCAAGGCGAGGCTTTCCTCCCCGCACTGCAAGGCTACGAGATAGCAACTCCGAATAACGATGCACAGTTCTGCCTCGGCTCGAAGTATATTCAATGGAGCGACAAATACTTTACGGTCTTGGCGGGCGACGTTTACGACCAATGGGGAAACGGACTTATTATGCGTACATACGAAGACCGACAACTCGGTTTCAACAATGCGTTGGAGGGTGGTCGTATCGAGGTACGTTTCAACCAATACTTCTCGGCAAGAGGTGTGTATGGTCGTCCCCGACTCTACGCTATGCGTAGCCAGGCAAGTAGCGGCTCGCGATTCTATGCAGAGTATCTCGACGATACGTGGGTAGGTGGTGCCGATGTTGCTATCTCGCTGGGAGATATTTTCAAGTTGCAAAATACAATGCTCACCATCGAGGGTAGTTACGTCAATCGTAACGCCTCGCATCTGGTGCCAAATGTCGATCTTGCAGCCAAAGGTTTGACCTCTCGCAGTATGAATATGTACTCCGCCCGCTTGAACTTCGGCTACAAAACCTTCACATTGCGTGGCGAGTATGTCCACAAAGACAAAGACCTCTCGTTGGTATCGATGGAGCAGGCTCGTTGCGGCAAGGCTGCATTGGCAGAGGTTATGTTTACATACAAGACATTGAGCATCACGGGTACCGCCCGAATGCTCGACAATATGGGAACTCTGCTCACGTTCAAAAACCAGAGTACGGGCAATACGCTCAACTATCTGCCAGCATTGACTCGTCAATACACCTATATGCTCGCCAACCTCAACCCCTATCAGGTAAATGTCGAGGGTGAGATTGGTGCACAGGGCGACATCTACTACTCGTTGCGTAGCAAGAGTGACCGCCACCGCTATTGGAACTTCCACGTAAACTACTCGACCTACTTTACGCTCCACAAAAACCAGAGCATATCGGGCGAGCGTGAGCGTCTGTGGCAAGACCTCAACTTCGACATCGAGCGTCAGTGGAACCGCCGTTTGAAGACTACGTTCCTCTTCTCGTTCCAAGAGTGGAACCCATATCACGGAGCACGTCACCGCACCTACGTTTCGAACATCTTCGTAGCCGATGTGCAGTACAAGTTCGACCGCAAGAAGTCGTTGCGTGTCGAGGCTCAATATCTGCTTTCGGATGAATACGAGGGTGATTGGGTAGCAGGTTTGGTCGAGTTCAACCTCGCACCACATTGGAGCTTCTACGTGAGCGATATGTACAACATCGACACCACGAAGAAGAACTACTACGCAGTCGGTGCATCGTACACGCTTCGTCGTACCCGCTTCCAATTGAGCTTTGGTCGCAACCGTGCAGGCTACATCTGCTCGGGTGGCGTATGCCGTTTCTCGCCCGAGTACACGGGTGTAAACCTTATGATTACTTCGTCGTTCTAAAACATTGCGAGATATGAAGATTTTTATCAAACTATTATACGTTATCGTTACGGTGCTTTTCACCTTCACTGCGTGTTTGAAGGGCGACGGCACCGACGAGGATTTTTCTATCGACGAGAAGGGCTTTGTTGTAGGAGTGACCTCCACCTCGATTGCTGCCGATGGTATCGACAGCACCACCCTCGTTGCAACATTCAACGACACTCCGATTGCCGCCGAGCAGCTGACCATCTACGATGCTGCCACCGACCAGACAGTTGAGTGGGATGGACTCTCATTCTCATCGTTCATTGCAGGACAATACTCGTTCTATGTAACATACGTCGATGAGGATGGCGTTACGCACCGCTCCGAGACCTTTACGATTAACGTCGTGGCGAAAATCAACCTCGACACGCTGGACGAGAAGGGTCTGACCGCCCGTGTAACCACAAATGTTATCGAGGCAGGCAAGGGCGAGGCGATATTTATCATCCGCTACAATGGCGTTGTACTCACGGGCGAAGAGTTGGCAAAGGTTAAGGTCTATACGGTCGATAACGCAGGGCAAGACCAAGCCATCACACTCTCAACCGATGCCGAGCACGGATTGTTGTGCTATACATCGAATGTATCGGACGTAAAACGCTTCTGGTTCTCGTACAAGACATCGAGCACCTTCAACGCCGTTTTGAAGGTGACAACCGTAAACTTCCCGATACCGTCACGCCCTATCGACAGCAAACCAAACTCTATGGCGTTCAACTACCGAGCGATGTTTGCACAGTTTACGAGCTTGACGTGCGGTGTCTGCCCAAATATTTTGTGTGCATTCGAGACACTCTCCGAGGATAGCGAGTACGGCAAGCACTTCACCTTCGCTGCCATACACTCTGCCGACGAGATTGCAAACTCAACATCCGAGAAGATGTCCGCCGACTACAACATATCGTCGTTCCCTGACGTGCTTTACAACCTCAACTCGTCAATCAGCGGCAGTTATGGCTATGCACAAGATCTTGCAAATATCAAGGGGCTTATAAATATCGGTTTGTCGCAGCCTTGCCAAGCGGCTATCGCTGCTCGTACGACATTCGACGGCTCGACACTGTTGGTACGCACCGCTATCAAGGTCGCTGCGAAGGGCGACTACCGAGTTGGTGCTTGGGTTGTGGAGAATGACGTATATGGCATACAGACCAACTACAACCCTAACACGGCTGCCGAACTCGGCTACAACCTCAACTACCACAAAGGTGTTGTGCGTTCCATCAAATCCATCCAATCGGGTCGTGACTACACGGGCTTCGACCTCGGCACAATTGCCCAGGGCGATACGGTCGAGCACCTCTTCGACCTCTCAATCGACAAGAGTTGGGTGGCTCGCAACTGCCAAGTGCTGCTCTTTGTCACTGCAAAGCAGAGCAACGGCAGCTACGTTGTAGTAAACTCTGTGATGACCCCATCGTTGGAGCAGGGCATAGATTTCGAGTATGCCGAATAGCGGCTAAACCCGATAACGCAAAAAAGGTTGCCAACATTGTTGTGGCAACCTTTTTTATGCGATTTGCTTAAAAAATGTAGTACTCGGAGCGGGAATTGAACCCGCACGGGCATTACTGCCCACAGGATTTTAAGTCCGGCGTGTCTACCAATTCCACCATCCGAGCAACACGCATTTGCTATTACAGCGATGCAAAAGTAATACTTTATATCTAATTATCCAAATTGCGACTCTACATATTCGACAATTTTGTCGAACTCTGTCGGGGCGAACCACCCTATCTCGCCATCACGTCGGAACCACGTCATTTGGCGTTTTGCGTAGCGTCGTGTGTTGCGTTTTATCAACTCACGAGCCTCCTCCAACGTAATCGTTCCATCGAAATAGTCGAACAACTCCGTGAAGCCCACCGTATGAAGTGCGTTGCAGTCACGTTGCGGATACATCGCACGAGCCTCCTCGACCAAACCCTCGTCGAACATCGCATCGACACGTCGGTTGATGCGGTCATATAGCACCTCTCGCTCCATTGCAATGCCGACCTTTGCTATCCGAAAATCTCGCTCTTTGCGGCTGCCTATGCGGAGTTCGCTATATGGGCGACCACTCGATATGCAGACCTCCAATGCTCGCAATATGCGTTGCGGATTTGACCTATCGACCTCGGCATAGTATTGGGCATCCCGCTGTCGCAACTCCTCGACAAGCGACTCCAAACCTTCATCTGCCAAACGGCGATTGAGCGTTGCACGCAATGTCTCGTCGATTTCGGGCAAATCATCTATACCCTCGCACAGGGCCTGAATATAGAGCCCCGACCCACCAACAGCAACCACCGTATCGTAGCGGGCAAAGAGCTTGTTCAGGCGCTCAATAGCCTCGCGTTCGTACTCTCCGCAGCTATACAACTCATCGACCTCTCGCTCGGCGATAAAGTGGTGCTCAACCGCAGCCAACTGCTCGGCAGTGGGCTGGGCTGTACCAATAGGTATGCCTCTGTAAATTTGTCGTGAATCTGTCGAGATAATCGGAGCAGCGTAGTGGCGAGCCAATCGGACGGCAAGGTCGCTCTTACCCGATGCCGTAGCTCCAACTATGACAATCAGACGTCGTTTAGTACTCGTCATCGTAGTCGGCGTCCTCATCGAAACTTCCGAAATCGCCCATCATCTCCTCGAAAATCGAGCCATCATCGCTCGACACCTTATCGGGGTCGTATTGGTCGGGCACAGTAGCATTCTCGAACGCAACACGCGGATAGGTAAACTCGGCATTTGGCTCCGAGCCATTGACAACCTCGATATAGAAGGCTCGGTCGGCAATCATATCAAACTGCAAAATCAGTCGCTTATAGTCAGCCACAACCAACTCCGCCAACGTCACGCTCTCCATTGCCATAGGCTCGTCATCGCCACCCATACCGATGCCCATATCCATCAACGTGAACTCACGAAGGCGATTCCAATGGTCGTCAGCCGTAAAGAACGATGTCATACACTCCTCGTAGCCTATCGCATCCAAGATAAAGTTGTTGAGTTGCAGAAGCGTCGTTTCGTGTGACACCTCAAAATCGCGAACAAAATTATCGTTTTCGTCGCTCAACATTCGCAATTTCAAAATCATAGCCTGCCCTCCTTATTACGATGATTATTTCATCTTCACACAACGCACCTGCATAGCATTTGCACGCATCTCGGGATAGCCGTTGTGGAATTTGTTTATCAAGCCCGAACGCACCGAAGTCAAATCGAAGTAGAGGCTACTCGACTTGTCGCCACTCAAAGCGGTCGAAGTCCAATAGTGACCCTCCCACGGCTTTGGCTGCGAAGGATATACATCCTCTTCGACATAGTTCATATTGTAGATGATGCTATCGTAGTAGCTTCTCATTCCGCCAGCCAAGTAGAAGTGCTGCTCGCTGCCGTCATTCAAGAGCCAACCCCAACGCTTGCGTGCCGTTTCGATTGCGGTTGCATCCTCGTCGGCCGAGAGTGTCAAAACCGCCAAATCCGATGCACGAGCCACTCTCCAACCATAAGGGCTTGGGTCGTACTCGCTCTTTGCCGTATCGTTCCACAACTGCGAGTTGTGTGTTGCGTGCCAATCTCCAATGCCGTCGCCATCCTCACCAACAGCCGTTGTGCAGGTGATGAAAGTTGTAGGGTTGGCTGTCGCATACTCAACCGTACCAACATCGGCAGTCGAATCGGCAACCTTAACGTAGGTTATGCTACCTGAATCGGAGTAGAGCTTCTCATCCTCGCCATACGAACAGTCGTAGTGGAATGGGCGTGGGAATGGGTCTTTGCGGCCCCACTGATAGTAGAGTCCGTAGCTCTGGTGTATCTTTTTGTTATCGTCTGCCGAGCCATTGCTATTGCCGAACGAGCCGAGATTTTGATTCATCACGACCGCACCATTCGAATATGTCGAGTAGTTGTTGAGAGGGTTGTTCTCCTCGGCAACTATCCACAAGTGCCAGCTCCACACCACATTATCATCTGCATCAACCGCCGCAATGAGAGCATTACCCTCCTCGATGCGGTACTTGTCGCCATCCATATCGGCACTCTCGTCGCTCTTGCGAACACAGTCGATAAAGAAGCTCATCTCTTTGGTCGATTCATCATACGAAAGGTGCTCGATGTGGTTTGGAACGGTCTGCCACAGAAGTTTGACATCGACAACACCGCTCAACTCACGACCACCGCCATTGCAAGCGATATCGATTGTATAGGCAGAAACGGGCGAGGTCAGCACGTAGCAGTTTGCATACTCCTTATTGGGATTGACATATACAACCTTATCGCCGATGATATAGCACGATACGGTATATTTGCGGCCATCGCCTTTTGTCGAGAATACGGTCAACGTAATCGTTGCACGACGTTTAGCATCTCGCAGCGACTCCTCTACCGGGTCGGCAGGGGGTGTGACTTCGATGCAACGCTCCGCAAACAACACGTCGCACTTCCATCCATCGGTAATCTCATTGACCTCGATTGAGCTTACGTTGTTGGCTGCAAAGTTCAATCTTTGAGGCTCATCACCCCACTGAAAATACATACCCGTCGTGTCGAACTGAACAGAGTATCCGTCGCTTTTCGAACACGCACAAGCCAAAACCATCGAGAGCAACACAAGTGTTAAACACTGAAACTTTTTCATATAATCAATCTGTTTTTGTCGTAAATACATAATACGTCGCAAATATATCAAAATCTTCGCAATTTTTCCAATATTTTCGGGTGGTTTTCCGAAAAATAGGAACAATTATTGTTACACAATAACGAAAACAGATAACTATTAGTATATGGCAAAACAAAAAATTGAGGTTGGCTCACATCAGGCCGACCCAAAATATCGCATTACAGTCCTCAACAATGGGCCCTATTTGGTCTATGGACGACCACCTTTGGCACTCCAATTTATCATTCCGAACGAGATTGGCGAGAGTTATCGCTTCGAGGAGGGACGACATTTCGACCTTGCGGAGGAGCCTACCGCACTCTGTCGTTGCGGAGGCAGCCACAAGCAGCCGTTTTGCGATGGCACCCATCGCAAACGCAAGTGGAACAGCCGATTGACAGCCGACCGCAACGGTCTGCTCGACAATATCGAAATCACCTCGGGAGAGCATATCTCCATAACAGACAACAAGCAATTCTGTGTCTTTGCCCGATTCTGCGATGCCAATCAAGGGGTGTGGCAACTCACCGAGTCGGACTGCAATCCCCACGCCCGCCACTTGGCAATCCGAGCAGCATCGATGTGTCCGAGCGGACGATTGATGGCGTGGGACAACGATGCCGACCGCCCCTACGAGTTTCGTTACGACCCATCGCTTGCCATTATCGAGGATGTTTGGGTCGGTGCAAGCGGAGGTCTTTGGGTGCGTGGCGGCATAACCATAGCACGCGAGGATGGATTGACCTACGAAGTACGCAACCGCTCCGTACTGTGTCGTTGTGGCGAGTCGTCGAACAAGCCATATTGCGACGGCACGCACGCCTCATCGCATTGGAAAGACCATATCGAAACGGCAGCCGAAAGAGAGCAAATTTTGGAGAAGGTATAGCCACCACCGCTCTCGACTTTTTGCATTTTCAACACGATTTTAACAGGTTATTAACAGCTTCTCAACACGTTTTCGACACTCTATCAACGCCTCCCCATTGGCAGACGATGTCACCAACTCTGCCATATTGTCACACAAAAAGCAGTACCACGCCCCGTTTTCATCGAAAATCGGGGTTGGCACACACTTTGACATATCCATAAACGACCCTCAACGAGTGATGCGGTCGCCAAAATTTGCATAAAACAACAAACAAAAAAAGAGAGATAGATATGAAAAATGGAAAAATTGGGGTAACAACCGAAAACATCTTCCCCGTAATCAAGAAGTTCCTCTACTCGGATCACGAGATTTTTCTCCGCGAGTTGGTAGCCAACGCTGTCGATGCTACGCAGAAGCTCCGCACGTTGGCCTCGAATGGTAAGTTTGCCGGCGAACTCGGCTCGATAAACATCGACGTTGCAGTCGATGCCGATGCAAAGACGCTGACCGTAACCGACCGAGGTATTGGTATGACTGCCGACGAGATTGACCGCTACATCAACCAGATTGCATTCTCGGGTGCCGAGGAGTTTTTGGCGAAGTATCAGAACCAGAACATCATCGGCCACTTCGGTCTGGGTTTCTACTCGGCATTTATGGTTGCCGATAAGGTCGAAATCTTCACACAATCGTATCAGGAGGATGCTCCGACTGTACATTGGTCGTGCAACGGCTCGCCCGAGTTCGAGATGGAGGAGTTGGCAGAGCACCGCGAGCGTGGTACACAAATCGTATTGCACATTGCCGACGACTGCAACGAGTTCTGCGACAAAAACCGCATCGGCGAGTTGTTGAAAAAGTATTGCCGCTTCCTCCCTGTGCCTATCATCTTCGGAAAGGTTCAGGAGTGGCGTGATGGCAAGTATTGCGATACGGAGCGTGACAACCAAATCAACCAGACCGAGCCTCTGTGGGGTCGCACACCTAACGAAATTACCGAGGAGGAGTACAAGCAGTTTTATGCCAACCTCTACCCTACATCTGAGGAGCC
>JAEIGA010013040.1_pt1 | contig 12645 bp, 12 predicted proteins | sample 9270691 | NCBI WGS metagenome assembly JAEIGA01 (sample SAMN17057246, study PRJNA624740) | gut metagenome | biome: biome; isolation source: fecal sample | host: Bos grunniens | place: China: Xizang | collected 2019 | reverse complement strand
CTTCATAACCCATGATTACTTTAGGAAGTTTTCTTTTTTCATTTAATAACGTATATAACATTCCTCTATTGGTGATATCATCTTCTGTTTTTTTGTTATATTTCTCCTCTTTGTCCGGCAAAGAAATATTTCACTTCACTCATTCTATCCAAAAGATATACAGAAAATTTTAAGGGGCTGAAGAAAAAAAGAAACATGAATCCCATAACTTTTTTCTCCAACCCCTATTTTAATTTATACTTTTATACTTGCTTATGCATCAATGAGGTTTGAACCCTTCTCCTCGCACTTCGTTAGCTTCCATCATAACTAAAAATGCCTTAGGATCCACTTCCTTCACTGCTTTTTTAATCACTTGCATCTGTTTTCTATTGCACGCACACATAACAACTTCTTTTTCACGACCCGTGAAACTTCCCTCTGCTTTTATCAATGTAGCTCCACGGCTGGATAATTCCCCAATTTTAGATGCCATACGTGGTCCTTCCTCCGTTACCACAAGAGTCAATTTCCCCGAATCTACACCATACATAAGCTTATCCACAACCACAGAAAGAATATAAGTTCCCAAAAGACCATAAATAATCTTGTCTATGTCCCCGCGCATTAAAAGACCACCTAAAATTACAATTGTAAAATCCATAACAATAATGATTCTACCTACTGAAAAATGCGGCTTCCATTTATGTATAGCCATAAGAACAAAATCTGCTCCCCCTGTTGATGTATCTCTTATATAAATAAGAGCATAGCCAAGACCGGATAATACGCTCATGCATATACAGGATAGCATAAGGTCTCCTTCATATACCGGGAAATATGGTACTACATAATCCATAATGAAATTGGATATCAACATCGTTTTAAGTGATTTTAGAAAAAATTCTTTTCCCAACATCTTATAACAAAAAATTATAATAGGGATATTTAATATAGTAGTCATTGTTCCAATCGGCAAATCCCAAAAGTGATAGAAAATAATTGCAATCCCCGAAATTCCCGCAACAGGAAAGCCGGACGCTACCGCAAAATTATATACACCAACCGCAATTAAACCACCGCCCACAATATCTAATATAGTATCAATTAAATATGTTTTCCATTTCTGTTTTAATTTGTTTTTCAATGTTATTTTCTCCATCAATATCTACTTCAGTAATTTATTCATTATAATACACTGATATGGTTGCATTAAAATATCACCTTTCACTTCTTCCCCAGTTACCAAGTTACTATACGTATCATTAATATGCATTTTTATCTGTGTTCTGTTAAAGTTCTGCAAAAAATATACATCTGCATCTTTTCCCGTCCCACTTCTCTTTGATACCGTAACTCCATAAGGAAGAGGATCATGAATATTTGGTTCCACATTGGCTTCTTTTGTAATTTGATTCATAAAATTACGAAGAAAATCTATATCAGGCTGAACTGCAATGTAATACGCTTTACCCTTACCATAAAGATTTTCCGCAACTGCAGGCGTATTCGCATTATAATCCTGCAAATATACACTCAATGCCTTTGCTGTTTTTAATGTAATTACTTCACGTAAAGTTCCTGCGATATATTCTTTTTCATCATATAAAAATGAATTTGGGAAAAATTCATTTCCTACATCAATCTCATTAACAGATAATCCCAACACTTGTTCCAATGGATTTTCTCCAAGAAAACAAAGATCTCTTTCGTCGACCATTCCACTCCAATAAGTTGCTACATAATTTCCGCCTTTTCTGACATACTCTTCAACTTTTGTTATATACTCTTTTTTATACATATATAAAACCGGAGCCACAACAAGCTGGTAGTCCTCCAGATTTCTATCCATGGAAATGACATCCACTTCTATTCCCATTTCCCAAAAAGCTCTGTAATATTTCTGCAATTCTTCCGGGTAATCTAATTTATGGGTTATTGCTTGGGCATCACTCATTGCCCACCAATTTTCCCAATCCATAATAATAGCAACTTTTGCTTTATTACAGGTTCCTAACACTTTATCGCTGATTATTTTTAAATCATTTCCTATCCATGCAACTTCTTTGAATACTCTATTATCTTCACTTCCATCATGATCCACCACTGCTCCATGGAATTTTTCACTGGAGCCTCTGCTTTTACGCCATTGGAAATACAATACGCTATTAGAACCATGTGCGATTGCCTGCATGGAAGAAAGATAATTCATCCCCGGACGTTTCACATTATTTTCTTCCGCCCAGTTTACTAACGACGGTGTTGATTCCATCAATAAAAATGGTTTCTTATGGAAGCTTCTCATCTGGTTGTGCATAAACGCTGCCCAAACAGCAATCGGAACTTCGTCTTCTTTTGTGTGCCAACTTGGATAAGAATCCCATGAAATCACATCTACTTCATGAGACCATCTATCATAATCCAAATCCGGATAATACAACAACATGTTAACCGTCGTTGGCAAATCGGAATATTCTCTTACCGCCTTAATTTCCTCTCGACAAAATTCCTGCAGCTTACTGCTTACAAATCGTCTCCAGTCCAAATTTATTCCATGCAATTGATCCTCTCCATTGGGAGACGGTGAATGAATCTGCTCCCAGTCTGTATAGGTATGACTCCAAAATGCACTCCACCAAGCGTGATTCAATGCATCTAATGTCTTATACTTTTCTTTTAACCATTGACGGAATTCCCTTTGACAATATTCGCAATGACAGGAACCATCTCGGAAGTTATTTCCATATTCATTTGAAACATGCCACATAATAACTCCCGGATGTTTTCCAAAACGTTTTGATAATTCGCGATTTATCTGCCTTGTTTTTTCTCTCATGACAGGAGATGAATAACAGAAATTGTGACGTTTTCCAGGTAAATTACGAACACCATATTCATTGGTCTGCAACACCTCTGGATATTTGTTTGTCAACCAATTAGGCATCGCTCCGGTTGGTGTCGCCAGATTCACATAAATTCCATTTTCATACAAACGATTAATAATATCTTCCATGTAATCAAAATGGTATTCCCCTTCCTTTGGCTCTAAAAAAGCCCACGAAAAAATACCAAGTGATACATTATTCACACCCGCAAGTTTCATTAAACGAATGTCTTCTTGCAATATATCAGATCTATCCAACCATTGCTCTGGATTATAGTCACCACCGTGAAGAATTCCCGGCATTTTTACATCTTTCTGTTTCATCTTTTCCTATCCTTTCTCAGCAAATCCCGTTACATCTTCTATTTAACTGCTCCTGTAATACCTTCCGCAAAACTCTTCTGTAAGAAGAAGAAAACAATCGCGGTAGGAAGTGTACAAATTAATACAGCCAACATAAGCATTCCATAGTCAGTAACATAACCTTCTGTCAGATTGGCTACAACCATTGGCATCGTCATACTTTCGGATTTGGTCATAATTACCTTTGGCCATAAATAACTATTCCACGCATTCATAAATGTAATTGTCATTGCTGCAGCGTATGTAGATTTCATGGTTGGAATAAACATCTGAAAGAAAATTCTAATTTCTGATAACCCATCAACTCTAGCCGCTTCAATGATATCATGTGGAAATGAACGAGCGCTCTGTCTAAACATCATAATCAAAAATGGTGTGGAAATTGTTGGCAAAATAAATCCCATCGTACTGTTTAACATTTTCATCTTCGAAACCATTTGGAATAATGGAATCAAAGTAGTAACGAAAGGCACCATCATGGCCAAGAGAATTACCGACATAACAGCATCTTTTGCTTTATCATGATAAATTTCAAATCCATAGCCTGCCAACGAGCAAACCACCAATGAAATTACCGTAAGAAGGATAGAATATTTAAAAGAATTAATAAGCGCAGCTGCTACATCCTGATTGTCTAATAGATTTCTGAAATTTTGAACCAAATTTGTTCCAAACGTTAATACACCTCTAGAAACATCAACACTCTTATTTGTAGCTGCCGAAATCATCCAGTATAAAGGAAATACAGAAACAAATGTACAAATAATTAAAAATACATACATACCGATATCTTTTATTTTTTTAATCACGCTTATCACCCACCTTCATCTGTAAGAATGCCAATATTGCTACTAAAATCAAAATCAAGAAGGACATTGCTGTAGCATATCCTAAATTCGGCACATACTTAAAGCACAAATTGTAAATATAATGTGACATTGAAATTGATGCATTTGCAGGTCCTCCATCTGTCAGATTTAGAGATTCATCGAATAACTGTAATGTACCATTTGTTGACATAATTGCCGTCAACAGGAGAGTAGGTTTTAACAATGGCAAAGTAATTTTGAAAAAAGACTGCAATGCAGATGCCCCATCAATTTTAGCTGCCTCATATATCGAATACTCAATATTCTGAAGTGAAGACAGAAAGAATACCATATTGTACCCAGTCCATCTCCATAACAACGCAATTATGATAACAATCTTTGCTGCTAACGGGTTTGTCAAAAAATTAAATGGTTCTTCTAAAATTCCAATTTTCATAAACAAATTGTTAACTAATCCATCATTTGCAAACAAGGAGCGGAATATAATGGAATATGCAACCAATGATGTTGTACATGGAAGGAAAATCATGGTACGGAAAAAACCTTTAAATTTCAAATCCTTCTTATTTAATATAGAAGCTAGGATCAAGGCAAAAAGAAGCATTACCGGAACCTGAATAATCAAATAAAAGAATGTATTTTTAATTGACTGAATAAATACATCATCTTGAAACATTCGAACATAATTTGTAAATCCCGCCATTTGCATATTTGCACCTTTTCCTGTCTGAAAAGACAAAAATAGCGCTTTTATCATTGGCCAAAAGCTAAATATAGCAATTAAAAGTGTTGCCGGAGCCAAAAAAGACCATCCGGTCAAACTATGTTTTTTTTCTAAAGTCATTTTCTTTAGTGGCTTACTCAAGGAAAACCCTCCTCTCTAATGCAAAAGGGGATAGTTGTTTGACCATCCCCATAATAGTTTTTTTGCAATGCTTACTGTCCTATATTGAAGTTTACGGTATCTTCTGCTTTTTGCAATTCATCTGCCATATTTGCACCATTGATAATATTGGTTGTCGCTACGGAGACTGCATCACGTGCTTCATGGAAATAAAGACCTGTAATAATGGAAGGTACCTTTGTAGAGTAATCTACAATTTTTTCAAAAACTGCTGTGCCACCATAAAAATCACTTGGTACTCCATATGCTTCTGAATCCCCTGCTGGTGCCCATGTTGCGATTGCACCACAAGAAAGAATGTTATCATAGAATTCTGTACTTCCTGCAAATGTTGCAGCAAGAAAATCTTCTGCTAATTCTACATTTTTACAGTTTCCTGAGATTGCCCAAGAAGAACCACCAATGTTGGAATAGTTAGTTGCATTTGGAGCCTTTGTAAGCTTTGGAATATTTGTAAGGCACCATTTACCAGCCTGATCTTCTGCAGTCTGTACTGTTCCCATAATCCAACATCCATTGATTACACCTGCAACTTCACCATTAATAATAGAACTTACGTATTCATCCCAGTTGTTTACTTCAAGTAATACCCCTGCATCTTTCATTGCTTTGTAAGTTTCAATTACTTCAACTAATACTTCATTATTAACAATATTAGTTGTTCCATCTTCATTAAATAAAGAAGCTCCTGCAGACTGAAGCATCATAGTAAGTAAATCACATTCACCTGCTGTTGCTGTAAGTAATGGTTTTCCTGTTTTTTCTAATACTACTTTTCCTTTTTCAAGATATTCTTCCCATGTAATATCTGTAAAGTCATCAACAGTAAATCCTGCTTCTTCTAAATAATCAACACGATAATTTGCAATTGCAGCTCCGTTATCAAAAGGAACTCCGTAATGTTTTCCATCTACAACAGAATAATCTGTCTTACCTGCTGCAAACTGTGAAAAATCAATCTTTTCAGCAGAAATTTCCATAAATGCATCTGGATATGAGATTACATTTTTCTGGAAAGCAAGATCCTGCATCAAGAAAATATCAGGTAATACACTTAAATCTCCGGATGTAGCAGCTGTAATTAATCTTGACTGCACATCAGCATCACCTACTTCAATAACTTCTACTTCTACTTCTGGATGATCCTGCTGGTATATTTTAGCAGCTTCTTCCATTGCAAAAATATTAAATGTTTTGTCCCAGCACCATACTGTTAATTTGTTTGCATCTTCTGATGCACTCTGGCTTTCAGCGTCTGAGCCACCGCCACAACCTACAATCCCCATCACCATGGCAATTGTTAATAATAACGACCAAAATTTCTTTTCATTTTTTCTCTCCTTTGTTTTATTGTTACCATGCTCCTTTATACTCTAAGGTTAGAGCACTGTTTTTTGCACCGACTTCCATCGCTTCCTGTACACCAAGTCCCTGTAAGCTTCCATACAGAAATCCTGCAATAAAACTATCTCCTGCCCCCATTGTATCTACTACATTACATTGTACGATTCCAAATCGATACCATGTTTTTCCATCGAAAGCAATACTACCATTTTCCCCCATGGTTGCAACCACTACACGTGGACCTCTCTTATGCATTGCTTTCATAAATTCTTTTAATCTTTCAAGAGGATCTTCTTTATATTCCAATCCCAGTTGCTGATACTTATGTAAAAAATCTTCTCTTGATTCTTCATCATAAGAGAAAAAAGCATATGTCACGTTGGATATCGCCTGTTCCAAAATTGGGTTTGCATATTTATTTGCAAAATCAAAAGCTACCGGAATTTTTTTTATAATTAGGGGAAGCCTATTTTCTATCATTCCCCAAATGCCAGTCACTAACAAATCATGCTGGAAAATCAAAGCGAAATCTTCTTCTTTCAATTGAAAGTTCGCAAGAACTCCCTCTTCATAATCTCCAAATACACGATCCCCATTTATCACTTCAACATGGGTCACTGCAGTTTTCCCTTCGATAATCTGAATATTAGATGTATTAACACCCTTTTTTTCAAGTGCACTAATCATCAATTGTCCCATCTCATCTGTTCCTACCGCACCTATATAAGAGGATTCTCCGCCCAGTCGCTTTATATATACTGCAACATTAACAGGATTCCCTCCCGGATAGGATTCTCCGGTAGCATCATAATAATCAATGCAGTTATCTCCTACCGCAACTACTTTTACTATCTTTTCCATTATAGACACCTTAATAATCTAAACGACGATAATATCTTCTGATTTCCATCGGATGGCAATTCAGTTTTTCCATATGAGCATCAATTCTCTGTGTAACTGCATGCATTACCAAATGTGAAATATAGCCTCTGTACTGTGGACTAATTCCTTTTAATTCATAATCTTTTGTATCAATTACATTGTAATTTCCACAAATACGTGGTAAAAGTTTTACAACACGTTCACTTAATTTTCTTTGAGCATCTTCGCCAACAAATACTGTAACAGCAGTATCTCTATCTACAATCTCAAGCATTCCATGGAAAAATTCTGCACTGTGTATGGATTTTGTACGAATCCAATGCTGTTCTTCCCAATAACACATTGCATAAGAATAAGTTGCCCCATACTGATTACCGGCACCTACAAAATAATGAATTTTATCATTCATATGACGTTTCGCAAAAGCTTCACCATATTCATCTGCTTTCTTTTCTACATCCACAAGAACCTGTGCCAAATGAGCATCTAATTCACTGTACAAATCATCATATTCAGGGAATTCACCTGCATTGTACATAAAACGATCTGCTACCATGTAAAATTTAAGTTGTTCATTTGCAGGATATGTAATCAAATAATCAACTAAGCCAGCCAATTCTGCAGTTGCCACATCAATAAAACCAAACACTTTTGCGCCGGCAGCCTGTGCTTTTTTTACACCATCAACAATTTCGATTGTACTTCCTGTTACAGAAGAAATAATGACAATGGTTCCTTCTCCAACCTTTTTATTCCCGGTTGTGAGATACTCAGCAGCATTTTCTACAAAAAATGGAAGTTCTGATTTTTCTTTCATATGTACTTCTGCCTGAAGACAGGATGCATATGTTCCTCCAATTCCAAGCCAGCAAATATTCTTGTATCCATCTTTACAGATTCCGTCTACAATCTCATTAATCTGACTACGTAATGCCAAGGCACCATTTACACTATTAATTTGTTTTTCTTCGTCAAATTTTAACATGTCTTTCTCCTTTTTGTTTTGTACTATTTTTTTGTTTATTATACCAGTGCATGTTATTTTTGGCAACACATTTGTATAAATATTAATATTTTTGTAATTTTCCCACAAATATATGCCCTGTTTTTTGTATATTATGCTTATATATTCTTTTTTTGCATATAATACAATAAATATTATCTTTTATTTTACTATACCAGTTTATCTTTTTATTATTTATCTTTTTTGCAAAAATTAATACGATAATATGCTTTATTACTTGATTTTTTTCAACAATCAACATATAATTTATGTGTATTATCAGAAAGATGAACTAACATATTTTAGACGGGAGGTATTATGAAGAAAAAATTACTAACTTTAGATGTTATACTTTCAAAAGAAATTAAATATATGTTGGAAGAAAAACATTATTTGCCTGATGACAAACTCCCTTCCGAACGCGAGCTTGCTGAATATTTTCAAGTACAACGTCTAACCATCAGAAGTGCTCTGAACCTCTTACTTCAGGATAAAACTATCTATTCCAAACCACGAAGTGGTTACTATGTAGCTCCAAAACGTGTACTACAATCCATTCAGAATTTCTCTTTAAATTCCGCTCCAACTAACAGCAAAAATTTACACTCCAAACTAATGGATTTCCAAAAAATAAAAGCCGATTTTCATCTTTCTGGAAAAATGCTGCTTCCTGAAGGAACCGCCGTTTTTAAAATAATATTACTTTATTACGATGAAGAAAAACCCGTTTGTATCAGCAATCTCTATATTCCGGAATATATTTTCCCCAACTTAACGGCAGATGCCATTGCTTCATCACCATCTATAGATAAAATTATAAATAATTGCCAAATCAACATTTCCAAATCAAATCAGAAAATTGTTTTGGTTTATGCAAACGAATACGAAACTACAATTTTAAAAATAGCATCTGGTAGTCCTTTAATGAAATACAAGGGTCTAATGTATGACAAACAAGGCCACCTTGCTATTTTTTTCGAAAATATCATGCTAATTGATTATTTTGGTTTTTATCAGGAGGCAAAAAAATGATGCACAATGAAAATACCTCTAATCATATCAAAGAGACAATAATTACAAGAATTGAACAACAAGAATTTTTGCCCGGAGAAAAACTTCCCAGCGAACAAAATCTGGCAATCATGTACAATGTAGATCGTCAAGTCATTCATTCTGCACTGGAGGAACTAATTAATCAACGTTATTTAGTTCGTATACACGGAAAAGGTACTTTCGTTCGAAAACCGGATTACAACAAAATTGCATTAGGCGTGTTAAATGCTCAAAAAAATGCCAGTTTTACTTCTCTTGTACGTAATTTCGGAATCGAAATATCCAACAAATCACTCGGAACAGGATTCATAAGCGGCAGAAAATATTTTGCAAATAAACTTGGATTAATGCCCGAAGAAGAAATATATGGTATACATCGTATACGTCTCGGCAACAAAGAGCCTTTAGCCATTGAATTCACTTATGTACCATACAAATATTTCAACGATATTGAAAATTATGATTTTAAAGAAATTTCCTTGTATGATTATATGAGCTCCAAAGATCATCTTCCTGTTAAATTTAAAGAAACAATGATGATGATAGAAGCAGGATCCAAACTAAAAAAACATCTTAATCTTCAAGATGATGAAAATATTGTTAATTATATCGAAATCATAGGATATGATAGAAATAACACTTTAGTAGAATATACCGAAAGCTATTCTAGACCGGATAAACTTGAGGTTCGATTTGTTACTAACGAAGAATAGTTCGTTATATTTAATCAAAAACCTGAGAACTTATGACTTCATGTTTAACACGATATATTATATTCCCTTTTTTACTCGTTAACAGAATCTTTTGTTGTCTACTTATGTTTTTTTGTTATATTTCTATCTCCCTCGTCGTTTATTAACAATATATCATTTTTCTTTTAAGCAAAAAGGTGTATAGAATTCATTTTCTATACACCCTACCATGTTCCAATCAAATATTATAAATCCAATTTCAAATCGTTTTCCTTAATCCAACCAATTCTTCTAAAGAAAAGACCAAATATCCAAGTCAGTACACCTGGTAAAATAAAACAGATAAGGATTAGACCTACCCAATCCATGCTTGAAATTCCTGATCTTGTACCTTCTGCTATCTCCGAAATCCATCCGGTATAAATGCCAATCTGTCCTACCAAACCACAAGTACCCATTCCAGAAGAAACAGCGGCGCCATTCATTTCCATTTTAAACACACAGGTTGCCAAAGGACCGGTAACTGCAGAAGTTAAAATAGCAGGAATCCAAATTCTAGGATTCTTAACAATGTTCCCCATCTGAAGCATGGAAGTCCCTATTCCTTGGGCAAAAAATCCACCCCATCCATTTTCTCGAAAACTAAGCACCGCAAATCCTATCATTTGGGCACAACATCCGGCAACGGCTGCTCCGCCTGCTAATCCGGTCAGACCTAAAGCTGCACAAATTGCAGCGCTACTAATTGGTAAAGTAAGCGCAATTCCTACAATTACAGAAACAAGGATTCCCATAATCAAAGGTTGCTGTTCCGTTGCCCACATAATAGCACTTCCTAAAGAACTAGCTGCGTTTCCAATGACAGGTGCCCACCAAAGAGATAATAATACTCCAATAAAAATAGTTACAAATGGTGTTACTATAATATCTATTTTTGTTTCTTTTGAAACAATTTTTCCTGATTCAGCTGCAAGAACTGCAATTATAAGTACCGCCAGAGGACCGCCTGCTCCACCTAATTCATTGGCTGATATTCCAACCGCAACCAAGGAAAACAATACTAACGGTGGTGCCTGTAGTGCATAACCAATGGCAATTGCCATAGCTGGTCCTACTGCTGATTTTGCGTAATTTCCTATGGTTACCAAGACTTCAATTCCTAATTGTGTCCCTAAAGTTCCAATAATCGTTCCTATTAATAAGGATGCAAACAACCCTTGTGCCATAGCTCCAAGCGCATCAATAAAATAGCGCTTTACTGAAATTTCTACATTTTTCTTTTTTAAAAAATTTTTAAACTTTTCCATAAATGCCTCCATTTTATTATGTATTATGAAATATCCGTACAAAGTTCTTAGCTTTAACAAATATTTTTTCATAATATAGCACTGCAAATAGAGGTATTCAAGTATCTAAAATATTTTTTATTCTAATGTATTCTAATTTTTAGCTTAGTTTTTACACAAATAACATTTTAACATATCTATACAACAAAATTCGGTTGAAATCTTAGCAGATTATCTTATAAAATCTAGGTAGCAAGAACATAAACACATTAACTTTTACATTTAAATTATGGAGGTACTGATGGCAATTTTAGTAACAGGCGGCGCTGGTTATATCGGTAGCCACACAGTAGTAGAATTACAGAACGCAGGATACGATGTAGTTGTTATGGATAACTTAAGCAATTCCAGCGAAAAATCATTGGAACGTGTTGAAGCTATTACAGGCAAAAAAGTTCCTTTCTATAAAGCTGATATTTTAGACCGTAAAGCTTTGGAAGAAATTTTTGCAAAAGAAAATATTGATTCCTGTATTCATTTTGCAGGCTTAAAGGCAGTTGGCGAATCTGTTGCTAAGCCTTGGGAATATTATGAAAATAATATTGCAGGAACACTTACACTTGTGGATGTGATGAGAAAGCATAATTGTAAAAACATCATCTTTTCCTCTTCTGCAACAGTTTACGGTGATCCGGCATTCATTCCAATTACAGAAGAATGTCCCAAAGGAACCTGTACCAATCCTTATGGTTGGACCAAATCCATGTTAGAACAGATTTTAAGTGATATTCAAAAAGCAGATCCTGAATGGAATGTAGTAATCCTTCGTTACTTCAATCCTATTGGTGCTCATAAAAGCGGAACCATGGGTGAAAACCCAAATGGTATTCCAAACAACTTAATGCCATATGTAACTCAGGTTGCTGTTGGTAAATTAAAAGAACTGGGTATCTTTGGAAATGATTACGATACTCATGATGGTACCGGTGTAAGAGACTACATTCATGTAGTAGATTTGGCAAAAGGTCATGTAAAGGCTTTGAAGAAAATCGAAGAAAAAGCCGGACTTAATATTTACAATTTAGGTACCGGTACAGGATATAGTGTTCTTGATATTGTGAAAAACTTTGAAGAAGCAAACAATATCAAAGTGCCTTATGTAATCAAAGACAGACGTCCCGGGGATATTGCTACTTGTTATGCGGATGCATCAAAAGCAAGAGAAGAATTAGGTTGGGAAGCTGAGAACGGAATCAAAGAAATGTGCGAAGATTCTTGGAGATGGCAGAGTAACAATCCTAACGGTTATGAAGAATAAAGTGGGATAATGGGGAGAGAAACAATGATTTGTAAGAATATTAGTCAGTTAGTGAACTATGGATTAAAAAATCGGCTTTTAGAAAAAGAAGATGAAATCTTTACTAT
>JAEIGA010013039.1_pt1 | contig 12646 bp, 11 predicted proteins | sample 9270691 | NCBI WGS metagenome assembly JAEIGA01 (sample SAMN17057246, study PRJNA624740) | gut metagenome | biome: biome; isolation source: fecal sample | host: Bos grunniens | place: China: Xizang | collected 2019 | reverse complement strand
TGGCAATCTGCCAGATTCCCGAAGGCTATTTGGTGGCGCTTCAGCGCACGATGAAGGCCGTGGAAACGATTGGTTCGGACTCCTTTAAGGCAATTCCGGCTGATCATCCCTTGATGAAGGCCTTTACCCAGCGCCCGGACGGCACGCGTTTGGCAACGACTTACCTCTTAGAAGACCTCTCCGAACTCGCCACGCGCCTTTCTACGCCTGAAACACTTCAGTTTATCAAGGCTCAGCACCCCGCAGTGCTCAAGTCCGATGCTGTAACGATCACCTCCATCACCCGCGGCACCACCACGGACATCGCTTTGACCATCGCCACCGAAGAGCCTACCGCCGCCCAGCAGTTGCTGGAAGTCGTCCTTGGTTACAAGATGATGGCTCAGATGATGGGTCCTGCCATCCTCGGCAAGCCCGACTCGAAGATTGTCGCCTTCATCTCCAAGATCGCTTGCACGGTTGAGGGCAATAATCTCGTGGTTAAGGCCCAAATCACCCCCGAAACCTTCATTCCCGTCCTTGAAGAAATCGCAGCAATCCTGGCGCAGCAACAGCAGATGGCCGAAGCGATTGACCTCGATGACGAAAAAGAAGACGAAGCGGAAGAAGATTTGAGCGATGTCCCTGCCATGACGAAGGAAGAAGCAGCCGCCATTTTGGATGCTTTGGACAACGAAGAGGCACCCGCCACGCCTGCCGTTGGTGTACCTACCACCAAGTAAGGCGTTCCATCTTTCTTTTAACGCCCGGTTTTCCTTTAGGTTAGCCGGGCTTTTTCATCTGATGATGTGCTAAAATACCAATATGAATGAAATCTTACCGCACGTTTTGGAATTGAAAGAAGACGATAAGGTCTTCGAGCACCCCTTTCTCGCCCCTGGTATGCCCCCCATCGAACTTGAGATTGGCTGTGGCAATGGACGCTTTATCGCGGCGCGCGCCACCAAAAATCCTGGCCAACCCTACTTGGCAGTGGAGCGCATGATGGAGCGTCTGCGTCGGTGCTCACGCAAAGCGCAAAATGGTCCCGAGGGCGAATTAAAGAATCTTGATTTCATTCGCGTGGAAGCAGGACGTTTTGTGCGTGATCTTTTGCCCGATCACTGCCTCAAAGCGATGTACCTCTTCTTCCCCGATCCGTGGCCCAAGCGCCGCCACCACAAAAACCGTTTCTTCCAACGTGAGATGTGTGACACCCTCACCCGCCTCTTCGTTCCTGGTGGCATTATGTACATTTCCACAGACCACGAAGAGTACTTTAAAGAGATGTACAAGTACCTCTCTGAAGACACGCGCTTCAAAGAAATCGCCCCCCTCATCCGCGAAGAAGATGAACAGACCGACTTTGAACGTCTCTTCCTCTCCAAGGGTGACCCCATCTACCATTGCGCGTTCCAACTCCAAGACTAAGCCCAAAGGAGGCCGTCATGCGCGTTGATATTCATACCCACTCATTTCCCGCCCACAAGGCACCCGAAGTGATTACTACGCTCGTGCGGAAATCGGCGAGCCGTTGCCCCCTCACCCCTCAAGGCAATGGCACGATGGCCGACCTCATCCGTCAAGAGCGCGAAGACGGCTTTGATCGTTACGCCATCTGCCCCATTGCGGTGCGCCCAGAACAGTTCAACTACATGACGCGCTTTATGCACGCATTAAGTTCGGGTGCCTGCGGAGAAGAAGCGAAGGAACGCGTCATCCCCTGTGTCTCGTTGCACCCCGATGACAAAGATGCCGAACTTCACATCCAGACGCTCATTGAGCTCGGCGCAAAGATGGTCAAACTGCACCCCTACTTCCAGCAAACACGCTTAGATAGCCGCAAGATGATTCGGTTATTGCGCATTATCACGGAAGCAGGGCTCCCCATCCTTTGCCACACAGGCGGCGACATCTCCTACGATAGCGACCCCATGGCGGCGCCCTTACAGATTGTCAACGTCTATCGTCGCGTGCCCAATCTACGCATGATTTGCGCCCACTGCGCCTCTTGGCGTCACCCTGAAGCCGTGCGCTTCCTCCTCGGCCGCTCCATCTACGTGGACCTCTCCTACCAAAAACAAGGTGGCACCGAACCCACCGTGCGCGCCTTTGCGGAAAAACATCCGCAAGACTTCGTTCTCTTTGGAAGCGATTGGCCCTGGGGACGCCCTGGCAAACACGCCGCCACGATTGCCTCATGGGATATCGCGCCCTCGCGTTTAGAGGCAATTATGGGAGGCAATGCCGCACGCTTGCTCAAGCTCTAACCGCCTTTTTGAAGAAAAGGCGCACGCCTTCCAAACATTAGACTCGTCAAACAGACCTTTACTTTGTTATAGTTGAACTAATTCGCACGAAGTATGTTCACTTTTGTGCATCAATCCAAGGAGAAAGACCATGGCTTACAAAATTACTGACAAGTGCGTTGCTTGCGGAACCTGCGCTGGCGAATGCCCCGTTGAAGCAATCGCCGCTGGCGATCCCACCTACACCATCGACCCCGCTAAGTGCGTGAGCTGCGGCACCTGCGCTGGCGTTTGCCCGATGGAAGCAATCGTCGAAGACTAATTCGCTTCGTTGATTCATTGGCGACAGAGATCCGTTCATTCGGGTCTCTGTTTCTTTTTACCCACGCACTATGCTACACTGTCCCTATGAAAGCGTGCACAGATATGAAGCGAATCCTTGTCCTCGGCGCCACCTCTGGCATCGGTAAAGCCTTAGTGGAGCAACTCCGCGCACTCGGTTATGAAGTCATTGCGGCGGGGCGTCGTAAAGCCTTGCTTGACGCCCTCGGAGGAGAGACTCTGGAATTAGATGTCACCGCACCTGATGCCGTGGAAAGAGCGGCCGCCACAGGGGCAGACACGATCCTCTTTAATGCAGGCTTCGGTGAACGCACCCCGATGCCAGATGCGGACCGAACCGACCGCGCCCTGCAAGTCAATGTGCTCGCATTTGAACGCTTTGCGCGCTGGGCACTCACCACGTGCACCTGTTTTGCCGCGACTGCGAGCATCGCCGGCATTCGGGGGTTGGAAGACACCAATGGTTACTCCGCTTCAAAGGCGTACATGATTAACGCCATGGAAGGCTATCGTCGAAAGGCGCGACACGGAAAGCATCCCTGCCGATACGTCACCCTTATGCCCGGCTTTGTAGACACCGCCATGGGACAAGCCTCCACCTTTTGGCGATGCAGCCCAGAGGTCGCCGCGAAGGTCATCATTCGTGGCCTTCAGCGCCGTAAAGCCGTCGTCTACGTCACCCCACGGTGGCGCCTCATCGCCCTCCTCTTACGCGCCCTTCCGCGTGCCCTCTTTGAACGCATCCCCATCAGCTAAGCCCGTGGCGCCCCTCATTAGCCCTTAATCGGGCAAGATTTTCTCCGCTTACACCGCTAAAATCCTCCACAACCGTCGCGGGATGTGGCATAATATCTTATTAAAGAGAAAGAATACCATCGCCATGTCTCAAACAGCCCCGCTTTTACACCCAGAGCTCACTGTTTCCGGTTGTGACACCAACGCATTAGTTGAGGTCTCCAAACAGTTTGCCGAATTTGAATTTGAAGCCCTCTATCGCAACGAGGTCACTGCGGCTCAAGTCGCCGCCGACAAGGCCGATTGGGCGGCATTGGGCGCTTCTATGGGCGTCGTCTATCAATCCCTCTGCGATGGTGAAAATGAAAAGGTGATGGGCGCACTCCACACCATTGAGACCATTCTCATGCGACATGGCGTCCTTGTGCCACGTCCCACCGTTAATCCTGCCACACAGGAGGGCCCAACCGATGGCGAATAATGCAAAGACCGCCCTACTCTGCGCCTACACCTTGGCCAAAGCCAAACAATACGCAGAAGCAGAAGCCCTCATCCTCTCCCATGAAGAACTCGCCAAGACGCCCGAAGCGATTGACCTCCTGGCGCGTATGCGGTTAGAAGAAGGCGATGAAGCCGAAGCGCGTCGCTTGTGGCAGAGCATCCAAGCTGTCTATCCTGAACACGCCCCCTCACGTACAGCGCTCAAACTCATCGGGAAGCGTCCGGTAAAAATCAATTGGGTGAGCATCTTGGCGGTGCTCCTGCCCGTGCTCTTTTGCGTTGGCTTTTTCTCAGGCGCCTCCATCACGAAAGCCCCCCAACCGAACGTGACCACGGTCCAGTGGGACAAGATTCCCACGCAAGCGAAGTTGGATGCGTTGAGTGTTTACAAAGGAAATGTGAAGCGTGTTTGCATTGCCTCGCACTTCTTCTCTGACCCCGACCGCATCTTTAGCCGTCAATTGCTCACCGAATACGTCGGGAAGGCACTTGACCTTCCTGCTTCTGCGATTTTCATTGGCGAAGCACCCGAAGCCCTTGGGGAAGAAGCCATCACCGTGGATCTTTTACGTCAATGAGTCATCGTCGGAAGACTGCGCTTGTTTTAGGAAGTGGTGGCGCTCGCGGATGGGCGCACATCGGCGTGATTCGCGCCCTCAAGCGTATCGGCTTTGAACCCGACATCGTCACGGGCACAAGCATTGGTGCACTGATTGGCGCGATGGTTGCCGCCGACATCTTTGACACCTTTGACCGCGAAGTTGCAACGATGTCCCCGGTGAAACTTGCCAAGTTCTTCACCGAAATTCACTTTCCACAGGCGGGAATCCTCTCTGGAAAGCCCATCCTTGAGTGGTTGAAGCAACCCCATCTTTTAGGGAATCGTACCTTCGCCGACCTCAAAAAACCCTTTGCGGCAGTAGCAACAGACCTCTATCGCGAACGCGCCGTTGTCCTATCCAGTGGCAACGTCGCAGAAGCGGTCCGCGCCTCCATCTCCATTCCTGGTGTCTTTGATCCCGTTGTTCGAGATGACGCGGTATTAGTGGACGGTGGATTGGTCGACCCAGTGCCCATCAAAGCGGCACGCGCACTCGGCGCTGAGCGCATTATCGCCGTGGACATTAACACCCTTTTGCCAGAAGAAAAGGCCCCCATTGATGGAGAAGCCCCCGCGCTCCCCTCAATGGTCACTACGCTCCTGCAGACCATGCGCATGATTGAAAACACAGGCTGCAGAGTGATGTTAGAGCGCGATGCGCCCGATTTACTCCTTCGCCCTGCGGCAGGTCATTTGCACACCCTTGAATTTAATGCGGGCAAGTCCCTTATCTCCGCAGGCGAAGCAGCCGTTGTGGCGGCACAAAAAACATTGGAATCTTGGTTATGAGCCTCAAAGACTTTTTCATTTTGCACCGTGCACGTAAAGCCTTAAAGGATTTACGCACCGAATATCGCCTCCATGAGGACCTCTTAGACACCAAAACGCGCGAAGCCTTGGACGAGCGCTTTTTGGATGCGAAGCAAGCCATCCGTGGAAAAGAGGTAGAAGATGTCATGGGCGTAATTGAAACCCTGCGCACCGAACTCGTGGAGGCCTTGCCTGCAAAGCGTTGCCCATGGATGACAGAACTCCTCGACATCACCATTTCGGCGCTTGCCGTGGCCTTCTGTTTCCGCGCCTACTACTACGAGCCCTTCCGAATCCCCACCGGCTCCATGCAGCCCACGCTCTACGGCATTCACTCCACCTCCGCCGACAAACCCGGCGCATGGGATCAGCAACCCCTCAAATTCCTCAAGTGGTGTGCCACGGGCACCTCGTGGAAGGAGGTCACGGTGGCGCGAGGAGGCGTTGTCTCAGGCTTTATGCCATCGCCAAACCCAGGCTATGCAACTTTGGTCATCAATGGACGCGACCGCTATGATTTGCCCGATGATGCGGCACAAGCGCTCCGTTACACCCTTACCCCTGGCACCCGCCTCCGCACAGGTCAGAAGCTCTGGAGTGGTTATGTCACCAGTGGCGACTTCCTCTTTGTGAATCGGTGGATTTGGAACTTTCGCCATCCGAAGTTGGGCGAGACCATTGTCTTCTCCACTGAAGGGCTCAAGGGGCTCCCCGACAACCAACACTACATCAAGCGCCTCTGCGGAAGGCCCGGGGACACGGTGGAAATCAAGCCCGACTCCACGCACTTGTGGATTAATGGAGAAGCGGCGACCAAACCTGAACGTTTGGCAGAAATTGCAGAAAAGCTCACGGCCTACCCCGGCGCGCCCGCCTATTTGGGTTACCAACAAGCCCAGCCCGGCGGCAGTTATCCCGAAACCTATTCGCGCTTTGACTTGGCCCCCGGCGAATATCTCGCCCTTGGCGACAACACAGGCAACAGCCTCGATAGCCGTTATTGGGGGAAAGTACCAGCCAAAAATCTCTTAGGTCCAGCAAGTTTCGTGCATTGGCCCTTTATTTCTCCGCGTTGGGGTGCCATTCGTTAACCCAATATGGTAAGATGTTAGTACGAGAAAGGAATTTCGTATGAAGACTGCGTCCGAACCGTTACCACCAGCAGATAGCTATGATGTCCTCGTCGTTGGCGCTGGCCTTTGGGGGTGCGTTGTTGCACGAGAATTAGCAGAAGCGGGAAATCGTGTTCTCGTCATTGAAGCACGTTCGCTCCCGGGTGGCAATGCTCGCAGCGCATTTGATCCCGCGACTGGCATCGAGTGTCACTGCTATGGCGCACACATCTTCCATACCTCCGATGAAACGGTGTGGCAATACATCACCCGTTTCGCCGCCTTTACCGACTATCGTCACCGCGTCCTGACCGAATACCAAGGCAAGGTCTACTCCATGCCGCTCGGTCTCACGCTCATTAATGCCTTCTACAACACCAATCTCAAGCCCTCCGAAGTCCCCGCTTTCATCGCAGAAGAAGTGCGCAAGGCTGGCCTTGAGGGCGAACCAAAGAACTTAGAAGAGCAAGCCATCTCCCTGATTGGCCGCCCCCTTTACGAAGCCTTCATTAAGGGTTACACTCAAAAGCAGTGGAATACCGACCCGAAGGATTTGCCCGCCTTTATCATTCGTCGCCTCCCCGTGCGTGCCAATTACAACACGGACTACTTCAATGACACGCACCAGGGCGTCCCGCTGAAGGGTTATGGTGCCATCTTTGAGGCGCTGCTGGATCATCCCGCCATCCAGTTGCGTTGCAACACCGATTACCTCGCCCTTCGCGACACCTTCCCAGCCGACCTGCCTGTTTTCTATAGCGGTCCGATTGATGCGCTCTTTGACTTCAAGTATGGCGCATTACCGTGGCGTGGGTTGAAGTTTGAGTGGGAGACCAAGCCCGTCCAGGATTGGCAGGGCACCACCGTGATGAACTATGCCGATGCAGAAATTCCCTACACGCGCATCCACGAATTTAAACACTTCCACCCAGAACGTAAGGATGTCTTCGCCTCTGAAAAGACCATCATCTGCCGTGAATATCCCGCAGATTGGAAACCAGGCGATTTGCCTTACTACCCCGTGAACGCCGATAGCACCGCCGCCCTCCTCGCAAAGTATCGCGAAGAAGCCGCAACTCTCCCGAATGTGGTTATCGGTGGACGTCTCGGCGAATACTGTTACTATGACATGGATAAGGTCATCGGACGTGCGCTTGAACAGGCACATGCATGGTTAGATGCCAAAAAGTAAAGCACACCTGAGCCGAACTTGTTATACTGATCCCCTTCAGGAGATACAAAAATGAAGTTGAAATCCGTATTGTTGACCGCAAGCTGCGCCCTCTTAATCGCCTTTGCTGGTTGCGGAAAAGAAGATGCCGCCGAAGCCGCTCGTAAGGAACGTGCCGCCGCATTGCGCGCCGAAGCTCGCACCGCAGAAGCGCAGGGCAATATCACCGCCGCCGAAACGTTCTATCGCCAGCTCTTGGTCGTCGACCCCTCGGATGCTGCCGCCCACTTGAGCCTTGCCAACCTCTCGCATGACGCGCGCAAGAACTACTTGGACGCAATTTACCACTATCAGCGTTACCTTGACCTTGTCCCCGATTCGGACAAGACCCAAATGGTCACCGATCGACTCGCCTCCGCACGTACGCTTTTGGCGAACCAAATGGCCGCTGAAATCGTTGCACGCGAACAGCGTATCCTCACGGAAGAACGCGACACCTTGCAAGCTGAGGTAAATGAACAAAAGGCCGCTATTCGCAAGCTCGAAAACACCGTTGAGTCGCGCAACAATGATATTGAAGATTTGAAGGCTGAAATCAAGCGCCTCAATCGTTTGATTGACCAATTGAAGACGATTGAAGCCGAATCTCGCGCCTCCCAGGCCGCCTTACTTGAACAAGCTCGCAAGGAACTCGAAGCCGAACGTTCGAAGCCCGACCTCTCTGGCACCGAAGATCGCGTGAAGGCCGCTCGTGAAGAGGCCGATGCCATCCTCAATGAACCCGATGGTGGCGCCTCTCGCATTGACACCGCGCTCCGCGCAAAGGCTGAAGGAGCGGGCGATGAAATCCCCGTCGCCGCTTCGCCCACCGCAGGCAAGCGCTACCTCGTGCGTCCGGGTGACCGTTACTCTTCGCTCGCACGTGAGGCATATGGTAATGCAGCACTCTGGCCGCGCATTCGCGATGCAAACCGTTCCACGACCAATCCGGATGGCCGTTTGCTCGCAGGTGAAACCATCTTGATCCCCTAAGATCGACCTATTTATCAGCGGGCGCACCTCCGTGCGTCCGCTTCTTTATCCCCATTTGCCGCTATGATGCAACAGAAGAAGTATCGGAAATACGCACTTCGCGAACATAGTTCTGACGCCTTTCGCTTACACACGGGCGACATTTCCGAAACATATCCAGGCTTTTCCAATCGTAGACGCCGCACGGCATTGGCGCGCCTCTTGGGGGCCGGCGGCACGCATGACACACGAAATGATCCGACCGCCTTTCCCCTTCGACGGTCATGGCATCGCTTCTGCTTTGTGCTCATCGTGCTAACCCTTATTTGGTTGCTCGGCTTTTTCCTTCCCTAATCGTCCCTTTCACGGAGGACTCGGCATGCTCAACACCCCCGCCTTCGTCGTGGATACACTTGCCCTAACGCGTAATGCCGCCATTTTGCGCGAGGTCGCAGAACGTTCTGGCGCCCGTATGTTGCTCGCATTAAAGGCATTTTCCATGCCAGCGGCCGCGCCCTATCTTTACTTTGAGGGCACTTGCGCTAGTAGCGTCCACGAAGCAATGCTCGGCATGGAAGCCTTTGGTGGCGAACAGCATGCCTTTGCCGCCGCCTTCTCTGAAGCCGACATGCGCGCCTTGATGCAGTTAGGCATCCACCACGTCACGCTCAATTCCTTTGCCCAGCTTCGCCAATGGCGTCGCATTGCCGCAGAACTTGGCCACACCTCCACCCAAATCGGGCTGCGCATTAACCCCGAACACTCCGAGGGGCAGGTTCCCATTTACGACCCCTGCGCCCCCCACTCGCGCCTCGGCATTCGAAAAGTAGCCTTTGAGGGCGAAGACTTGAGCGACATCTCGGGCCTGCATTGCCACAATTTGTGCGAACAGAATGCCGACTGTTTTGCCCGCACATTGAAGGCCATCGAGGAAAAATTTGGCGATCTCCTCCCCCAGATTAAATGGTTTAACTTCGGCGGTGGTCACCATATCACGCGCGATGATTACGACCGCGAACTCCTCATTTCCACGCTCCAAGCGTTCCACAAGCGCTATCCGCACATTACTTATTACCTTGAACCTGGTGAAGCGCATGTACTCAATGCAGGCACCTTCGTTTGTCGCGTCTTAGATGTTGTGGAAAATGCGGGGCCCATTGCGATCTTGGATGGTTCGGCGGCATGCCACACCCCAGACGTCATTGAGATGCCCTACACCCCGCGTGTCTTTACCGACCCGCACTGGAGCGGCGAATCTACGCCGAGCCCCACCGCCCTTCGCGCCGGCCAACCCGGTGAACGCGCCATTGATGTGCGCCTCGCAGGACCGAGTTGCCTCGCGGGCGATTGCTTCGGGGACTACTCCTTTGACCGCGTACCCGCCCCTGGCGACCTCCTCTACTTTGAAGATATGGCGCTCTACACCATGGTAAAGACCAATACCTTCAACGGCATTCACCTCCCCGACCTTGTGCTCCGCACTGCGCCAAACACTTTTAAAGTTGTCCGCACCTTCGGCTACGAGGACTTCCGTTCACGACTCTAAGCTCCGAACGCGCCATCTCTCTACGCCTAATCCACTGTATCACCGCGTCACCGAAGAGAAGAAAGACGACTTTTACCTTGACGGCAACGCCTCTTTTTGTCACACTGCTCCTATGACTTTGATTGCAAAAGTATTCCAATCCCTCCAGACGATGACGGCACACGTCATCGCGGTGACATTGGTTTTGCTTTCGCTCTTTAGTGTAGTGCATGTCCACCATTGCCATGGAGCAACTGATGTCTGCACGCATCACCAAGAGACTTGTTGCCACGCCGCTGAAGAAGTCTGTCACCATGAGACAACGCTTGCCTGCGCACCCTTAATGCAAGAAGTGCAATCATTGCATCGCGTGCAACCGCCCGCTGTCCCAATTTTAATTCCCCCTCAGGTGCATTGCGCGACCTCCATCTCCTTGATTCGCCTCGCGTCCTCCACCTCACCGCCCCGTATAGCGAGTGATTACCTCGCCTATTCATCACGGCTCTATCCACGCACATAAGTCAGTCTACCGCACCCGAAGTTCGGTCTGCGGAGGGTTTCATCTTACATGCGGTTCTCACAACCGCCAACCCGATTGATTGCTGACTTATTCATGAGAAGTTTATTCAATTTTATCGTCCGTAATCCAAAGAGTGTGATTGCGGTAATCCTCTTAATCGCGGGACTTGGCTGTGTCTTTTGGCAACGCCTCGCCGTGGACGTTTTTCCTGATATTTCCGTACCGCGTGTCACGATTCAAACCGAAGCAGGCGCACTTACCGCCGAAGAGGTGGAGCAACTCGTAACCATTCCGATCGAAGCCGCCGTTAATGGCATCCCAGGCGTGACCACGGTGCGCTCAAGCTCCAGTGGCGGGCTCTCCTTTGTCTGGGTGGACTTTGACTGGAACGAACCGCTTTCGCGAGCTCGATTCAATGTCTTTGAGCGTCTTTCACGTGTACAGGCCATCCTCCCAGAAGAAGCCGAGACGGAAATTGCGCCAGAAGTTTCGGTCACTGGCGAAATCATGTTGGTCGCACTCACGGCAAAGCCAGGCGGCCCCTCTCCCTTCGAATTGCGCGAAATGGCAGAGTATGATCTGCGCACGCGCCTCTTAGCCATCCCTGGCATCGGCGAGGTTGTCGTCATTGGGGGGCAACTGCCAGAGTACAGAGTCACCGCAGACCCAACCGTTTTAGCCACCTTTGGCCTCACCTTTTCAGATGTCGTCGCAGCAGCAAGTGATTCGCGCACCTACTTAAGTGCGGGCTACTTGCCCCACGTCGCTGGCGAAGAGATTCCCCTCCGTCAACTTGCTCGTGCCGACACCTTAGCCGCCATTAAGGCTGCCGCGGTTCCCACTGCCGAAGGCGTCGGGGTGCGCTTAGGAGATGTCACAGACATTTCGCTCGCAGGCATGCCGCGCAGAGGAAGTGCCTCTTTTAATGGTAAAGACGCCGTCATCCTCTCCATTCAGAAGGCGCCTGGCGGCAATACACTCGCATTAACCGATCAGATTGATGCCGCCTTAACCGCCTTTGCGGCAGAAACCAAGCAACAAATTGACGTTCATCCCGACGCTTACCGACAGAAGGATTTCATTGCTGCGTCCGTTCACGGCGGTAGTTTAGTCTTACGCGATGCCGTGATTGTGGTGATTGGCGTTCTGCTCATCACCCTACTTGAGCTACGCACCATCCTCATTGTCTTGCTGACGATGCCGCTCTCCATCTTGGCTGGCTTGACCCTCTTCCCGCTCTTCGGCCTGGGCGTCAACGTTATGACCTTGGGCGGATTCGCGGTGGCGGCAGGGGATATCGTGGATGCCGCCATTATCTTCACCGAGGCCATCCGAAGAAAACTCGGCGAAAATGCAGCGCTTGATGAGTCAAGCCGTCGCCCCGTCACGCAGGTGATTGTGGAGGCAGCATGCTCGGTTGCACCAGGCGTGCTCTTCTCCACCTTCATTGTGATGTTGGTCTTCACGCCGCTACTCTTGCTCTCAGGCCTTGAAGGACGTTTTTTCCGCCCCTTGGCCCTCTCCTACCTCTGCGTCTTTGCGATGTCATTGGTTTGCGCATGGTGCGTGGTGCCTGCATTGGCAAAACTTTTTCGCATTGGGGTGCGCCCCAAACGAGCGAAGAAGCCCACCCAATCCACCTCGCTTGGCGTACGGGTCTTACGCGGACTCTACCGTCCGTTCCTCTCCTTAACCCTGCGCCTCCCCAAAACCATGCTTCTTTTGTCTCTCATTGGGACGGGCTTTGCGATTTACACCGCCATGAGTTTTGGCACGAGCTTCCTCCCACCCTTCCGAGAAGATGCCTTTAATGTCATGGTGTCACTCCCACCTGGAGCCTCATTAGAGGAGACCGAACGTCTCTCCGAAGCATGCGTCCCCGCTTTAACGACACCCGCAATCCCAGACATCCTCTCCATCGCACGGCGCACAGGTCGTGCCGAACGTGACCAACATGCCGAACCGGTCTCGAGTTCTGAATTTGTTGTTCGCGTGGATTTAGCCTCCGACACGGGAGCGATTCGCGATGAAATCCGTGCGCGTCTCTCTGCGCTTCCAGGCTGCGCCGTTGTTGTGGGTTACCCCATCGC
>JAEIGA010013038.1_pt1 | contig 12647 bp, 7 predicted proteins | sample 9270691 | NCBI WGS metagenome assembly JAEIGA01 (sample SAMN17057246, study PRJNA624740) | gut metagenome | biome: biome; isolation source: fecal sample | host: Bos grunniens | place: China: Xizang | collected 2019 | reverse complement strand
TCTTTTGTACATGTTGCCGACTCGCCAATTAACCATGTGCTATTTGGTGTATGCTTATTAGTAACTGGTACAATCGTTACATTTTTTCGGTTTTCACACCTTGTGCAATGATGAGATTTAAGTCCAGTATCAAGACAAGTTGGAGCTAAATCCAATGCCCATTCCGAAGAATAATTATGTCCTTTAGCGGCAACATAATCTAACATCTGAACAGAACAACCAGCGTCCTTGCAATCTCTTATTCTTATACCACTCTCTGTACAATTTGGTGTATTATTTTTATCATAATACCATGCACCCCAATTGTGAGAACCTAGTGCAGAAATATCCTTTTCAGACAACATATACTCACAATCTGAGCAAACGGAACCCATTACACCTTTTTTTGTTTCTGTAGGTGGAACAATAATTTTATTTACAGATGTATTATGATATTCTTTTGAAAACGGCTTTTCACTTTTTGTTGTAACTGTATAATTTGCTGAAGTTGAAAACTCGCCACTAAGCACACAACCATCGTATCTTAAACCAAAAATCTGATAAGAAGCTTTTTCTGACTCTGTCAAGTATTCGCTGGCAGTCATAACAACATTCTTTTCATTAGTATTCGGATTGAAGCTATAAATTTTATCTGGTGTAGAATAAAACAACAAATCCCGACCACAAGCAAGCTTAGAAAAGTTATAAACCCATTTTGTGTTATCTTCATTTTTCTTCCAGACATCATCAATCGTAATGAGAGTTTCGGGTGTCGTGTCGGCAATATCATCCAAACGAATTAATTTACCCTGACGAGATTTATTTTCACTTGACATATAGTCACTATCAATATAATAAATCTTATTATCTAATAACTCAAAAGCAGTTAGCGAATCTTGCCAGAAATACTTATCATAGGTTGTGTCATTTGGTGCAGAACTAAAATCAATTCTGTTAAAAAGCCCGTACTTATGCCCAGTTTCTTTTATACCCTCTGTAGAACGTAAAAAGTTTTCGTGTAAAACCTGACCACTGACATCGTTGCTTACATCATCCCAGGTAACATCAACATGATACGGTTTATCATCAATATAAACTATATTCCATGCGTGGTTAAGCTTATTAGATGAACAATATTCAGATTCTATTCCAACTCTTTCAAGGAGATAATCATAAGCTAAAGCATAGCCCATACAAACCGCAACGCCTGTACCAAAAACACCGTAAGCGTTAAACGCTTTATTGGGGAGAGTATCAGCTTCTAAGTTTATAACATCATACTCACAAAATGTTGCAAGTCTATCGTGTAAAAGAAGTGCTTTTTCAATATCATTTAAGCTATCATTACCCTCGATACCCTTTAACATTTCATTTGCAGCTGCAATAGTTATTTTATAATCTCTTTCAAACTGTTCAGGTTTTTCATAAATATAGCTTGTTTTGATACCGACTATCTGACTTTCGTTTTTACCTCCAAGGTTTGCCATTACGCCTGTAATCCTGAATAATTCCGGGCTTTCATAGAATATAAAATCACTGATAGCTGAATATAAATCAACATTTACAGGGAGTTTATATTTACTCAAATCAACATAACCATATCCATCAGCATCTGTTAAGTTGCTATCATCAACAAGAATCTGTGAAAGAATATCATTTTTAAAAGCAACTAAATCAGGTATATAATCAGTTAAATCAATTTCACTACCCGAAATTGCATTATGCGTTTCGCGTTCAAGCATTTCACTCTGAATAATATCTGTTTCATCAACCGAAGCAAAAGCGGTGCCTGAAACTGAAAAAAGCAAAACCAAAACCAACGCACTACAAATAACGCGTTTCAAATAACTTTTCATAATTCTCACCTCGTAGGTTATTTCCAAATACCTTCGTAAACTAAATCAGGCGTATCAGAAGCTACATCATTATAGTAATCAACTTGAATATAATTTGAGGCATTTCTATCCAAAGCAAAAGCTACACTTGCAGTGTGAGTTCCAAGTGCACTAATTTCGCCAACTTCAAACAAATTAGCTTGTGGGAATATTTCCAATTGCTTACCCGATTTATCAAATGCCTTAAAATGGGCAGAGCTGATTACAAGACCATCTTCGATATCGTCATTTGAATACTCGTAAATTACAACAACCACCCTGTCTGCTTCAGGGGCATTTTCAGCTGTAGTTTCAGGTGTAGTTTCATAAACAGAAGTAATTTTCAAAGAGTATTGACCCTCAGGTGATTCAAAAAAAATATCTTTTGAACCATCGTGCATTACTGCACCTGATTTGATTTTTTCTTCAATCGTCGGTTCTTTTTCCCTTGTTAAAAAGCCAATAACTAAAGTAAATAGTACAACTATAGCAATTATACTAAAACAAATCTTCATTGCTTTTTTACTCATAAAAATCACTCCTAATGAAAATTATTCTACTTTAATAAATTTTGCTAATTTAAATGAATACAAATAAACCTCTTTAACCTTACATTCAGCACACTCTTCCAAAGCGGATTTATAAATATCCAGCTGACCCTTATAAATAGAAACAAGTGTTTTTTCATCAGTTATTTTATCGGTTTTATAGTCAATTAAAACTGCACCATCAGACTCAAAAAATGCACAGTCAAATTTACCCTGAATAACAACTGGTTCTTCTTTCAAATCTTCGGACAAATCAGGATAAAACTCTCCCGCATTTCTGAGAACTGAAAATTCATACTCTTTTAAAACAGTATTTGAAGCTAATAACCTTTTTGCAATATCATTTTCAAAAAACACTTTAATCTCAGCTTCGTCAATTATATCTGCTTCAATTTCAGTTAATTTATATTCTGCTATAAGCCTTTCCATTTCACTTTTCGGGTCTTTACTCGCACTAATGAAATCGCAAAGCTCAAAAAATTTATGAACTGCAGTCCCCTTATCTTTACCTGTTATTTCTGCATCAATAAATTTAGGCTTTTTGGTAGCAAAAAATGAACGGGTGGCAATATGGTTTTCAACTGATGATGCATTAATTTTTGCAAGCACAGTTGATAAAGCATCATAGGTATAAATATACTCTGCTCGCTCTTTTATTTTTTCTAAAAGAGAAAGATTCACAGGTGCAATTTCCATATTGTCTTCTGACGGAATATCTTCAATCTCTGCACCGCATACATCTTCAATCACAACTTTTAAATTGAAATCAGCATCAATTATACCAACTGTCTGAACTTCAAAATATTCACGAAGAGCTTTAGCATCCTTATGATAAAGCATAGCAGAACAAATCCATTCTGTCAAATTCTTTGCTTTATACACTTCAAACGGATGCAAATATTTATTGCCATTTTCATCATTCATATAAAGACTTCTGGCAATTCGTGTTTTGGATGCTTTACTTGTAACGGAACAAACGAATATAAGATGTTCTTTAGCACGAGTCAAAGCAACATAGAGAATTCGTAATTCTTCTGAAATATCACCCATTCTTATAGCCTTTTCACCAGCAAATGAAGACAGTGTACCAAACCTGGTAAACATTTCATCATCGCGGATTTTAATTCCTAATCCGACCTCTCTTGAAACAGTTAATGACCCATAGCTATCGCTTAAATTAAAGCTTTTTGCGCAATCCGCAAGGATAACAAAAGGAAATTCGAGACCTTTACTCTTGTGAATCGACATAATTTTAACGCCACCCATAGTCTGAGTGTCAGTCTTTGTCAAAGCATTATTTTCAATTACAGAATCAAGGTAACGAATAAAGCTCGAAAGACCATAACGACCACTTGCTGTAAAATTATCTGCACAATTTAAAATACTTTTGATTGCAGAGTAACGCTCAGCACCATTGTCGATGGATAAGAATATTTCTGTAATAGCAGTATCATCAATAAGCAATTTAACAAAATCATAAATAGGATATGACGATGCAATATTTCTGTAAAAATCAAGCTTACGAATAAAAAATTGCGCTTTTGCACTTGTTTTTGCATACTCTAAAAGGCAAGTATAAATATCACTTTTTTTGTTTATCATTCTGATTTCAGCAATTTCATCAGATGTAAAGCCGAAAAGTGGAGAAAGCATAACAGATATAAGAGGAATATCGATTAAAGGGTTGCTTACAGCCTTTATTAGTGAAACTAAAAGCTGTACTTCTTTTGATTTACTGTTAACCTCATTATTCTCAAAAACAGAGGAAACACCTAAATTACTAAGTGCCTGACTTAAAACATCCACTCTTTTCTTAGGACTTCTTAAAAGGATACAGAAATCGTCATATCTTGCCGGACGCATTACATCGCCCTCACCCTTGACTTTTACGCCACTTTCAACAGTGTTTTTTATATATTTTGCAATATACTCCGCTTCCTTTAAGGCTAATTCATCGGATTTTAAAGTCAGAGCATCCAAGACATGAAGTTCTGCTTCTGGTTCAGTAATTTCAGGGTAAGAAGCACCACAATACAAATACTCGTTTTCGCTATATTTTATTTCGCCAACTTCTTTTGTCATAAGCTTAGAAAAAATATAGTTAACACATTCAGTAACACCCTTACGACTTCTGAAATTCTTTTCTAAAATAATCTGTGAAGCAGTATTAAACTCATCTTCGCAAAGCGGCAACTTGTTTTTTAACTTCATAAAAAGCTCAGGACTTGCAAGTCTAAAGCGATAAATACTCTGCTTTACATCACCCACACAATAAAAATTCTTTTTATCATTTGAAACGATTTCAAAAAGAATGTTTTGTGCTTCGTTTGTATCCTGATATTCATCAATTAAAATTTCTTTATATTTTTCTGTAAGCTCTTTTGCAAGGACAGTTTTTTTTGGAGTACCGTTCTCATCAAATTCAACCAACAAATCTATACACTTATGAAGAATATCATCAAAAGAAAACGCGTTAAGCTCTTTCTTTTTTTCTTCTAAATTTTCAGAAAACATATTAACGGCTTCTGTGAGTTTTTTTACTATAGGGTAAAGAATTTCACAGTCTTTTTTATTTTCAATAGTTGTTGGCAATGTCTTTTCTAAAATATCATCTAGCGCATCTTTACACTCACCCATTAATGAGTTTGTTAATGAATAATAGCTTCCTTTGGGTGCACGAGGATATTTTGCAACAGGTGCAGAATTGAGATGTAAAATAAAATCATCCCAACGCTCCTCCTGACAATCAAATAAAAGCGTTTTCAGATTTTCAATATTAATTCCGACTAAGGAAGTAAAATCATTTTCTTCATTTACATCCTCAATAATGGCGTCACGCATTTCATCTAGAATTAGAATATAATACTCGAGCATAAGCTCAAAATATTTATAAGCTTCTTTTGCGAAAACAGTAGAATTTATATCATTCTGAGGATTAAAATACTCAGTAATTTCCTTAAGCCATTTTTGAGATGACGGATAAGAACGTGAAAATTCATAAAGCTTAATAATTACATCTTCTAACTGCTTATCATCTCTCTCTGACATAAAGAAATTTTTCAAAGCATTAAACGAAGTATCTTCGCTATCATAGAGTTCGTTTAAAACCTCTGAAATACTTTCACTTTTTAAAACGCTGTGGTCATTGTCATCAATAACTGTAAAATCTGATGACATACCAGATATGTGGAAATTCTCACGAACTATTTTTGCACAGAATGAGTCTATAGTACATATATCCGCCGCTGGAAGAAGAGCAAGCTGATTTTTTAAATACGCTCTGTTTAAAGGATTGTTTTTAATTTCTGTTTTTAAGGCTTTTCCTATTCTATCTCGCATTTCACCCGCAGCGGCTTTTGTAAAGGTTACGACAAGTAATTGTGAAGAGGAGCAAGGATTTTCACTATCACAAAGAATATTTTTAACTCTTTCTGTAAGAACGGCTGTTTTACCAGAACCAGCAGCTGCGGAAATCAAAACTTGTTCTCCGCGTGCTTTAATGGCCTTTCTTTGATTATCAGTCCATTGTCTTTCACTCATTACTGTCACCCCCTAACATTTCTAAAACCTTATTGTGCTTTTCGTTGCATATTTCATTTGTAATATCCCCCTCTTCAAAACCACAAATTGAGCGATATTCACAGTAAAAGCATTGCTTGGTCTGACCAGAACTACTTGACGGCAATACAGGAAATTTACCGCTATGAAGAGAATCACCCATCCCAATAATTTTTTCGTCAATCTTTTCTGAAAGCTCTTTAAAATTCTTTTGTGAATAGTAATTACCGACAACTGAATTATCCTTTTTATATGACACAGGGAGATAATCCGGGAATTTTTCAATACCCATTCCATTTAAAACTACAGGGCTATTTAAAATCATACCAGAAAGCTTACCACTGAATCTTTTTTGTGCTTCAATATTCTCTTTTGATGGATTACGAGAACTTAAATAGTCTTTTATACCTATTCTTGATGGAAGATAGAGCACACCCGCTGGTACTGCTTCGCCATAATAATCCCCACCATTTTTGGTAATTGCCATTAAATAGAGGACCATTTGAAGATTTATACCACTTAAAAGATTTGAAAGTTTGAATTCTTTCACGCCAGTTTTATAATCTACTACTCTTAAATATTTAATTCCATCCTTTTCCATTAAATCGACTCTGTCAACCGAACCGTAAACCGAAATTTCGCCACCATTATCTAGCGGTAACGAATATGGCGGTATTTTCTCTCCTATTGACAATTCGAAATCAACAGGAGTAAAGCTTATAGCAGAAAACTCGTTTTTAAGTCTTTCAAAAATGAGCATTAAAATATCTAACATCCTGTTATAAAGGAACATAAAGCGTTTCGATTTATCCTCAAAACCACCCATTCGTTCCTGGAGATATTTTCTTAAATATTCCGCAATAAACGCTCTTAACTCATCCTCTGGAACAGACAAAAACTCGCCTTTTTTATATTTTGACAACACCTCTTCTAAAACACCGTGGATTATAAGACCAGAGTCAGTTGGCTGTAATTCAGCAGATTTAATAGCACTCATATTAAGTCCATAACGGCAGAAAAATGAAAACGGGCACATATAAAAGCTATCTAACCTACTAGCAGAAACCCCAATATTTTCACCAAATAATTTTTTAGATATTTCTGGATTCTGAAACTCACCTTTCTTACCATTTTTAGCAAGTGAAATACTCTCTAATCTACCAAAATATTCGGGTTTATTTTTGAAATACTCATAAAGAGTCCATTTTAATTCTGAGTTTTCATTATATATTTTTGCAAGTGTGAAAAATGCAGAAAACTCACTTTCAATTTTTTCTTCATCTTGAATTTCATTTGATGAAATAATTTTTACTTCTGGTAAAATCTCTTTTATCTCATCAATAAGCTCAGAGGCACCGCTTGTTGTTTCATCATCAGAAATTTCACGATATGACAAATAAAGCTTTTCACTAGCTGCAGCGAGCATACAATAAGCAATAAAACGCTCTTCGTAAATTGCTTCTTCAAATGCCGGTTTAATATTAAGTGACATTTCATTCGTTAAAATTCTTCTGTCACTATCAGTTAAAAGTCCTCCGATAGACGCAATAAGTGGAAATTCGTTTTTATTAACGCCTACAAGGAAAATTACCTTTAAATTTTCAGTTCTTATTCTATCGGCACTACCAACCTTCACTTCATCAAGACCTTGCGGAATTTCGCCTATATCCTTTGAAAAAACAAGAATTGAGAAAAGCTCATACCAACGCTTGATTGGATAGAATTTTTCCTTGGTGATTTCTGAAATTGTATCTAAAATTTCAATTAAAGCATCCCATGATTTTTCTTTTTGAATTGCTTCTACAGGAAGACCATCATTATTTAATTCTAGCGATAAATTATAAAGCTTATCTGAAACTTTAGTTTCAACTAAAAAATTATAAACTGCCTTTGTTATATCTAATCCCGAAGCACCATCACAGGCTTTTCTTAATTTAACTAATGGAACAACAATCTTTTTTCTTAAATTATTAAGGTAAGTAATTTGTTTTTGAGTCTTATCGTCTATCAAACTACCGAAACCATCTGGATGCATTGTAAAATCATTAAGCCACGCATTGCCGCTGATTCCCCACACTAAAACATATTTTTCTAAAACAGAAACCTCTGAAAAACTCAGCTCTGAAAGACCTGTTTTCAAATAACGCATTACACTTTCTGTTTTAAAGTTATCTGCAACGCACTCAATGGCTGATGTAATATGAATAAAAAGAGTTTCAAATGACAATGGGCGACGACTATCGTCAAAAACAGGAACCCCGTAACGTTTTAAAACATCACACATAAGCCTTTTATATTTATTATTTGAACGCTCAACAACTGCAATATCTCTACAACGATATTCACCACTTCTTATAAGTTTTTTAATTTCTAACGCAACTCTATTACATTCATCTGTAATATCATCACATTTAAAAATTTTCACTCCGTCTATTTCACCAGAAAGTTTTTCTTGAGTTTCACAATAAATATTTCTTTCGATATGACGGATACTTTTATTTATAGTATTATTTTCTTCCAATTTAATTATAGGTGCAACTTTTACATTTGATTTATTTGCAAGACCAATAAGCTTCTTTTTAAGCTTATTCATATAAACAAATGGCGAGTCCTCACCACTTTCATCTGCTGAGCAAATTGTGATATATACATCCTGTGCTTCACTCAGAGCAAGTCGAATGCAATTGAATTCCTGTTCAGAAAATGCTCTGAATGAATCAAGAAAAACAATTCTTTTTTTGAAAAAACCTGTTTTCTCTGCAAATGAATTAAAATATTTCAAAGCCTCAGTATCATCAAAATAGCTATGATGTAAAAGTGCATTATAAGAATCGTTAATTAAGTTAATTTCATAAAGCTTGTCTTTTAAAAGGCTAGCAGACATTTTTTCTGTGAGAGCTAAAATATCGTCACTTGAAACATCACAAGTCTTAAGTTCTTTATTAAAATCTATAAATGCCTGTAAGCCCGACACATTGTGGCGGACCTTTGAGAAAATCTTTAATTCACCTGAAAGAGCATTAATTGCCTCACTCATGTAAGCGAGCCTTACACCATCAGAAGCGAACATCTTACCTTTAATTATGCTACTGTCAAGATTTGAAGTGGCAAGTCTAGGAAAACTGAACACATCGACTGCTTTCATTCCTTTAGCGCCTAACAAAGTAAGCATTGACCTTTCATTTTCAAATGAAAATTGATCGGGAACTAAAAGCAATGGCTTTATGTCGCCACTTTTTATAAGCTCTTTTATTTTTTCTCTGACCCAGGTAGTTTTACCGCTACCTGCTCTACCCTCGATAATATGAAGCATATTACACCCCTAAAAAAATCTTTTATTATTATAACATAAACTTAGACAAATTTAAACTGTAAAAATATTATAACAGATAAAATGTACCAAAAATGGAACTTTTTTGACTTTTTACTAAATCTAACGCATTTTTGGTTGGCATAAGAAAAAATTTTTAGTGAATAATATATTTGCCGACTAATTTTATAAGGAGTTGACTGAATATGTTAGATAAATTGGCTTTAATCCTTGTAACTATTGGTGCACTCAACTGGGGTGCTATTGGTTTCTTCCAATTTGATTTAGTTGCATGGTTATTTGGCGGTCAGGCGGCAATTATCTCAAGAATAGTTTATGTTCTTGTTGCTCTTGCCGGTATCTGGTGCATCTCATTTCTTTTCAGAGAACACAACGATGTACTTGAAACAACATCAGTTGAATAATTTTAAAAAAATATCGGTCCAGGAAGAACCTGAACCGATGTTTTTTATTTTGCTTCAATATCAATCTTAACAATTTTATAAGTCATTTCGCCACGTGGTGCTTCAACTACAACCTTGTCGCCTACTTTATGACCCATAAGTGCTTTACCAACTGGAGATTCATCAGAAATTTTACCTTCTACTGGGTTTGCCTGAGCAAAACCAGTAATGCGGAAAGTCTTTTCTTGTGAACCACGAGCGGTTTCTTTAATTGTAACAACAGAGCCGATGTGAACAGTTTCTGTGCTGATGTCCTCTTCCATAATTTTTGCTCTTGAAATCATTGTTTCAAGCTCAAGAATTTCAGCTTCTAACTTACCTTGCTCTGATTTAGCTTCATCATACTCACTGTTTTCTGAAAGGTCACCAAAAGAAAGAGCAACCTTGATTTTTTCAGCAGTTTCTTTTCTGCCAACTGTTTTGAGATGTTCAAGCTTTTCCTGAAGTTCTTTAAGACCTTCTTGTGTTAAAATAACATCTTGCTGTGCCATTAGAATTACATCCTCTCGAATATATAATAATAGAAATTCGCCTAATCAATAGAAAGTATTATATAAAACCTTGCTTAAAATGTCAAGTAAAACAAAAAATTTAAAATAGAATAAATTATGCAATAACCATAGGATAAGATACTGTTTTCAAAACCTCTTCGCTTTCTGAGTCAACAACAGTAATTTTTACTGACTGACCTTCGACAGTGTACATCTGGTAAACCATTGCATAACCCATAACCAAAACCAAGGTATCGTCAAAATCAGCAATTTCCTCAGGAGTTTTTTCTCTATCTGCAAAAATTATTAGATTACGAAAATCCTCGTCATACTTAATATCTGTAACATAATTTTCTGCATTATTTTTGACTGTATCAAAGCCTTCTAAAACAGGCTTGCTTTTTAATTCCTTTAATTCTTTATAAGCAGTCTCAGTCATAGTAAGAGTATATTGCTTTGTTTCTTCGTTTTTTGTATGAAACAAGCCTTCAACACTATTTAATTCACTATAAAAATCTTCTTCTGAAAATTCTTCAGTAAATCTGCTACCATCAATCTGAACTGTAACACTAGCAGTTTCTGCCTTTGTTGTACTTTCTGTTTCAGTAGTTTCAGGTGCTTTATTACAACCAACAAACACTGTAAACACAATCAAAATTGCTAATAATAAAGATACATACCTTTTCATTTTAATCCACACTCTCTATTAATCCCAGAGCTTTTCAGGATAAACGCCATTTTTAACAAGTTCATTTACAGAAGCTACAACATTTGGCTTATCCTCTTTATAATTAACACCAAAACATTTTGCAGTAGTCTCTAAAACTTTAACTTTGCATTTATTTTCTGCTAACATATCTTTAACAATGAATGGTAAATAAAACTCACCTTTAAGTGGGTTATTAACTAAAGCATCATCTAAGAATTTTTTGAAATGCGCTTCAATTTCATCGATAAAGCTACTTGGGAAGCACCAGCAGTTCATTGAAACGTTGACATCTTCCGGAAGCTCTACCCAATTTTCTTCATCTTCAGTAAAGTAGATTTTGCCATCTTCTTTTCTTAAAATCTTTGTTCTTTCAACAACGTCTGTTAAGAAATTTTCATTATTAACATCACAAATACCACGTGAAACTGTGCCATTTTCTGTTAAAGTGTTATTTAATTTATATGATGCCATAGCGTAGTTAACAGGTTTTGCATTGAAATCTGCATTATCAATCCAGTTAGAAATTACAGAAAACGCATCTCTGCCATAGAAATCGTCAGCGTTAATAACCATAAATGGCTCATTTACAACGCCTTTACAAGAATAAATTGCGTGACCTGTACCCCAAGGCTTTACACGTTCTTCTGGCACTTTGTAGCCCTCTGGTAAGTTGTTAACATCCTGAAAAACATACTCAACTTTAACGAGTTTTGCTACCTTATCGCCAACAACTTCTCTGAAAATTTGCTCATTTTCTTTCTTTATGATGAATACAACTTTATTAAAGCCAGCCTTAACTGCATCATAAATAGAATAATCAATAATAATAGAATTATTAGGACCAACAGGCTCCATTTGTTTTAAGCCACCAAAACGGCTACCCATACCTGCCGCCATAATTACAAGTGTTTTATCCATATTAAAAATTCTCCTAAGATTTTATTTTAAGCATTATACCATAATTTAACTTTTTTATCAACTATTTATTGACTTTATTTATTTTTACAATATAATACATATTAATAATATTTATTTAAAGTGAGTGTATTTATGACAAAGCTTTTAATTAAACTCTTTATAAAAAATGCTGATGCAAATACAAACAAAGGCAGAGAACTTTATGGCAGACTTGCAGGTGCAGTTGGAATAATATGCAACCTCATTTTAAGTGTAATGAAATTAATTATTGGTACTGTTACAAACAGTGTTTCTATTACTGCTGATGCTACCAACAACATTTCTGACGCTGGTTCTTCAATTGTTACTCTCGTAGGTTTCAGACTTTCAGGCAAGCCTGCTGACAAAGACCACCCTTATGGTCACGCAAGAATTGAATATATTTCGAGTCTTATTCTTTCGTTCATTATTTTACTTATTGGTTGCTCTATTTTTAAAGAGTCGGTTATTAAGATTTTTAAGCCCGAAGAAAGTCTTTTTAATATTGCAACTGTTATTATTCTTGTTGTATCAATTATTGTTAAACTCTGGCTTTCAGTTTTTAATACATATTTAGGTAAACAGATTGACTCAAAAGCACTTGAAGCTACTGCTATTGACTCAAGAAATGACGTTATAACCACAACTGCCGTTCTTATTGCAAGTGTGATTTCACATTTTACAGGCTTTAACCTTGATGGCTATATGGGTGTTATTGTTTCTATTTTCATTCTAATTTCAGGTATAAATCTTGTAAAAGAAACTCTCAACCCGCTTT
>JAEIGA010013037.1_pt1 | contig 12648 bp, 7 predicted proteins | sample 9270691 | NCBI WGS metagenome assembly JAEIGA01 (sample SAMN17057246, study PRJNA624740) | gut metagenome | biome: biome; isolation source: fecal sample | host: Bos grunniens | place: China: Xizang | collected 2019 | reverse complement strand
CTTTTCTTCCCCACAAGGCTACCATTACCTTACAGATACCGAACTACGAGGATGAGTTTCTTCCAAATTTTCGTGCAGGCGATGTGGTGGTACTGTATGAACGGAATTGTCCGACTGATAATGTCACGAATAAATTGGTAATCAAAGGAAACATTGAATGGCTTACGGCTGAGGAAGTATGCATTCGTTTACGAGCCTCGCAACGGAATCTTTCTGTCTTCCCAGAAACAAGTCGTTATGCCATGGAACATGATTATATGGATACTAACTTCCGTAGCATGTATTTGGGCCTTTCTGCTTTTATGAATGCTAACCAAGACCGGAAAGATTTGTTGTTGGGAATAAGAAAACCTGGATTTGATGAGGCCTTATTATCTAAAAATGCTCCTTTTATCGATGATTTTGAACGTGTGGCAGCGAAGGCATTAGCTGCAAAGGACTACTTCCTCTTGGTTGGTCCTCCGGGAACGGGGAAGACTTCGCGTGCTCTACGACGGATGGTCGAGAAGTTTCATCATAGTCCGGATACACAGATTCTTTTGTTGGCCTATACCAATCGGGCCGTGGATGAAATCTGTTCTTCCATTAGTTCCATATCCCCCGAAATTGATTACATCCGCATCGGAAGTGAACTCTCGTGTGATGAACGTTATCGGGAACATTTGGTGGAAAATGAGTTGGCATCTTTGGAAAAACGTAAGGATGTCCGTTCTCGTTTGTCTACCTGTAGGGTATATGTTGGTACGGTTGCTTCCGTTTCATCCCGAACCGAGTTGTTTAAATTGAAGCATTTTGATGTGGCAATCATTGATGAGGCTTCGCAAATCATCGAATCACAGTTACTTTGGATATTGACAGCCAAGACACCTGAAGGAAAGAATGCAGTGGATAAGTTTATCCTAATAGGCGACCATAAGCAGCTCCCGGCGGTTGTTCTCCAAAATGAAGAGGAATCTACAGTCTTTGATGAAAGATTGCATCAAGCGGAAATTCGCAATCTTAGGGATTCTTTTTTCGAGCGTCTGTTTCGCCTTTATGCTACAGATAAGGATTTGCCGATTGTTGATATGCTTTGTCGTCAAGGAAGAATGCATCCGGATATCGCTTCTTTCCCGAATATAGCCTTTTACGGAGGCCGATTGGAGGCGGTAGGCTTGCCCCATCAGCAGGAGGTTTTAGATAAACCTGTGATATTCATCCCTTCCCAAGTAGATAAAGAAAGCCTTTCGGGTAAAACGAATCGTTATGAAGCGCGTTTGGTGGCTGATTGGGCGGAGCGTATCTGGAAAGAATCACCTGAAACATTTAATGCCGGTTTTACGTTGGGAATTATAACTCCCTATCGTAGTCAAATCGCTTTGATACGGAAAGAATTGCTGGCCAAAGGAATACCTCAACTGATGAATGTGTCGGTCGATACGGTGGAGCGTTATCAAGGAAGTGAACGGGAAGTAATTCTTTATTCTTTTTGTGTGAATTATCGCAGACAGTTGAAATTCCTCTCCAATTTGGTAGAAGAAGATGGCGCGCTGATTGATCGAAAGCTGAATGTAGCTTTGACCCGTGCCCGGAAAAAGTTGATTGTAGTGGGAGTGGTGGATGTGCTGAAAGAAAATCCGATATATATGCGATTCATTTCTCGCTATTATTCGTCTGCTTTGGATGAAATTTCATAACTTTGCAAGCGGAATTTGATACGTTGATATAAATTGGTTAATTTAATAAATAAAAAAGATGAAAAGTGTATTGTTTTTAGCGGTTTCGGCTCTTCTTGCAGCTTGTACTCCGAGTGATTTTTCTATCAAGGGTAATGCAGGTGAAAACTTCGAAGGAAAAATGATTTATCTTCAGAAGTTGGATGGAACTTTGCTTGATTCCTGTGTAGTAAAGGAAGGTCTTTTTACTATGGGTGGTCAGACAGAGAAACAAATTGTATGTAATTTGATCTCCGGATTTATGAAGACTCCGGTCATTGTGGAGAATGGTACAGCTATCCAGATTGACTTTACTACAATGCCTGTTATGGCATCCGACAAGGGTGGTTTGAATGATGTTCTTTACTCGATTTTGAAGAACGTGACTGATGCACGTTTAGCTGTGAGAGATAAGGAAGACCGGATGCGTGATGAGAATGCATCTCCTGCTGCGATTGATGAAGCAACTCGTGGCGATTATGATGCTATTTATGATTTGTATCGCAAAGGAATTGCCGACAATAAGGACAATCTGATTGGTGCTTATTTGTTGGGTATGACAGCACGTACGCTTTATCCAACACTTGATAAGCTTGATTCTATGATAAATGTGGTGAAATATGCTAAGGACTTGGAAGTCGTTACCAAGATTCATAGCTCTATGAAAGCACTTGAAGCTACTAAGGTCGGTCAGAATTTTACGGACTTTACCGGTAAGACTATTGATGGAAATGATATCAAGTTCTCTGAGTATGTCGGTAAAGGAAAGTATGTCCTCGTTGACTTTTGGGCATCTTGGTGTGGTCCTTGCAAGGCTGAGATTCCGAACTTGATGGAGTTGTATAAGAAGCACAAGGACGGAAATCTGGTTGTGCTTGGTATTAATGTTTTCGACCAGGAAAAGAAATTCAAGGCGGCTTTGGCAAGTGAAGGCATTGAGTATCCGCAGATTTTCATTCCGGGCACTAACAAGGAGGATCCGGCTAAGATTTATGGTGTCAGTGGTATCCCGCAAATTATGTTGTTCGCTCCTGACGGTACTATTGTGAAGCGTGATCTTCGCGGTAAGGAAATGATTAAGTTCGTAGAAGAACAGTTGAAGAAATAAAGATTCATCACTTTGTTACCATCGGCATTCTAAATCATCATCAGATGTTTAGAGTGCCGATGTTTTTTTGTTTGTACTGATGTCTATCAGTGTAAACTAAAACTTTTTCTTTGATAAAACTTGATTCTATAATTTGGAAAATATTGTCTAACACTTGAAGAATAAATCGGAATTCGTCTTCGCAAAATAAAATTTCGCGAAGACGAAAATATTTTTTGTGAAGGCGAATTTCAATGGTTGATAAATCACCTATGCTCTATCGAACTCTAAGTGTTTTTACAAGGAATGGGGCTTCATATACTTGAAAATCAATTTGTATGACGTTTGTGAGGAAGTAAAAGTGAAAGTTTACAGAAAAATTGTATTAAGAAAGAATTATTGATTGCAAAAAGATAATGCATAAATCTTGCATATTTTGAAATAATGTCTTTAATTTGCGGAAATTTAATTCTTCTTAACTAAGTACTTTAGGGAAAGAGGCTATATACGATATAGAAGGGATTAACAAAATTTTAACAATTATATAATAAAAGTTTATGACAATATGAAGAATGTTTTAAATTTGTCATCTCGCGATGATGGAACGAGAGGCACGCTATTAAGACTTTGCCTTCTTTGTCTTTTCCTTTTAGTGGGAGGTGAACAATCCCTACAGGCGGAGACGGTAGGCAATGTTGAGAACGCAATGTACGAACAGAGCCAGCAACAAAAAGAGCTTCTGTTGAGAGGGGTAGTTACAGATAAAGAGGGTATTCCACTCCCGGGTGTAGCTGTCCAGGTTAAAGGAACCACGCAAGGTGTGACAACCAATGAAGAAGGTGAATACTTTATCATGGTAAAAGGAGTGGAAAATCCAGTCCTTGTGTTCTCTTTCATCGGTATGGAGACACAAGAAGTTCCTTACAAAAAAGGAAAACATCGCATCAATGTCAAGATGCTGGAATCTCAACAGGAAATGGACGAAGTTGTGGTTACAGGTATTTATGCCCGTAAAAAAGAAAGCTTTACAGGTTCTTCGCAGACCTATACATCCAATGAGTTGAAGATGGTAGGTAACCAAAACTTGTTGCAGAGTTTGAAGACATTGGATCCTGCTTTTGCCGTTATCGAAAACAATCAGTATGGTTCTGACCCTAACCGTATGCCAGACCTTGAAATTCGTGGTAAGACCAGCATCGTTGGCTTTAAGGAAGAATTTGGAGAAGACCCTAATCAGCCATTGTTCATTTTGGATGGTTTTGAAACGACCTTGGAAGTCATTATGGACTTGAGCATGGACCGTGTTGCTTCGGTAACTATCTTGAAAGATGCTGCATCTACAGCCATTTATGGTTCTAAGGCAGCTAATGGGGTTATTGTTGTTGAAACAAAAGCTCCGGAGCAAGGTAAGCTGAAAGTATCATACAACGGTAATTTCGACATCAGTTTTGCAGATTTGTCTGCTTATAATCTGATGAACGCAGAGGAAAAACTGGAGTTTGAAAGATTGTCCGGTAATTTTAAATCAAATATTGTATCCTTCCAAGAAGAATCTGAAAAACGTTATAATGACTTGTTGGCCAATGTGAGAAGAGGGGTTGATACCTATTGGTTGTCTGAGCCGTTGAGAATTGGTTTGAAACAACGTCACAATATCTACCTGCAAGGTGGTGACCAGCAAGTGCGTTACGGAGCCGGCATCAACTACACCAATACAGAAGGTGTGATGAAGGAATCTAAGCGTCAAATTATCAGTGGTAATGTGGATTTGTTGTATCGTGTGGGTAAACTTACTTTTTCTAATAAGGTTAGTGTTGACGCAAACAAGACTAATGATCCTATTGTACCATTCTCTGAATATGCCAGAGCAAACCCGTATTACACTAAGTATAATGAGTATGGTGGTATAGATAAATGGTTGGAATCTCCTGACCAATCTTCTACACAATCTACAGATGGAGGTGTTTGGGTGCCTAATCCTTTATATAATGCTTCTTTGAATAGTTATAGCCGTGGAGAATCTTTTGGTGTGAGAGAGAATATGAACTTGGAATACCGTCCGTTCGAATTCCTGTATGCCAGAGCTCGATTTGGTTTGAATAAAACTACTTCTGTATCTGAGAACTTCCGTTCTCCGGAAGATACGGCATTCGATCAAGTAGAATTGTTGAAAAGAGGTTCTTATAATGACAGCCGTACAGAATCATTGAGCTACGAAGGGGACTTTACCTTGACTTATGGTCAATTGTTGGCTGAGAAGCATCAAATCAATGCTGTATTAGGGGTAGCTTTTCAGGAATCCAAATATACAACCAAGGGTTTCTCTGCTATTGGTTTTCCTGAAGGAGACTTTACCACACCAGCATTTTCTAACCAATATCCGGACAATGGCAAGCCTAGCTATTCGGAATCTAAGAAGCGTAGTGCGAATTTCTACTTCAATGGTGGTTATTCATTCAATAACCGATATTTGATGGATGTCAATTTGAGATCGGACGGTTCTTCAGTGTTTGGTTCCAATAAGAAATTTACAACGACTTGGGCAGTTGGTTTGGCTTGGAATTTGCACAACGAATCCTTTATCAAGGATAATACAGAACTCTTCTCCATGTTTAAGATTAGAGCTTCAGTCGGAAATCCGGGTAACCAGAATTTCGGTGCTTATAATACCTTTACCACTTATAAGTTCAACAATTGGTTGCTGAACAACTTCGGTACCGGTATTTTAGTGGATGCTTTTGGTGATCCGGACTTGGAATGGCAAAAGACTTTAGATAAGAATATCGGTTTGGATTTGAGTATGTTCAACAATCGTTTCCATGTTACTTTTGACTATTATCACAAGAAGACAGACCCGTTGATGGCAACCATTGGTATGCCTCTTTCTGTCGGTATCAGCAGTCGTTTGAGTAATGTCGGTGAACAAGTAGATAGAGGATATAGTGGTACTATCCGTTATTCTTGGCTTTATAGACCGGCTGAACGTATCAACTGGACTACTAATATCAATTTCAGACACAGTAAGGCATATTATGATGGTATCGAGGAAAAATTAAGAGAGTACAACAATGAGAATATTTCTAAGAATATGACTCGTTACTATGATGGTGGTAGTCCAACAGCTTTGTGGACTGTACGCTCTGCTGGTATTGACCCTGCAACCGGAAAGGAAATTTTCTTGGACAAGCAGAACAAGCCATCATATACCTATTCTTATGACAATGAAGTGGTAGTGGGTGATTCTCGTCCAACTTTGGAAGGGGTAATTGGAAATACCTTCTTATACAAGGGCTTCTCCATGAACGTTCATGTCCGTTATAGCTTTGGTGCTGATGCATTCAATACTACTCTTTATTCGAAAGTGGAAAATATTTCTAAGGAAGGATTGAAGCAAAATCAGGATAAACGTGCTTTATACGACCGTTGGCAAAAAGTAGGCGATAATGCTAAATTCAAGGGCATTTCTTTGACAGACCAGACTCCGATGTCATCACGTTTTGTTCAAAAGAATAATTATATCGTTTTGGAATCAATCCGTGTCGGTTATGAGCTTCCTTACAAATGGGTTAAGACAATGGGATTCCAAGGAGTTAGTTTGAATGCATATATGAATGATATTTGCCGAATTTCTTCGATGGAGGACGAACGAGGTATTGATTATCCTTATGCAAGAAGTGTGTCTTTTGCAGTTTCTGTTAACTTTTAATATCTATGAATATGAGAAAAATATTAATATACTTAAGCATTCTGTTGACGGGGATAGGTTGGGGATGTTCAGACTGGTTGGATGTAAAACCCAGTGATAGAATCTCCGAAGATAATGCATTTTCGTCCATAGCCGGTTTTAAAAATGCCTTGAATGGTATTTATGTGGAATTGAACAAGGACAATTTGTACGGTCGTCGTTTGACGGTTGATTTTGTTGAAATCTTGGCAAAACGATACCACGTGCATTCTGAAAATGAATGGGCCTATGATTTGATGAATTATGAATATGGTGGTTCCACTGTAAAAGGATATTTGGAAGGCATTTGGGGAACAGCTTACAAGCTGATTGCCAATACGAACCTGTTGATTAAGAATTGTGACCAAAACCGTGAAGTATTGCCTGACGATTATTATGGAATTTGTAAGGGAGAAGCTTTAGCTTTGCGTGCGATGTTGCATTTTGACCTGTTTAGATTGTTCGGGCCGGTTTATAGTGTCGATTCTATGGCGCTTTCTATCCCTTACTACAAAGAATTTTCACTTGAAATCGCTCCTCAATTGAGTGGTGTAGATTTTATGGATAATGTGGTTGATGATTTGTTGGAAGCATCTGATTTGTTGGAAGTTGACCCAATTTTGACAGATGGTGTGCAAGGTAGTTTTGATGATTATTTCTTGCAGGATAGAAATTTGCGACTGAATTATTATGCGGTTCAAGGTTTGTTGGCACGTGCTTATTTGTATAAAGAAGATAAGGCCAATGCTTTGCTTTATGCAAAAAAAGTCATCGAAGCGCATGAGAATCTTTTCCCATGGGTCAATCCGATGGATATCAATGCTAGCCATCCGTCTCCAGACCGAATTTTCTCCAGTGAGGTGATGTTTGCGCTTCATAATACGCAACGAAGCTCTGTTTATACAACACTCTTCAATGCAAAACAATTAAAGCTTAATACATTGTTGGCACCAACTAATTGGGGCGTTAGTGAACCTTTTGCGGGATGTAACTACTTCGATCAGAATTATTATCGTTCAGATTATCGTTACATTAGCAATTTTAACTCGAGCGTAGAATTGAATGGTACTCAGTATATGCTTTTCCATAAATATGAAACAAGCAATGATTCCCTTTATAATCAAATGATTCCGTTGGTTAAAATCAGTGAAATGTATTTGATTGCTGCCGAAACGGAAACAGACCAGGCAAAGGCGGGTGATTACATTAATACATTTAGAAATAACAGAGGGTTACCTAATGTTTCTTCTATTTGGTTTGAATATGGTTATCTGCCTGATTTCGTGGATGCGGAATATCCGAAGGAATTTTGTGGTGAAGGACAATTGTTCTTCTACTATAAGCGAAGAAATAAGACAACCATATGGGATGGCGATGGTTATCAGAAACGCATCTCTACAAGTAATTACGTTTTACCGATACCTGATGCAGAATTACAATATCAATAATTATGAATATGAAAAAAATATTTTTCCCCATATTTGCGCTCTTGTTGCTCTGTTGGGCATGCAAGGAGGAGATTGATGCTTACGAAGGAGAAAGCGGAATCTATTTCAGTTCTCAGAACATTATGCTCGATACCATTTTTGTTCCTTGGGGATTGCAGGAGTCTGAGGTTACTGAGCAAGTATACACATTGAACGTATGTTTGTTCGGACAAGTGAAACCTTATGATAGAAAATTCAGTGTGAGAGTTAGTACGGATGCTAACGACTCATTGGCGGCAGAAGAAGGAGTTGATTTCCGTGCTTTGGATGAAGAGTATGTGATGCCGGCCAATCAAGCGGAAGCTTCGATCAAGATTACTTTGCTCAGACGTCCGGACTTGGATAAAAAGGCTCGTCGTTTTACGGTACATTTGCAGGAAAACGAAGAGTTGAAATTTCTCTATTCTCGCGAAATGTCACTTGACTCGACAGAATGGGTTGGTGATGTCAAGGTAAGAAGACTTGACCTGCAACGGACCATCTATATGGATGAGCGTTTCCAAGTTCCCAATTGGTGGCCAATCTGTGGTAATAGTTATTTTGGAACCTATTCCTCTAAAAAAATGATTCTGATTTGTGATGTGATGAATATTAGTCGAACAGATTTTGTAGCTCCATTCAGTGTGGATAATAGAATTACTGATGGTTATTTGAAATTTGTAGGCCGATATATGCATCGTTGGTTGCAAGAGAATCCACAAACGGAAGAAGACGGAACTCCAATGGAAATGGGTAGTGCATCTAAAATTTAGTATAAAATAAGCAATTATGAAACATCTTATATATTTACTTTTAGGCGTTGGATTGTTTGTGTCTTGTTTCGATGACAAAGGAAACTATGATTATACAGACATTAATGAAGTGACAATCTCCGGATTCAGTGAAAACACCTATTCAGTTATTTCCTTTATAGACACGCTTCGTATTGAGCCAGAAGTCAAAGGTACTTTATCCAGCAAAGATGAGAGTTTTGAATTTACTTGGAAGGTCATTCCTGAAAATTTGGATTTTTCCAATGTCGAAGAGGGTGAAGATTTCATCGTAAGCCAAGAAAAGAATCTAAATTTGCCGATTGCCTTGAATGCCGGGAAATACATCTGTTTCTATTTGGTCAAAGACAAGGCGTCCGGAGTGACTTACAAACATAAGTTTGAATTACAGACTCGTACTACTACCAGTGAAGGTTGGTTGGTGCTTGGTGATAATGGAAATAATGATGCCCGTATGGATGTCGTTATGTATGCATCCGAACAGGATGTTATTGTCGCGCGCAATATTTGGGCGAATGACAATTATGAAACAGGCAAACCAAGTAAACTGCAATTTAGTTACCACACTTATGTCAATGGTACTCAAACGTTGATGGTAACCGATAAGGGAACCTATAAATTGGATGTATTGGATTTGCATGCAGGAGATGACAACAATTTCCGTTGGGATTTCGGTATTTCTCCAGATAATGTGCAAATCAAGGCCAGTGGCTTTACTCATTATACTCAGCCAGTTTATAGAGCTGTCATTGATGATTTAGGTGACTTGTATGTAGCTAGCTTTGCTAATTATGGTAGTATTTATGAATATCCTTGCAATCAGTTCAATGGCGAACCGATTAAAATGGCTCCTTTTTTGGGTATTCATTACGTATATCAATGGCCATATACTTTCGCGCCTTTCTTGATGTATGATGCTACAAATCAACAATTCTTGGCATTCCGTAAAGATGCTGCTTATCCGTCAGAACCGGATTTTGCAGGAGAGAAGTTGTTTGAAGCGAAAACCGGTAAGGATTTTGTGCATGGAGAATCCGGAAAGGGTGGATTGACATGGGCCATATTGAAAGACCCGAATGGAAGTCGATACTATTATTATGTGTTTAAATTCTTGCAGGATGAAATGTTTGAACAGGTTTATCACGGAGAGATCGTAGGAACAGGATTGGATCAGGCGACTATGTTTGCTTGTAGCAATCACTTCCCTTATGTTTTCTATGTAAGCAATAATAAGATTTATCAGTTCAATGTCAATACTCCAGAAACTCCGGCCAAAGAAGTGCTAAGTTTCCCGGGAGAAGAAATTAAGGTGATTAAATTCAATCCATTCGTCGCTTGGGAGTCATATGCAGATTGGGAAAGAGCTCGTGAATTCCAATTGGTAGTGGGTACAACTGTGAATGGCAAAGAGCAGGATATGGGGATTATGCGCCTTTATGATGTGCCTGGTTTGATGGAGCCTTTGCAATTGAAGCATCAGATTGAAAATCTGGGAAATATTGTTGATATTACATACAAGGAAAGAGCATCACAATAAGTATGAAACAATTTATATATCTGTTGTTCTGTGGAGTATTGGCTAGTTGCCAATACTCCAATTATACGGTCAATGGAAAAATCGATAATTATGAAGGCCGTATTTTATTGCTTTCACCCCAAGAGTCGGGTGAGTATGATACTTTGGGAAATATCGTGACTGCTGATGGTAGTTTTTCTTTCTCTGGAGAAAGTGACAAGTTGCTTATCGCTGAAATCGTTCCTGTTAATTCAAAAGTCCGTATTCCTGTTTTTCTGGAGGGAAGAGAATGTAAGGTAGAAGTTGACCTTAAACAGCCTAAGGAATACGTTGTTTCAGGAGGAGGTAAATTGCAACAGTTGCGTAATCAATTTCGTTCGGAAGAGTTGAGGATCAAAGCTTTCTGTGATTCTATGCAAGCGGAATATGAAAAGCAATTTGATATAAAGACAAGTTTTGGACGTCTTCAAGTGCAGACTTTGGTTAATAAATTGGATACTTTATACGAACAGGCAGAAAACCAATTTATCCAACAACATGATAATGTAGTCAGTGCTTCTCTGATATATTACCGGATGCGTCAGTTATTCGGACGCAAATGTTTGCACCAAAAATATGATATGTTAGGAGAAAATGCTAGACAAAGTTATTTTGGAAAACAGTTGTTGCCATTGGTCGAAAAAGAAAGGCGTATCATTGTAGGTGGAATTGCCCCGGATCTTCAGATGGAAACACCATCAGGAGAGAGCATTTCGTTACACACAATCAAGGCTAAAGTAAAGGTTGTTGATTTCTGGGCCTCTTGGTGTGGTCCTTGTCGTGCAGCCAATCCACATTTGCGTGAACTTTATCAAAAATACAAATCAAAAGGTTTGGAAATTGTCGGAGTTTCTTTTGATGTGAAACAGGATGCTTGGAAAAAGGCCATTAAGGATGATCAGGTTGAATGGATACAGATGTCTGATTTAAAGGGCTGGAATAGCATTGCTTCTGACCTGTATGATGTACATGGAATACCTTGTATCTTTGTTTTGGATGAGGAAAACCGAATTTTAGGAGCAAGGGTTTGGGGTGAAGAAGTGGATGAAATATTGACTAAAATTTTCAACTGAGAATAAAGGAAATAAATGAAAAAACGAGGGTGTGCATTCTTTATGATTTGCACACCCTCGTTTTTGGATATTTCTTTACGCTTATTACATCAAACTAGCAATGTATTCCTTCATAGCCGGTTCAGCCTTGCAAGCTTCTTGGTAAAGCTTGTACTGGGCCTTGGTGCGCACGAGGTTATGGTTGGCATACTTAGTCTGATAGTAAGTGTCACCATTGATGTAGTCAGCCAAGAAACGAACAGCCTGCATGTATGGGAACAATTGAGCGGCATATGGTAACATCTCAATTTCCAACGGTGTCAAGAATACACGAGCTGATTCAATGTAACCCTTAGCAAATGCTTTGAAGATTTCCATATTGAAAGTTACGTTGTTGAGGTCGGCGTCGTCTTCTTTACCGGTGTTAGCTGCTGAGCGGAGGAAATCACCGAAGTCAGAGAAGATAAAGCTTGGCATGATAGTGTCGAGGTCGATGACACACAATACCTTACCTTCCATGTCGAACATCATGTTGCTCACCTTGGTGTCGCAGTGACAAATGCGTTTCGGTAATTTGCCTTCACGGTGAAGCTGCTCTGCACTACACATCTTCTCTGCATCTTGTTCAATAGCATCCACGATGTCTTGCACTTCTGCCAAACGGCCAACCTTGTTGTCTGCTACGGCTTCGCGAAGTTGTTGCAAACGGAACTCCATGTTGTGGAATTTCGGGATGATTTCGCCCAATTGTTCAGGAACGTCAGCCAACATCGCCTGGAATTCGCCGAACTTCAAACCTGCCAAATAAGACGATTCCGGAGTAACGGCTTCCAATGTTTGTGACTCAGGAATGAAAACTGATACACGCCAGTAACCTGACTCATCGTTGTAATATGTCTTACCGTCGGTTGCTGGGATGAAACGAAGCACCTTGCGTTCGATGTCGTCTTCGTTCGCTGCAACAAGCTTCTGACGAATGTGGTTTGTTACTACTTCGATGTTGTGTTGGAGCATATCCACATCGCAAAAGATATTGTTGTTGATGCGTTGGAGAACGTAGTTTGGTTCATTCTCATCAGCAGTCTTGACCAAATAAGTCTGGTTGATGAGGCCTGATGTCAAAGCCTTGATTTCTTGAACTTCACCTACTGCGGGGAACTGCTTAATAATAGGGGTTAAATCTGCCATGATTGTAATTTTTTTATTTAAGGTTTATATCTTGCAAAGATAGTTTCTTTTTTGAAATCGAGAAAGGAAAATTAAAAAAGTTCCGAAAGAT
>JAEIGA010013036.1_pt1 | contig 12649 bp, 7 predicted proteins | sample 9270691 | NCBI WGS metagenome assembly JAEIGA01 (sample SAMN17057246, study PRJNA624740) | gut metagenome | biome: biome; isolation source: fecal sample | host: Bos grunniens | place: China: Xizang | collected 2019 | reverse complement strand
GCCTCATCGCAATGCTCCGTGAGGAATGCTGCCGGAAGACCCTCGGAGGTACGCAGACCAAGCATCACCCTCTCCAGCACTATCTGCTCCTGAGTCAGTTCCTCACCACCCGACACTTTCGAAAAATCTCCTGTCTTGCCCGCCGCGATATACGCTCCCAGATCCGACTTGTTCCACTGCCGGATGTACTTGCCTACTGGCGAAGCCAATCCAGTGGAGAGGTCATCTTCCCACTCTCGGACAGGGGGAGAAGCCCAACTGAGTCGGGAGGTTGTCTCCGCAGCACATCTGGGGGCCGGCATACAGGAATGCGCTCCGGGCCCGAGGCCGACATATGGCACGTGTCTCCAGTAGGCGCTATTATGGACAGCTTCATAACCCGGCTGAGCAAAATTTGATATCTCATAATGGTGATATCCAGCATCGCGAAGTGCCTCACACAGGCTGTCGTACTGCTGTACACACACCTCATCCGTCGCCTCCGTCCACCTGCCTTGTGCTGCCAGCGCAGCCAACGCGCTACCCTCCTCAACCGAAAGCTGGTAAGAAGAAATATGTTTCGGCATACGGCCGGTGCGGGATATTGAGAGGGCCTTTTCCAATCCCCTCTCCCAATCTTCCGAAGAAAGCTGCGGCAAGCCGAAAATAAGATCAATGCTGATATTCTCAACCCCGCACTCCTCAAGAATCGAATATGCCTGCACAGCCCTCGCGCTGTCGTGCCTGCGGTTCATCCATTTGAGAATCTCATCATCAAACGACTGGACACCCATGCTTATACGGTTCACTCCAAGTTTTAGAAGTCCCTCTACATATGAATGTCCCTTCTCCACAATATCCTCAGGATTCACCTCCACCGTAAACTCGCGGAACTTCCTCTGGCAACCAACCTTGGAGAGTGTCCCAAGCACGGACTCAAAGACATGAAGAGGCAGCACCGATGGGGTGCCGCCTCCTATGTATAATGTGTCAACGCCCGACGGGCTGCTGACGTTTTCCATTATTTCCTCGCCTCTTGCCGAAATCTCGGCAGAAAGCGCATCTGCATATCCTCCATATGTGCCGCACCTTGATGCGATCTCCGAATAGAAATCACAATATGTGCAGAAGCTGCGACAATAGGGGATGTGGATATATATCACGGGGGAACTATCTAAGCATCAGGTCAGCTGTGCCGAGAGCTCCCTGAGATGTGTATGCCTCCACAACATAATGTCCCTTTACATATTCAGGGATTCTGTTGATGTAGATGCTCATATCAACCTCAGCACCCTGATAATCAACCTCACGCGATGCAGTGCAGAGCATCTGCTCTCCGGCGACTTCAAATGCAGTAGGAGCATCGCCTGCAAGCATTGCACCATCTGGACCCATGAGCCTGATATACACCCTTACCGGGCCCGTTTCTGCCAAAGCGTTCTCCACGAGACTGAGGGAAGCCATCATGTAAGTGACTCGGCTGCTGCGGTCTGTAACCTTGTCCGAGCTGTTGTAAGCCTCAAGTCTAAGTCCGCGTGCCTTGATCACAGCACCTGTAGCCACCTGGCCGGCAAGCTGCTCGACTTCCTTTGAAAGCTGCTCAGACTGCCTTCTGCTCTCCGCTGCTTCCTTTCGCGCAGCTGCGGCATCGGCCGTGAGTTTCTTATTGAGTGTGTTCAGTGAGTCAATCTGGACGATGTAACTCTTCATTATGCTTCGAAGAGTGCCAAGTTCCTTCTCATACTGACGTATCTTGCTCCTGTTGCTGGCCTCTGTCTTCACCAGCTTCTCAATCAGCTGAGACACCTCCTCACGTGAAGAATCCAGCTGAAGATTGATGGAATCATAATCTGACGACAGGGTTGCATAGTCATTCTGAAGCTGGATCATCTCCTGGGTCAGCGCCTGCTTGTCCAGTTCAAGTTCCTTGACCAGAGACGAGTTCTTATACCACACGACGGCAAGCACCACTGCAAGCACAGCAGCAAGGGCTCCGAGTCCGTAAATCAGTTTCTTCAAATTATCCATTTCTAAATCTTTAAAATTCACTCATTATCCGGCAAAGATAGCAAAATATCAGATTTTTATTACTTTTGCGGATTATGAAATACATTATCAGAGCAATCAAGTACTTTTTCTATTTTGCCTTCCTGACAACAGCACTCATAACAGTACTGGTGCTCATCGGAGCAGTCGAAGGCAATATCGAGGCCATATTCGAGGGCGGATACACCGCATTGTGGAAAATGGCCGCATTCTTTGGTGTGGTGGCGGCAGTCTACCCTTCGCTTGCTTTCATAAAGAGAGACATTCCGGCAAAAGGAGAATTCCAGTCTATGAAAGAGTTCGTCAAGGAATATATGACAGACCACAGGTACGAACTGGAAAGCGAGACGGAAAGCGTCCTGACCTTCAGAGTCAGAGGCATTGCCGGAAAGCTGGCCAAAATGTACGAGGACAGGATTACTGTCACATCTGCACTCGGAGGAATACAGATCGACGGCCTCAGAAAGGATGTGATCCGTCTTGCAACAGGTCTGGATGCCCGATTGAACAGTGCCGAAGACCAGCAGGAGGACTAAGCCTCCGACTGGGAATCAAGCATCTTTGCCGCTTCGACAAGGGCCTCGTAGAAGTCCTCGCCGAAATAACGTTCTATAGGTTCGCGTAGAAACTCATATACGCGGATCTTTTCTTTTTTGCCCTTCTCGAAGGCATCCTTGCAGATGTGCCATCTATGCAGATTCAGCGCTCTTGTACCGTTGCTGAGCGGAGTGATGCGGATCGGGTAAAGCCAGCATGAGATAGGCTTGCGGAAATCGCCCTTGCCCTGGAACCAGCAGCGCTCCATAGAACAGAAACAATTGCCCTCCTCGTCAAACAAGGTGTAGGCACACTCCTCGCTGCCAGGCACAAGCGGAGTGACCATGTCTCCATCTATATCTATCTCATAAAATCCCTTCTTGGCTACTGCCAGGCGACCCTCTTCCTGCATTATAGGAGAGAAAATGTGATAATTCTTCTCAATGGCCTCAGCCTCGCATTCCTCGAGAGGAGCGCCGCTGTCGCCTATCACGCAGCAGCAACCCTTGCACTTCTCATAGTCACATGCAAAATACTCGGTCAGAACCTCTTCTGACACCAGACAGTCATCAATCTGGATTATTGTTCCGTGTCTCATTTCTTTCTTATGATATATTCAACTTTTCCTGAGTCGTTCAGCGACGAGAGCAGATCCCTCACATCCTGAACAGACACCCCGTCTAATTTCTTGTCATAGCCTGTCGTAAAGTCCTTTCCATCAAGATGTCTCAACAGAAGCGCGTCCACCCAATAGTCGGGGCTCTTGGCACGGACTGCGCGGTCGTGCTTGAGCAAAGCCTTGCAGGCATCCACCTGTGCGGACGTCATCTCCGACAGCCCCGCCTGATCCAAGGTTTCGCGGATAATCCTGCGAGCTGCGTCCTCAGCATCAGGTCTTTCCACACCAGACACCTGCTCCAGCACAATCATCACACTGAACCTTTCATGCGGTGTTATCCTTGTGTCATGGTAAACGGTAGCATACATTCCTGAGCCTACCAGTGCAGACGAAAGTCTCTTTGAAAGCATCATTCCAGCAACTGCTGACACAGCGTGATTATCGATAGTGAGCGGCATAGGAAGTGACATCGCGACATACACTGCATTCTTTTGGCCCTGAGCCGTGTGGGTCATCGCACCGGAAATAGGCTGATAGCTTATCGACGGCCGCACAGGCACCCTCTTCCTTGTGTTGAAGCAGCCCACATAGCCGCGCAACTGCTTTCTGACCAAGGACTCTTCCATGTCCCCGATGATTACCAGAACACCATCATTTACCTTTGAGAACACATCCGAGAACACAGTTTCCGCCTTTTCCGGCAGATCCTCGGACAGTTTTCCAGATGTCTTTATCCTCGAGTACCTGTAACCCGGACACATAAGGCTGTCCACCACTCTCTGACTGCTTCCAGAGGTCATTTCCAGACGAAGCCACTCATTGCGTCTGTAACGTTCAAATGCATCATTATCGAACTCCCTCTCCTGAGTTACAGCACACAAGGCACGCATCAACAGAGGTAGTTCATATGTGGGTGCGGTACCACGAACTATCGTATTATACAGACCCACTGACGACTCCAGATATATTTCCTTCGATTCAAGATATGCTGCGAAATCATCCCAAGGCATGCCGGCAACCTTGCTGAGCTTCAGCATATCACCGACAAAAGCCCCCTCGCCAGCCTTCAGATCTCTTATGGTGCCATATCCTCCCGACAATCCCAAAGCCCAATAGAATCGTCCGCCGGTGTTCATCCTCTTGTAAACCACCTTGACCCCGTTGGCAAACGTCCACAACGACCCTCCCGAGAGATGTTCATTCCACATGAGAACCACAGGCATCTTCTTTCCATGAGTTCCCGGGGTCAGGTGCTTCAGGGTGTCGCTTACTGACACAGCCTTCACAGCATCTGTGGAAGACGATGAATTCCAGGCAGCCATGAAAACCCTCTTCAATGAATCAACAGAGATTCTTGAAGACGTGCGGACACGCACATCCATATTTTTATCTACACTCAAAACGGCATTTGCCATCCTGTCAAGGGCGAGCGCTTCTGTCGTGTCATTTACATCCTTGGACATATGGAAATCATATCTCCATGCATCAGTGACAGGTGTGGACTTGGTGAGAAATGCATTTATACAGAGTTCCATATTGGATGCATCCGATCTGACCGGACGCCTCGACAGATCGAACAATCCATGTACAAACCCTGCCGCAGAACGGTTCTGTTCCTCGACTGAAATCTCCTTTTCGGTGATCGAAGAAAGGGCATCCGCCATTGCTGCCACAGCCGGAGCAACCTGTGTGACAGACGTCGTTGCCGACACACTGAATATCTCATCGCCGGCAGTTTCTGCACTGGAGACATGTCTGAATGAAATTCCTGCGAAAGGGATATTTCGTTGCACAAATGCCTGGCGCACACGACCGGAAGCGATCCTGCCAAGTTCCTCCATCAGCCTCCCATGAACGACAGGTTGAATGGTGGATGCAAGTGTATCCGGGGTTCTCGGAAGTCTCCACGCAACCCTTATCAAAGACGTTTCTCCTAATGACGGATTTACGGAAAATGTGGTCTCTGCATCACCCCACGAGTATTTCTTCGGCTCTCCAGGAACGCCTGTCGGTATCATATAAGAGAGCATCTTTATCTTCTCTACGACCACCTCAGGCTTTATATCTCCCGATATGATTATGGCATTTTCCGAGGGAGCGCAATGCTCACGGGAAACATCAATCATTCCCATCAGCATCAGCAGTGTCGAGTCCATGAGCTCCGGCTTGCTGGCAAGCATCACCTCGGTAAATCTGTATATGGTCGCACTGTCACGCACCTCCACGAAACGGCCCTCTCTGGGAAGAACGCCGTTGGAGGAAAAGAACTTCCGCGGAGACAGATTACCCAGGGCAGGCAGCAGGGCCAGCGGTTTTTCACATGCAGAATTGCATGTTTTTTGTACAAGTGCAAAATCGGCCGAGCCCTTCGTGTCGGCATTGGCCATCAGATAATAGTTCGTTCCGTTAGGAAGCACACCACATCTTACATTTGGATCGGCAGGCATCTCAGGTAGGTTCTGAGCCGCTGCAATTGTGCTGAAAAACAGAAGGACAAGCGCCTTTATATATGTCATATGTCTCAAATTCGCCATATTTATAAGTTGTTGGTGCAAAATTAAGACAAAATTTGCTATTTTTGCAGATATATGCCCTAATTGGAAGTAATGTTAAACAAAAATAGATTTTAAAGATGAAGAAGATTTTCCTTATGATTGCAGCCGCTGTTCTTTCAGCAGGCATCATGTCCGCTCAGGACCTCAACTCCGCACTCGAGCTTGCAAACCAGGGTAACGACGCTTTCTCAGCAGGTAGCCCGGAGCTCGCACTTGAAGCATTCCAGGCTTCACTCAAGATCGCTGAAGGTCTTGGAGAAGAGGGTGCCACACATGTTGAGACATGTAAGACTGCGATCTGCAACATTTACCTTTCACTTGCCAAGAACGTATACAAGGAGAAGAACTGGGATGGCGCTGTTGAGGCTTTCGCAAAGGCTAAGGAAGTGGCAACCCAGTATGGAAACGAAGGCGTTGTAGCTGAGGCAGAAGAGCTTACAAAGAGCGCGACTGCGAACAAGCTTGCAGGACTTGCAGCTGAGGCTAAGAAGATCAAGGATTTCGCAACAGCCATCGGATACTACAAGCAGATGGTGGAGCTCGACCCTTCAAACGGAGCCTATGCACTCAACCTCGGTGATGCATACTACAGAGTAAAGGACTGGGACAACGCTGCTGCCGCTCTCGACGCAGCTATCGCTAACGGCCAGGAGGCCAAGGCTAAGGGAGTATTCTCTAACCTTTATGTCGCACGTTGCCAGGAGGCCCTCAAGTTGAAGAAGTATCAGGAGGCCATTGATTTCGCTACAAAGGCTAACGAGTACAAGGAAAATGCAAATGCATACAAGCTTGGAGCAAGCGCTGCACGCGTTATCAACAACCTTACAGTTTGCGAGGAGATGTACATGAAGTACCTCGAGCTCAAGCCTAATGCAAAGGATGCAAGCGACATCAATGTTACTCTCGCCGAGACTTTCAGAAAGGCTGGCAACAAGGCTAAGGCCAAGGAGTATTTCCAGATGCTCGTGAACGACCCTAAGTACGGAGCTACTGCACAGCAGATTCTTCCTACCCTCAACTAATACTGATGAGACAGCTTGAACTGCTTGCTCCGGCAAGAGATCTACAGATCGGCATCGCAGCAATAGACTGCGGTGCCGATGCTGTGTATATTGCCGGTCCGCGGTTCGGAGCACGACAGGCTGCCGGAAACGAGATCGGTCAGATCAGGCAGCTCTGTGATTATGCACATAAGTTCGGAGCGCGGATCTTCGTGACTCTGAACACCATTCTTTATGACAATGAGATTGAGGCTGCATGGGAGCAGATGTTGGCGGTGCAGGATGCCGGAGCAGATGCCCTGATCGTGCAGGATATGGCGATAGTGGCACTCGCGAGCGAACGCGGTTATCGTCTGCCTCTTCACGCTTCGACGCAATGCGCGATCCGAACACCAGAACAGGCAGCCTTTCTGGAAAGCCTCGGATTCTCCCGCCTGATTCTGGAAAGGGAGCTTTCTTTGGAACAGATACGTGCCATACGCGATGCCGTGACCTGTGAACTGGAGTTCTTCGTTCACGGAGCGCTCTGCGTATGCTACAGCGGACAGTGCTATCTGTCCGAAATGATTGCAGGAAGGAGCGCGAACAGAGGAGCCTGCATCCAAGCTTGCAGAAGCAGATACGACCTTGTGGACGAGGATGGGAAGGTGCTGGTCAAGGATAAGGCCCTGCTTTCTCTGAAAGACTATAACCTGCGCAGAAGACTTCGCGAACTTGCAGAGGCCGGCATCACCTCATTCAAGATCGAGGGCAGACTCAAGAACGAGTCCTACGTCCGCAATGTGGTACGCGACTACTCTCTTGAACTCGACAGGATCATCGAGTCCAGTGATAGCTTTGAAAGAGGGTCATGGGGTGCGGTCATCGGAGGTTTCACTCCTGACACGACAAAGACATTCAACCGAGGATATACGGAGCTGTTCATTGATGGACACAAGGGCAGATGGGCAGCGATGGATGCTGCAAAAGGCATGGGAGAAGAGATTGGGGAAGTCACTGCCTTAAGCAGAGACAAGTCGTCCATTACCCTGCGTCTGCTCAAGGACGGGATTTCCCTCAACAACGGAGACGGTTTCTCTTTTGTAGCGCGCAGCGGTGAAGTCTGCGGATTCCGCGGTGATGTGTGCAGCGGAAACACCATCCGATGCAAGGGCATTTCTGAACTTTTTGTGGGAGCCAGGATATTCAGAAACATCGACATTGCGTTTGAAAAGGATATAGAGAAGAATCCTTGTAAAAGAGAGATTCCTGTGACTGTGATCCTGGACTGCCGAAAATGCGGAGTGATCGGAGTCTCTGCCAGAAGCGAGGATTCCCGAGAGGTCTCATTCGAGATAGAGAGCAGCGGCCAGATCGCGGAAAACCGCGAGCGCATGGAAGGAATGTTCGCAAGCCAGATCGGGAAGTCCACCGGACATTACCGGTTCCACCTTGCAGAGCTCCTGTCAAACGGTCCGCTGCCGTTCATGAGCGCCTCGGCACTCAATGGCATCAGACGTTCGCTGGCCGAAGAGCTGGACAAGCAGGCATGCATAAAAAAAGAACTCCTTCACAGACAACCCGGCAGCAACCATCTTATGGACAAGTCTCCTCAGGCAGATGCACAGGAAGAAGGAAGGAACGTTTCACAAAAAAGCGACAGTCAGCTGCCATTTGACGAGGTTACATATAAGCAGAATGTAGCGAACAAGCTTTCTGCACAGATTTATAGAGAGGCCGGAGCAGAAATTTCCGAGCAGGCTTATGAGCTGACTCACCGCCCGGATGCAGAACTGATGCGTACGAAATACTGTATCAGATACCAACTCGGCATCTGCCCCGTCCACCAGAAAGCCCTTGGCCAGAATCTCCCCGCCCAGCTTCGCGACATAAAACCAAGCACCAGACTCTTCCTCCTGAACAACGGCAGACGCCTCGCCCTCCATTTCGACTGCGCAAACTGCGAAATGACCGTAACAACACCTTAAGCGAGTTTGGGGCATTTCGGGCCTGAGCTATCTTGCGATTGACAGTAAAAGGGAAAAACACCGCAATTTTTTTCTTTCAGTTCACGAAAAACCTCACAGAAGACCCTTTTTCTAGGATTTCCATATTCTAAGAGGCAAAAAATAGCCACTTTTTGCCTCTGACTTTATGTAAGCATCTTCACGATGCGATCTTCTGTATGACGCATTCTTGTTTAGACGGCACAGTTGTCGGCATATACGCCTGCCGACAACTCAAAGCAGGCCACGCAGCTCAGCCAAAGGGCTGCTCTGCCCGCTTTGTGCTGCATGTCACGCCCAATTGTGGAAAGACCTTCCACGGTTTTCCAGCAAAACCGTAGCTAGTCTAGGGTTTCCGAGGGGTACCTTCCACGGTATTCCGGTAAAACCGTACCCGATGTCTACAGACGCAATCTAACATCACATTCTACTTCACCTCATCCTCTATTTAGTTGGAGGTTGCTCAAGACTTTAAAAGAGTCATACCCAAGTAAGCCGATACAATCCATCAATTAATTTTGTAACTCGTACTTGTATAAATTTCAATTGAAATTCCTCAACACGAGCCAAGTTAACTAGTATTTTGGTATTAGAGAGAAAATCTAGTATTCTAATTCTTAATGAATCTGTTATTTTTACTTCATACTCAAACGATGAAACCGGATAAATTTCATTGTATTCAAAGAACTTTTCAGCAAGTCCTACCGCTGATATAGCACATAAAGGATATTTGATCTTCCTCTCAACATCATCATCAAAATTGTATCTAAATCCATCCTCGCCTTTAGACAAGAAATTGTGACCTTCTGGACGATGAACAATGAATCTCCATTCGTCTTCATCTCTCCAACATTCTTTCTTTACATTTGATTGATATGCCATTAACGTAGGAATGTCATACATAGAGACCTTCATCACCTCAAGATCTTTACAATAATTAATGGGGAATGGGCCGAAGTACTTAAAGGGAAAGTTTCTCCAGTTAAACTCTACACAAAATCCTCTGTTTCCAGTATAAAGAGACCACATTTTAGTATTACTCGCATCTGTTGTCACAGAAAATATCCCACACTTTTTATAAATCAGTAGTTGGTAAGAATCTTTCATTGCCTCTTGACGATTCATTTTATCTGGATATAGCGTGATGAGACTCTTATAAAACTCCGCATCAAATGCTTCCATGACACTCTCATCATCAAAATCAATCAAGTGCTTACAACAATCCAACGAATCATTAAGTTCACTCGGATCACTTACATATATATAGAGACTCGTTAAGGCATCTACAGAGTATTCATTTAATGCGTAATACTTATAGAAAGATTCAGGAATTAATTTATTATGTATTACTTGAATACCTCCATTTTCCGCACCGCGATACAACACATTATTAAAATTCAACATATCGCACTATTAGAATTGAATTTAGTTAGAAAATCTAATCTTTTTTTACAAAGAGTATTACTCTTTCACACAACGAACATACATTGTAGCTCCTACATTATGAGCATAATTACAGTCAACAGAATATGTTGATTTATGAATATACAACCCCCATCCATAATTAACATTTGCTTCATCTGACCAATACCCTCCAATTGGGTACCAAATTGATGCACAATCTCCAAATATTTTTGAAAAGTCTATACCATTATTAACACTGTCAATAGGATATTTTGAGGCTATCATCATCTTTACTGAAGAAGCATTATACCAAATATCTGTGGTTGGTATATGCCATTGTGATGGACATGGGTCATAGATAGTCTTTGATAATGACCACATCGTTCCTCTATTAAATTGGTAATACCAATTTTTCACAGAAACCGTTTGAGTTGGATGAAGTATATATTGAGCAATAGCTTCATTTGTTTCTCCCGACTCTCCTTCTGGCATTGTTGTGTTATTTGACATTGCTGTGGAATTTAGGAAAGGATCTTTACGCCCCCACTGATACACCATTCCCAAAACACGGACATCTCCCGGAGTTGTGGAGGTTGCACCGAGATTACGGTCCATCATTGTGCCTGCATTATTATAATAGACCTGTTCTTGAGGCTGGTCGGTAAGCCATATATGCCATGACCATAGAACATTACCTGATTCATCCCTTACAGCGATAACAGCATTACCTTCTTTATATTGAGCTGGAGTTTCAAAAACAACATACCCATCTTCATAGTCAACAACTTTAATTAAGTCTCCAATCATAGGGATTTCCTCTGTTCCAAAACTTTCCCATAGTACTTTAGCATGAGTTATGGTACCTCTAGGGTGAATAGCAGATTCTAACGAGCCTGCTAGCTCCTGACTATTACCCTTATATGCTTTGAATTTATATGAACCAGCCTTGGTTACGATATAACAATTTGCAGTTTGGTATACCCCATTAACTAAAGGAGATAAATCCTCATATACAGACAATTCTATACATGACTTGACTTCAACCATATCAGAGAAGACGTCGCTATTGCCATCAGAAATCTGAATATAGACAACTGCATCACTATCCCCTGTAAAGAAATCAGTGTCAATAGGATTTGCACTATCTTCCCTTAGAGTGACATTCAAAGTTCCGTCTGCGTTTCCTACAACCGACGTTACCAACAACTGCACTGCAGGGTTGATTGCTTTTGTTTTTGGATTTTTAGTACATCTTAGAAATGCCTTTACAACATCTGGATTAGTCTCCCAAGCATTTTGCACTGCTTTGGCCTGATTTGATGGCGAAACAATAAAATCAACTGATATGGTCTTATAGAAATCCGACATTTTCACCACCTTATCACTAAACTCAGGAATATACTTCAAACTCTGAATCCTGTTGACAAAGTCTTCTTCGAGTTTGCCGAGACGGTCTTCAAGAGCGTCGAGCCTTTCGTTGATAGCATCAATCTTTGATTGAAGTTCATCTTGTGCCTTCTTGACCTGAGTCGCTATTGCCTGGTCTATGATTCCGCCAGATGCTATTGCTTGATTGATATACTGCTTATATTCGTTTGTGAGGTCAGCCTTAGCCTGCTGAAGCGCGGTTTTCTGCTCATTAATCTGATTTTGCAGGTTGGTGTCGCCATCACTGATAAGGGCTTCTAGCGCAGAGACTTTACCGTCGATATCTGAAATAGTGTAATAGCCCTGAGCAAGCAGAGTGTTTACCCAAGCCTTCATACCTGCCTCGCTATTGCTTATGGCTTTCTCTATTGCAGTTGTGTATTCCTCAGTAATGTCTGCCTTAGTTTTGTCTATGAGAGTCTTTATTGCAGATATCTCAGCCTGCATAGCAGAATACTGCTCAAGGGTCGCGAATGTTGCTTCTGCCCAATCAGCAGTTTCCTGCAACTTCGTATCAATGTATGTTTGTAGAGCAGTAATTTGATTCTGAAGTTCTATATCCTTTGCCTGCAATGCCCGAATCAAAGCCTTGAGGTCTTCTATCTCTTTTAACAAAGCCTGTCTCGTAGGCTCATCAATTGGCTTCAATGATTCGAATTCTTCTTGCAAACTAGCAAGTTCACTTTCAAGATTATCTATAACACTATGTAATTCATTATCAACATCCTGCAAATCAGAGATAGAAGATGTGATTCCTGCTATCTGCTCGTAGATAGAGGTGATATCCTTGCTGATATTTGCAAGCTGCTTCTGAATGTTCGAGATGTTTGTTTCGATTACAGTCAAACGTGCCTGTATCTTGTCTTCCAGATTCTGAACGGCCTCGGCAATCGATGCATTTATCACTCCATTATTTTCCTCAATCGCCTCTTTGATTGTGCTTTGATAGGCTTTTGTCAACTCCTCTTTGGAAGCCTCAAGAGCATTCTTCTGCTCTGTAATCTGCTTTTGTAGGTCAGAATCCGTTTCATCCAATCGCGCAGATAAAGCAGACAATTTTCCATCGATTGTGGCAATGTCATAATATCCCTGAGT
>JAEIGA010013035.1_pt1 | contig 12649 bp, 11 predicted proteins | sample 9270691 | NCBI WGS metagenome assembly JAEIGA01 (sample SAMN17057246, study PRJNA624740) | gut metagenome | biome: biome; isolation source: fecal sample | host: Bos grunniens | place: China: Xizang | collected 2019 | reverse complement strand
ATCCATGCATGCTCTTGGTCCATCTCCTGGCGGCTGGCCTCCATGGAGAAGAGAGGGAACATATCTTCCGGGGTCATCGGCTTCTTGGTCTTGGGATCCAGCATGGGCATGGGCTTGTTGGGCATGTCCGCCTGGATGTTGTACCATTGTGTGGGTATCTCCTCTTCGCTGAGGAAGAAGCGTTTCTGCTTGCTCATATTATTATTGTATGTTTATATCTTGGGTTTGTTATGTTCAGTTAAGGCGATACATACCGCCTGGGATCATGCGTACTACACCTTTCATCTCCATGGTGAAGAGCAGTCCGCTAAGTTTGCCTGCCGGTATGCCAGTGTTGACAGAAAGAATATTCAGTTGCAGGCGGTCTTTGTTGCGCAGTGCGTTTACAATTAGTTGTTCTTCATCAGAAAGGTCTGAAAACAATTCCTGCTGTACACCATCGGCCAGTTGCTTCTGTCTGGCTTTGTCATCCTGCCATCCCATGGCTCTTACGAAGTCCTCTGCACAAGTCAGCAATCCGGCGGTATTATTGGCTATGATTCTGTTGCATCCATCCGACTGGGTGTCTGTCATGCGACCGGGGAAGGCAAAGACTTCTCTGTCATAACTCTGTGCTATCTCTGCTGTGATGAGGCTACCTCCGCGTGAGGCGCTCTCCACTACTATTGTTGCATCCGAGCAGCCTGCCACTATGCGGTTACGTTGTACGAAGTATCGCTTTTCTATGGTGGTCCGCGACATAAATTCCGTCAATAGTCCACCATGTTCCAGCATCTCCTTTGCCGTATTGCGGTGCAAGCTAGGGTATATCTGGTCCAAACCGTGTGCCAGTACGCCAATGGTATCCATTTTGTTCTGCAGAGCCTGGCGGTGGCATTGTATGTCCACTCCGTAGGCCAGGCCGCTCATTACCAGTATGTCCGGACACAAATCAGCCAGTTCTTTGGTGAATACCTCACACATCTGTCGTCCATAGTCGGTAATCTTGCGTGTACCTACCATGCTGATGATGCGTTTTTTATTCAAATCGGCCGTACCGCGATAGTATAGCATCATTGGGGCATCGTCGCACTCCTTCAGACGCACAGGGAAACGGTCATCCAAGAAGCTGATGCAATCCACCCTGACTTTATCAGCCCATTCCATTTCCTCTTCACACCTTGGCAGACAGGAATCCATGTAGGCAAGATTCTCCTTTAACGCCGTGGTAGCATCGGGAAAGGCATCCATGATGTTATGCCTGTTCTCATATACAGCCGTAGCACAGCCTAGTGTTTCCACCAGCATCCTTTGTTGCGAGTAGTTCAGTTTGGGAACTCTCGTCAGTGCCATCATGTATAGAGTCTCCTTATCCATTCTGTTTCATTAGGTGCGAAATATACTCGAAGCCAAAACGGCATTCAAGACATTTGCTATGGTCGCAATATTCCTTTTTCAGTTGTATCAGAGCCTGGCTGTCATAGGCTGTGCCCACATTCATGCCGCATGCCTTCCATTGTTTCAGAATGTAGTTCTTTTCGCCTGGCAGTTGTTCCAGCATCTCCACGGCACGTGTGCGATAGTCGTATGTTCCGTGGTATAGGTCGTATGCGTAAAGCAGGTTTGCCACAGTGTTTATGATTATGAGTGTGCGGCTACCCTTGCTTATACCTGCTGAGGCCAGTTTGTTGTCTATATCTTCAAGCGTTGTGGCCTCCAGTATGCTGCTTAGTGTGCAATGTCCTTCGTGGAATAACCTCGCCATCTGTCTGATGCGCACGTCTGGGAAGTTTTGTGGCCTGGTGCGCAGGTAGTGCCAGTTGGAGGTTTGCATGGGTTCTGGCAAGGTAAACTTGTGGCTTAGGAACTTGTATTCAGCGTGCATCCTGTTTCTAAGGTTCTCGTCTGCGATTTTGTCAATCAGTCCTGCAAGTCCAAGGAACATGCACTCCACCTGAAACAGGTTGTCTCGGTGTTTGCCGGCTGCAGCAAGTGGAAGCTGTTTTGCCCACATCTCGAAGATGTCACCGTTCAGACCGAAACCGAAGTTGCGTGCCAAGGTGATAAAGGTTGTTTGTTCCCAGTCTCCACGACACTCTTTTAGAATGTTCAGTATCCTTTGTGAGCGTGACTCCATCCTTTCTGCCAGTAGAGCGTCGAACCACGCATGCGCTTTGATAGGTTCTATGTTTTGTACGAACTTATGACAGCGTGGATAGTCGGTTGTGCGAAGCAGTTCCTCGTAATTGTCCTTTATATTCTGTGGCACGCTCATTGTTACCTGTGGTACAATTTGTCCGCTTTGTGTACGTATCTCGCTATCTGCTTTTTCCACCACATGAAGGATAGTGGTATTGTAGACAGGATCCATATGATGCTTGTGCTTGTTCCAATCACTGGAGGATGTATGTATCTCCACATTGCCAGCCCATATGATGTCGTCCGTTTTTATGCGTGCATTAAGAAAGTCGGGACCTTGGTTGCCGTTGTGCTGGCCAGGGTCCAGAATCTCTATCACTTTGCCGTCGGTGGTTGTCAGCGTTCTTGACGGCAGAAGCTTGTGCATCCATACATAGTGGAGAAGTTTCTCCATGCGCGTAGTGTCATTTTGACGGCAAAGATACGATTAAGCGAGCAAAATGCCAAATTTATTTGAGTATTTCCGAGTATGAGTATGCAATACCATAGGTAAAAGAAACGAATTATTTTGATAAAACGTTCATGAAATGCGCTCTTTGATGTCGGCAGAAGGCATCTAAACTGCTATCATGGTGGCCTAATTCACAAATAATGTTTAATTTGCTTTGAGTTTACTTAATTTACTTTGAGTTTATCTTACTTATTCGTACCTTTGTGCAATTAAGAAGAGAAATTTATATGAAAATAGCTTTAATAGGATACGGCAAGATGGGCCGTATGATAGAGGAAATAGCCTTGGGTCGTGGTCACGAAATAGTCTGCATCATAGATATAGACAATCAACAGGATTTTGACAGCGAGGCTTTCAAGAGTGCTGATGTTGCCATAGAGTTTACTGCACCGCATACTGCATATGATAACTACATGAGGGCCTTTAAGCATGGTGTGAAGGTGGTGAGTGGCAGTACAGGTTGGATTCCGCAACATGGTGAGGAAGTCAAGAAAATGTGTACGGAGCAGGGCAAGACTTTGTTCTGGAGTTCCAATTTCAGTTTGGGCGTTACTATTTTCCGTGCGGTGAACCGTTATCTTGCACGCATCATGAATGGTTTTGATTCCTATGTTCCTGTGCTCGAAGAAGTACATCACATACATAAACTAGACCATCCCTCTGGCACCGGCATTACCCTTGGTGAAGAACTGGTGGCCGAGGTGGAGCGCTTGAATGGATGGGAATTCGGTATGCTTACCAATCCGGATGGCAGCAAGGAAGGGACGGCAGAGGTCGCTGAAGACAAACTGCGCATAGACAGCATCCGACGTGATGAAGTACCTGGCATACATACCATAGCTTGGGAGAGCGAAGCAGACAGCATAACTATTACTCATGATGCGCATTCCAGAAAGGGCTTCGCTCTTGGAGCAGTGTTGGCGGCAGAGTATACGGCAGGTCACGAGGGATTGTTGACCATGTCGGATTTGTTCAAGTTCTAAGTCCCCTTGTCATATGAAGAAATACAAGCCAACGAAGAAGGATTGGGCGAAGGGTCTTGTGGCCTGTGTCCTATACATCGCGTTTCTGGTATGGATCCAGTCGTGGTGGGGAGTGATAGTGTTGCCATTCATTTTTGATGCCTATGTGACCAAGAAGATAAACTGGGGCTGGTGGAAAGATTTGGAGGATCCCATTCTGCGTACAGTCATGTCATGGGTGGATGCTATTGTGTTTGCACTGGTAGCTGTTTATTTTGTCAATATCTATTTCTTTCAGAACTACACCATACCATCCAGTTCTCTTGAGAAGAGTTTGCTTGTAGGTGATTATCTATTCGTGAGTAAAATGTCCTATGGCCCCCGTGTGCCTCAGACTCCTCTGCATGCCCCATTGTGTCAGCATACCTTGCCTTTGGGATTGGGGAAGAGTTACATCGAGAGTGTTCAGTGGGACTACAAGCGTGTTACTCCCAAGAAGGTGACATTGAACGATATCGTTGTCTTTAACTATCCTGCAGGTGACACTATAGCCTATAACTGGCAGAATACGGACTACTACCGTATGTGCAAGGAATTGTACATGTACAACATGGATGTGCCTGCCAATCTGGACAGTATGTCTGCTCTGGAACAGTATCGCTTCTATAACTATGCTATACAGACGGGTAGTGATTATGTCAAGTCGGTTCCCGCTCAGTTTGGCGAGGTTGCATGGCGCCCTGTGGACCGTAGGGAGAACTATGTGAAACGCTGTGTCGGACTCCCAGGCCAGACTCTGGAGATACGTGATCATATCATATATTTGGATGGGGTGGCAAATAAAGAACCCGATGACGTTCAGTACAATTATGACGTGGTGCTGAACCAATCACTTCCTGAAACACTAATCAGGGAACTTGGTATCTCCCATGAAGACCTGATGTCGCTGAAGAATTGGGGACATATGCCTTTGACCGCCAAGGCCAAGGCTACCCTTGAGGCACGTCCAGACCTTGTGGCAAGCATTGAGTATCACAAGCAGGAGGAGAGCGGTTTCCTGTATCCATTGAATGGGCATACAGGTTGGACATGCGATAACTACGGTCCCATTTGGATACCAGCCAAGGGAGAGACCATCCAGTTGACAATGGAGAACCTTCCCGTTTACGAGCGTCCCATTCGTATTTACGAGGGCAACGATTTGCAGGTGACAAACGATGGGCGCATACTGATAAATGGCAAGGAGACTACGGAATACACATTCAAGATGGACTATTATTGGATGCAGGGCGACAACCGTCACAATAGTGCAGATTCACGCTATTGGGGTTTCGTTCCCGAGGATCACATCGTTGGCAAACCCATTGTTATTTGGCTGTCATTGGATCCAGACCGTGGTGGTTTGAGTGGAATACGTTGGAATCGAATGTTCCGCCTTGTAGATAATATCAAATAGACTCTGTTTCCAGCCTCCATATATAATATATAAAGGTATATGCCAACAAACACAAGACAGAAGGTGGCACTGGTACTGGCCAGTGGAGGTGCAAAAGGTTTTGCTCACATTGGCGCCATAGAGGCTTTGGAAGAATCCGGTTATGAGATAACCTCCATAGCTGGAACTTCCATGGGTGCGCTGATAGGAGGCCTTTATGCTACAGGTGGACTGGACAAGGTGAAGGAATGGATGTATGATCTCACCGACCGTGAGGTCTTTAGTCTGGTGGATTTTACTCTCAGCCCTCATGCTTTGGTGAAGGGAAACCGTATTATGGATGCACTCAAGGCAATTGTTCCTGATTGCAATATTGAGGATTTGAAAATTCCTTATTGTGCGGTGGCAACAGATCTTAAGGAGGGCAAGGAAGTGGTGTTCCGTAGTGGAAGTCTTTATGATGCCATACGTGCCAGCATTTCCATTCCCATGCTCTTCCGTCCTGTAGAGCATGCCGATATGTTGCTCATAGACGGTGCTATCACCAACGGTCTTCCTTTAGACCGTGTGGCACGTACCGGGGGTGATATCCTGGTGGCTGTTAATCTGGATGATTATGAATGGGAAGACGATGAGGAAGAACGCCAGCAGGTTGAGGGCAAGGCTTCGCCCTTCAGCATTCTGTCTCGCAAGTTACAAGCAGGCCTGAATGCTCTTAGCAACAACTATATCTCCCTAACCTACGATACCATTTCCATTTTGATGAAGCGCAACACAGAGCTGGCTTTGCGCCTCACCCCTCCTGATATCTACCTGAACGTTGCTCTTGGCGAATATGGTAGTCATGACTATGACGAGGCAGAGGCTATTGCCAAACTCGGACGTGAGCAGATGATGGAGGTATTACGGAATGTAAAATAAGTAAAAACAGTTATTCCGACGACGGGGCTTGTTCTCAATGAGGACAAGCCCCGTCATCATTGAGAACAAAATGAAGGGTGTGTGAGAGTATTTTACAAATGTTTCGATAGCCGCTTTTTGTCTTTATCTCATAGCTAAAGCCATGTTCTCGGCTTCTTCCATTTCTTGACGCTCCTCTTCTGTCTTGTCGTCTATGCCACAAAGGTGTAGGATGCTATGAATGATGACTCGATGCAGTTCCTCTTCGTAGTCTGTACCGAACAGTTCAGAATTGGTGCGCACGGTATCTAAAGAGATGTATGTGTCGCCGGCAAGGAGGTTACCCTGGCAGTTGTCAAATCCGATATGGTCCGTATAATAGTCATGACCTATGAACTGGCGGTTGATTCTCAGGATTTCCTCGTCGTCCACGAAAATATAGTTCACCAAATCCACACGTTTTCCGTAGGACGCAGCCACTCTGTCAATCCATTCGGAAACCTGGTTCTTGTCTATGTCCGGTATGGATACGTTGATGGTGTTGTAGGTAATCATAGGCGGAAAAATAGAGTGTGACGGTTCCTATTCTTCCATCAATTGGATGGCCTTGTTCACAATATCATCATCTTCGTATATGATGGCGAAATATTCGTTCATGTCCCAAAGATCGCGTGCGGCCAAAGCACGGAGCATCTGTTTCAGTAGTTCCGTAGTCTTCTTTTCTTCATTTTTGGGATATTTGTCCTTTAGTGCCTTCTTAGCTTCTGAAAGGATGTTATTGATGATTTCCTCGGGCACTTTGTAGTTGCGACGGAAGTCTTCAAAGTCAGGATACTTCTTTTTCAGGGCGTTTCTGTTCTTTGCCAGATAACGGAGGTTTGCGTCTATGAGTATGCGCTTGGCTACAATCTGGCGGTATAGGGATGTATTCTTGGTGGTGTCCAGAGGAACGAAGTAGTCAGGCATAATGCCTCCTCCTCCATACACGGTGCGACCTTTCTTGAGAGTCTGGAACCTCAACGAGTCCGGGAAGTGTATGCTGTCGGCATTGGTCAGTTCTCCATGATTGAAACGGTTTATCACGTCCATGCGGTATTCTTGTTGTTTGCCCTTTTCGTAGGGTTTCTGTATGCAACGCCCGCTAGGGGTGTAATACTTCGCGATGGTCAGGCGTATCATGCTGCCGTCAGGCAAGTCAACAGGGCGTTGTACCAGACCTTTACCGAAGGTACGTCGGCCTACTACCAGACCTCTGTCTTGATCCTGCACAGCTCCTGCTAGGATTTCTGCAGCCGAGGCAGAATATTCGTCTACTAATATGATGACCTTGCCGTCCTGGAAGGCATTTCCTCCGCGACTTAGGAATTGTTGTGGTTGGATGGCGCGTCCTTGAGTGTATACAATAAGGTCGTTTTTGGGCAATAGTTCACTGGCTATCTCTGCTGCGGCCTGCAGGAAACCGCCACCGTTCTGCGTTACATCAAGGATAAGGTTTTTCATGCCTTGTCCTTTAAGTTTGTTTATAGCATCAACAACCTCTTTGTGTGTTGTTATGGCAAAGTTGCTAAAACGTATCAGACCTGTGTGTGGTGTCACCATGAATGCCGCATCCACGGAGTTTAAGGGTATTTTGTCACGAATGACATCAATGTAGATAGTCTCATCAATGCCATCGCGTATTATTCCAAGATGGGCCTTTGTGCCACGAGGGCCACGGAGCTTCTTCATTATATCCTCCTGTGGCATCTTCACACCTGCAATGGCGCTATCACCTACGGAAATGATGCGGTCACCAGCCATTACACCAGCTTTCTCCGAGGGGCCTCCTGTGATGGTCTGTATTACCATCAGTGTGTCGTCCAGAATATTGAACTGTATGCCTATGCCGTCAAAGGATCCCTGCAGAGGTTCATTCAAACGCTTTGTTTGCTCGGCTGTACTGTATGCGGAATGAGGGTCCAGTTTCTCTATCATTCCACGGATAGCATCTTCTACGAGTTTTTCTGTATTGACAGAATCTACATAGTAGTTGTTGATGGTGATGGTGGAGATAATTAGTTTTCTTATCTGCTCGTCCACGCTCTTCTGCGCTTTGGCAGACAGGAGACATGAAAGTATGGAGAATGCTAATATGAGTGTCTTTTTCATATTGTTTTGTCTATTCTGTAATCAAGTCCTTGTGGTAACCATGGGGTGATGTCGCGCCCGAAGTGATGCAGTTCGCGCACCACACTGCTGGATATGCCCGAGATAGTGGGGTCGGCAAGCAGAACCACCGTTTCCACATCGGCAAGCCTGTTGTTTATGTCGGCAATACCCAGTTCGTATTCATAGTCCTTTACCGAGCGTACTCCGCGGAGAATGAATCTTGCCTCTTGAGATTGGGCAAAGTCGACGGTAAGTCCAGTGTAACTCTCCACACGCACCTTTGGGTTGCCGTTGTAGTATTCGCGCAGGGCACGCACCCTTTCCTCCACGGGCAGCCAACCATGCTTCTGATCATTGTAACCCACGGCAACAATCACCTCGTCAAAGAGTTTTTGCGCTCTGTCCACGAGATTGGCATGTCCTATGGTAAAGGGGTCGAACGACCCGGGAAAGATGACCTTATTCATATTCTTCGGCAATGTCCTCCTCGATGACAAGATTGTCTATGATGAAATTCTGGCGCTCCATGGTGTTCTTGCCCATGTAGTATTCCAGAAGTTCGCCCACTTGGTCGCTCTTGCTCAGCGTTACTTTTTCCAGGCGGATGTCGGCACCGATGAAGTTCTTGAATTCGTCGGGGCTTATCTCGCCCAAACCTTTGAATCGTGTTATCTCGGGGTCGGGACCAAGGTCGGAGATAGCCTGCAGGCGTTCGTCCTCGGTGTAGCAGTATTGCGTGATGAAGTCCGAACCAAAGGAGATGTGGCGCTTGTGCGGAGAGTTGGTCTTCTTGCTCAGTTCGGGATCCTGTTCCATGTCGGTACCCTCGTCATAAGCCTTCAGTTCCTTCTCGATGGCCTCTATCTTCTTCTTGCTAACCTTTGTCTTGCGGTTGCGCACACGGAATAGCGGTGTCTGCAGGATGTAGACATGACCCTTCTTGATAAGGTCCGGGAAGAATTGCAGGAAGAAGGTTATCATCAGCAGACGGATGTGCATGCCGTCCACATCAGCATCGGTGGCAACGATAACCTTGTTGTAGCGCAAGCCCTCCAAACCGTCTTCAATGTTCAAAGCAGCTTGAAGGAGGTTGAACTCTTCGTTCTCGTAGCACACCTTCTTTGTCATGCCGAAACAGTTGAGGGGTTTGCCTCGCAGGGAGAACACTGCCTGTGTGTTCACGTCGCGGCTCTTGGTGATGCTTCCGCTTGCCGAGTCGCCCTCGGTGATGAAGATGCAGGATTCCTCCTGTTGAGTGCCACGGGCGTCGGACAGGTGCACACGACAATCGCGGAGTTTACGGTTGTGCAGGTTGGCCTTTTTGCTCATCTCTCTGGCCTTCTTGGCTACACCAGCCATTTCCTTGCGTATCTTCTCGCTCTCCTGTACCTTGGCCAGGATGATGTCGGCTATGTCTGTGTTCTTGTGCAGGAAGTTGTCCACCTGCTCCTTTACGAAGTCGCCTATGAACTTGTCTATGCTGATACCACCCTCGGGGGCTGTTGTCTGCGAACCCAGTTTCACCTTTGTCTGGCTCTCGAACATGGGTTCCTGTATATTTATGCTTATGGCAGCCACCAAGCCGTTGCGTATGTCTCCATATTCATATCCCTTGCCCGAATAATCCTTGATGACCTCGGCAATGTATTTTTTGAAGGCTGCCTGATGCGTACCGCCAAGGGTGGTGTGTTGGCCGTTCACGAAGGAATAGTATTCCTCGCCGTTCTGCTTGGTGTGCGTGAAGGCAATCTCTATGTCCTCTCCACGCAGATGGCAGATAGGATAAAGCGCCTCGTAATCCATACGGTCGTTGAGCAGATCGGAAAGACCATCGCGCGAGTGGATACGCCTACCGTTGAACATGATGGTAAGGCCTGTGTTCAAGTAGGTGTAGTTGCGCAACATTATCTCTATGAACTCGTCGCGGAACTTGTAGTGCTTAAATAGGGTGGGGTCGGGCTCAAAAAAGATGTATGTGCCGTTCTCATCCTGAGTGGCTTCAGTGGTGTCGCTCACGAGGATACCCTTTTCGAAGACGGTCTTCCTGACCTGTCCGTCGCGATAGGAGTGTGCCTCGAAATGGTTGCTCAGTGCATTCACTGCTTTTAGACCTACACCGTTCAAACCTACGCTCTTCTTGAAAGCCTTTGAGTCATACTTGCCACCAGTGTTCAGCATGGACACCGCCTCCACCAGTTTGCCCTGTGGTATGCCACGGCCATAGTCGCGGATACTGGCACGCAGATTGTCTTGGATATCCACTTCTATGCGTTTGCCGGCGTTCATCTTGAACTCGTCGATACTGTTATCGATGACTTCCTTCAGCAATACATATATACCGTCCTCGGCTTGCTGGCCATCGCCCAAACGGCCGATGTACATACCAGGTCGGGTGCGGACATGCTCCATGTCCGAGAGGTGTCTGATATTACCCTCGTCGTATATTACGTCTTCTGTCTGTGTACTTTCCTTTATATCTTCCATGGTCTTGGTTTGCAGGTGTATGTATGTTTAGATGGACTTTTTCCAGGTGTGTCTTCTCTTTGTTACCTCGGTGTCTAAAGAGCGCCATACGCTCAGTGCCTTGCTGTTGTTTTCCAACTGCGGGCAACATTCGGCAATCTGGAATCCCATCTGCTGTGCAGCTACTATCATATCAGCAAAAATAAGGCTGATGCAACCAGTGTCCTGATATTCGGGCAATGTACCTATGAGCAAAAGGTCCAATGTGGTACTATGTTTCAAATACAAGGCCTTTGCCATGTGGAACCATCCAAAGGGCAGCATCTTGGACTTGGCCTTCTGGATAGCCTTGGTGAGACTGGGCATGCATATACCCATTGCTACCGGTTCGCCCTCCTTGTTGTCAATAATTGATATCAAACGTGTATCAAGATAAGGCAGATACATCTCGGCATACTGCTCTACTTGGCGTTGGGTCATGTCGCTGGTGCCGTAGAGGTTCTGGTATGCCTTGTTGATGATGTCAAAAACCTTCAGTATATAGCCGCTATCCTTCAGTTCCTTCTTGTTCTTGAACTTATGCACTTTGAAACCATATCTGTCCTCTACCAGTTTGGCAACACGGAAGAACTTTTGCTGGTTGGCGGAATGCTCGCCATTTATGTTGGGGATTTTTATTCTCCTGTCCACCCACACGGCATCCTCCTCAAAGCCCAAGGTCTTGAGGTGCTCGTTGTAGTAGGGGTAGTTATACATCGTGTACATCGATCCCATCTGGTCATAACCCTCGAAAAGCATACCCTCCTGATCCAGGTCAGTGAAGCCCAGAGGGCCTACGATGGTGTCCATGCCACGCTCCTTTCCCCACTGCTCCACGGTGCTGATGAGGGCCTTGCATACCTCCAGGTCGTCAACAAAGTCAATCCATCCGAATCGCACATTCTTGGTGCCCCATTTCTGGTTTGCCCTGTTGTTTATAATAGCCACCACACGTCCCACTATCTTGCCATCTTTAAGGGCAAGGAACCAATCGGCGTCACAAAACTCAAAGGCTGCGTTATAATCCTTGTTGAAAGTGTCCAAGGTGTCCTCTAGAAAGTCGGGAACGGCATAGGGACAATCCTTATACAATTCATAGTTGAAACGAACAAAATCCTTCAATTCTCTCTTGGTGGTGATGCGTTTGATTTGAAGTTCGGACATGGTTTCCTAATGGGGGTTAATGTACATATAATCTCCACAAAGATACTCTTTTTTCTTTTAAATCCCTCCTTGGTATGCCAAATTTATTGCTAATAGCCTTGTCTTTGTTCAAAAAGGCAGATTTTTCCTTTGCCACGGGAGCAAAAAGTTATACTTTTGTCTTATGACAACAGCATATTTGGGTTCCATAGAATATTACAGACGTTTGCTTCGTGAGGAGCTCTCGCTTGATTTTTCTGTACCTTACCGCAAGCAGACATCCATGAACCGTTGCCTTATAGATTCGCCTCATGGGGCACTTGCCCTTACCGTACCTGTGGTCAATCCGCATGGCCGTATGCCTGTGGGCGAAATCCTTATCTCTGAGCATGGCAACTGGCGCCATCAGCACTGGAATGCCCTGGTGTCCAGTTACAGGCAGACGCCTTATTTTGATTACTATGAAGAGGATTTCTTCCCTTTCTATCACGAACATAGTTGGGAGCGTCTTGCCGACTTCAACAACGACCTGCATCAGACGGTGATGAGGCTCTTGGAACCTTTCCCCTTGGTGGCAGAGGACAGGCGCAGGGACACTCCGTATTACCAGATGTTTGCCTCACGTCATGACTTCATTCCCAACCTGAGCATCGTGGACCTTCTCTTCAATATGGGTCCCGAGGCGGTGTATTATCTGTGAACGGAATTTTCTCGCAACCTCCATCTATGAACATCTATACCCTCGACTCTCGGTGCATCCCTGCCATGGAAAAAGTCAGGGAATACTACCTCTCCATACCCGAATGGCAAAAGGATGTTAGGGAAGGAAAAATGTTTGGAGTGTTGGTGTATGACGATGGCTTTCTCGCGGCGTTTTCTGGTACTCTTGGGGGCAAGACGTGCCAACCGGGGTTTGTGCCCCCTATCTTT
>JAEIGA010013034.1_pt1 | contig 12649 bp, 7 predicted proteins | sample 9270691 | NCBI WGS metagenome assembly JAEIGA01 (sample SAMN17057246, study PRJNA624740) | gut metagenome | biome: biome; isolation source: fecal sample | host: Bos grunniens | place: China: Xizang | collected 2019 | reverse complement strand
ATGGCAACTTGGATTCAAGATCAATATTCTTCTAAATATACGAAAGACGAGTTCGAAACATCAAAACAATTCTACACAAGAATTGAGCCTGACGCAAAGTCGCTATTTAATGAACTTTGTGTGTCATTGTACGAACAAATTACCCAAAGTCTGAAAATCAAGATTTCTCCAGCAGGCTATGATGCTGAAACACAAACGAGCACAGTAAAAATTTGCGAGACATTTAAGTATAATGATAATGAACTCAAGAAGGAGTTTTCTATAAAATTACAAATCCCATCGCACCAGGCTAGGAATTTTAAAGAATACGAAGTCTCAAGTAGCCAAATAAAGAACATAAAATTTGGCATTATTGACGATAAGGAAGTTTATGTTATTAGTGCACAAGTTCCATTCTTATTAGGAACAAGCAAAGATAGCGACCAAGTGATCAATATTAAATACCCAGATAGCAGTAAAGCAACGTCATTTGGTTTTAACTCTAAACAGATTGATAAAAATGCACCATGGGAGATATTTTGGAATGCAGAAAGAATAGAAGAATCAAAAAATCTAATTAGCAATTACAACAAGGTCTTAAGCGATAGTGTAGGTGCGTATAAAAGGAAATTAGGGCAGCACCCTTATTTTCACACAATCCTTGGTGTTAAAATAAATACCGACGATTTTCTTTTGCCAAAAACTATGATTGGCGCTTCTACTCAAGATGTTAAAACCGCATACAATAAAAAAATAGCGCAATTATCAAAGGAATATCATAAACTTAACAATTCCATTGAAGACATCTGCAAAACAAACTATCCAAAACATCACGCTGATGTATATTGTAAATTACATCCAGAATTTGCGACAAAAGTTGATTCTATTCATCACAATTATCGCTGCGAGTATAGTGCTAATGAGATTGCTATAAAACTATTAGCGGGTCAAACAATAAGTGGTCAAACATGTCAAGAGAGTCAATATACTAATTACAAACATTTATTCAAATCGCAAGAAGAATTTTTGATGTGGTATAATAAAACGAGAGAGGAATTTGATCAAGAAGTCGAGAGGCGCAATAGTAAATATAAACGTTTTGAAATATACCTAAATAGCGAGGTGTATGGAAAACTAAATTTTTTAAATGCTAAGATTGCTGAAGATGCTCGTTTGTCAGGAATTATTGCGCAACACAATGAATTAAAAGAGATGTGCAATATGTCTGCAAATGTATTAATATCTAAAAACCAAAAAATGTTATCAGAGTATCAAAAGACTTCAATGTATTGGGCTAACGCAGACGAGTTCTTTGAAGCATATATCTCAGGAACTTATAAACAAATATTAAAAGAGAAGAAAAAATCAAAAAAATAATATATTAATAATTAAATCATGAAAAAGTTTTTTACAATAAGCCTAATGAGCTTAATCTTGGTGTCGTGTGCATCAACACCAGAAGACTATCAAGTCCAAATCAACGATGCAGTGAAGTTTTATTTAGCATCATCAGACCTTTTGATTGAATATAATCAAGATGATAAAGCTGAAGAGTTTTATGATGCTATCATAGACGAGTTTAATGCTACTGAAAATGAAGACGAAGGATTTTTACGTTTGTTAAATGAAAAAGTGGCAGAAGGCAATAAATACGCCAAAAAAGTATATTTCGGGTATGATAAAGCAAATATACTTTTATCGCCTTACAAACTTGTAGAAGAAAACGTTTGGGAGTTCGAAGAACTTGGCAGTGAAATTCATTTTACATTTTCTATTACATCTACCTCGTCTAAAGAGGAATGGACTATCAAACCTAATTTAAAAGACATTGAAAAGTATATGTGGAAAAAATATTTAGGCGAAGAGGCTTTGCAAGAGTTACGCGATTTGGGCATGGATGTTGATAGTGTGTTCGAAGCTACGATGAACGAAGCTGGTGAAGATGAAGAATTAGGCCGCGGAGATATATGTGAGGATATCGATGATGCCGAATGTATTAGTATTCGGATAAGAAACAGATATAAAGGTCTGTATTCTGATAAAGAAATTATGTCAGATGCATTTTATACGCTTTTCACAGCAGCGCAGCAGGCTGATGATAGCGAAATTGGCTGGCCTGATTGGGATTATTGGAACTGCACGAACGGATTATATGCTAACTTATCTTCTATAGATGTAGAATTAATGACTTTGACTGCCGCTATTGCTCACGTAGTTTTATCCTATGAAGATGGTTCTTCAAAAAAAGTAGATATGCCAATGGTTAATGAGTATGGTGATTGGTATGTTGATGATATTATTGACGGGAAGTTCTCACTCCGAGAATCAGCAGAATATATTTTGAATAACTACTAATAGACAAGTTGCATCAAGAGAAATCGAATATGTTAATGATGAATGGAGAATTGATGACATTTGTGGAGTAGAGCGGGGAGAAATCTCTTATTCCGTTTGGGATTTTGCAACAGTGACAGTCGCCGAAAACAAAAGTAATCACGAAAGGAATTGTTAAAAAAAATCCTACTCTGTTTGAGTAGGATTTTTTTATTGATTTATTGGTGTTGTTCCCGCAAGAGGTCGTTCACGGTTTTTACGGGATTGAACGTCTCTATCGGAACTTCTACAAAAATGGTGTTCCAGTCGCTCATGGCACCATTCCATAGTCCTGGCAATTCAAGAGCTTTAAGCGAACGTCCGCTTTTCGATTTAGAAGATATAAAGCCAGTGTTTTTATCTACGTATTGTTTTAGGTCAAACTTTTCGCCTTTGTAGTTGCGTGTAGCACATACCAAATCAACAGGGTTGAAATGTGTAGATTTTCTCATCAAATCTTTTTGTTCGGGGTCGGTTTGGTCTATCTGCGAACTTTCAAGTATTTGAGGTGAGTATGTTTCGTCATTATTCAAAACGAGGAACGGACCTCCTCCGGGTTCACCCGTATTGCGTACCATACCACACACGCGAATAGGGCGGTTGAGTTTAGTGCGTAAGTAGGCTATTTTTTCTTCGTGAGATAGAGTAGTAATACAATCGCAATAAATATTTAATTTTTTCTCGCAAAAATGCTCAATAGTATTTAGTTGTTCGTTTGTAACAATGCCTTGTTCTAATATTATTAAATAGTTAAAAATTTGCTTTTGGTATTGAATAAGAAGCCCTGCAATAGCTTTTTTGTAATCAACAGTTGGCGATTTTAGTCGGTCGGGTACAACGTTGTCTATATTTTTTACGAATATAATATCGGCATCAATATCATTTAGGTTTTCAATTAAAGCCCCATGTCCTCCCGGACGGAATAGCAAATTGCCATTTTCTTCTCTGAAAGGGTTATTTGCTTCGTCCACAGCTAATGTGTCGGTTGATGGTTTCTGCTCTGAAAATTGGATATTGAATTTAATATTATATCGTTGTTCGTATTTTGGTACATCTATCTCTGTAAGAAATTGAAAAAGTTTTAGGTGTTCTGCCGATACTGTGAAATGCAGATTTACCTCGCCTTTGTAGTTGCTTGTATAGAGAGCCCCCTCGAGTAAATGCTCGTGAAAAGGTGTTCGCTTTTCGTCGGGATACGAATGAAATTTTAATAACCCTTTTGGTAATTGTCCATAATTAAGTCCTTGTTTTTCAAGAAGATTTTGTACGATTACTTTAAAATTACCTTGCTGGATAAGTTCTTCTATTGTGCATGAGTTGTTTCTTAAGCAAGCTTCGTTTAGGTCTTCGTAAAAAGCAAAACGATCGATATGTCCGAAAAGAATATTTTCGTCAGAAGATATTGGCGTATTGGAGTTACCTTGCAAAAATTCGAATACAAATTTGAACATTCTACTAGCAGCGCCCGAGGCTGGAACAAATTTTACAATCGTAGAATTTGATTTTTGATAACTTTCCCATTCGTTGATGTAAGATTGTTTTTCTTTGTCGCTCATGGTGTAGATAATGCCGTTTTCTACTGTCGCAATATCTTTAATGCATAAAGGTTTAAAACCTTTCTTAAATGCATTTAGGTTTTCGTTTAGTTGTTCTAAAGAAATACCTTTTGACGCAATTAAATTTAAATCTTCTTGTGTAAACATATCTCTAAAATTTTCTTAAATGCAATGATAGTAAATAAAAACGAGAATGAAAGTTTTTGTATTTCTTTTTTGCGAATAGTTTGATTTTTTTGTAAAAATATAATTCTTCATAAGGAAAATGTGTATATAAAGGTAATTTTTGATTTTAAGTAGATTTTGTTCATTGTTGAAAACTTTATTAAAAATGCCTTGTACAATAAAATCTTTTTATGGATTTTTGTAATCCTATGTTTTGGAAAACTTTTTTAGTTTTTAGAAATGTTAAATATTTGATAATTAATATTTTAATGATTCGAATTGGAAAACTTTTATTGTTTGAATAAAAATAAGTTTGCATAAAAAGTATTTTAATCATAAAAATTTATATAAAATGGAAAACAAAATCTACAAAGAAGAAGAGGCTTTGGCTGCATCGTTAGAGTATTTTAATGGCGATCAGCTTGCTGCTCAAGTTTGGGTAAACAAATATGCCTTAAAAGACTCTGAAGGCAATTTGTATGAAAAAAGTCCTAGAGATATGCATTGGCGTTTAGCAAATGAGATTGCTAGAATTGAAAAAAACTACAAAAATCCATTGTCGGCTCAAGAGTTGTTCGATTTGTTTGACAAGTTTAAATACATTGTTCCACAAGGAAGTCCAATGACGGGGATTGGAAACCATTTTCAAGTAGCATCGCTTTCTAATTGCTTTGTAATTGGATTTACATCGAATGCCGATTCTTATGGAGGTATTATTAAACTTGACGAAGAACAAGTACAACTTATGAAACGTCGTGGTGGTGTTGGGCACGATTTGTCTCATATACGCCCCGAAGGTTCTCCAGTAAAAAATTCAGCATTAACTTCAACTGGTATTGTCCCATTTATGGAGCGTTATTCAAATTCGACACGCGAAGTAGCACAAGGCGGGCGTCGTGGAGCATTGATGTTGTCTGTTTCTGTAAAACATCCTGATTCAGAAAAGTTTATAGATGCAAAATTGGAACAAGGTAAGATTACAGGAGCAAATATTTCTGTGAAATTACACGATGAATTTATGCAAGCTGCTGTTGATGGGAAACCTTATATGCAACAATATCCTATAGAATCGACTAACCCCACATACAAAAAAGAGGTTGATGCAAAAATGCTTTGGGATAAAATCATACATAACGCTTGGAAATCTGCCGAACCGGGTGTTTTGTTTTGGGATACTATTATAAAAGAATCTGTTCCAGATTGTTATGCAGATTTAGGATATAAAACCGTATCTACAAATCCATGTGGAGAAATTCCTCTTTGTCCTTATGATAGCTGTCGATTGCTAGCAATAAATCTTTATTCGTATGTAGAAAATCCATTTACTGCGAATGCTACATTTAATTTTGATTTATTCCGTAAACATGTGCAACTAGCACAACGTATTATGGACGATATTATCGATTTGGAATTAGAAAAAATTGATAAAATATTAGAAAAAATTCAATCTGACCCAGAAGAAGAGGCCATCAAGCATACAGAACAAGAATTATGGTTGAAGATTAAAGAGAAATCGGCAAACGGACGACGTACAGGTGTTGGTATTACAGCCGAAGGAGATATGTTGGCTGCATTAGGGTTGCGTTATGGAACAGAAGAGGCAGTAGCTTTTGCAGAAAAAGTTCATCAAACAATTGCAATTGAAGCTTATCGCTCGTCGGTAAATATGGCAAAAGAACGTGGTGCATTCAAAATCTTTGATGCTGAACGTGAAAAAAACAACCCATTTATCAATCGCTTAAAGGCACAAGATGAACAACTCTACGAAGATATGAAAAAGTATGGTCGTAGAAATATTGCTTGTTTGACAATTGCTCCTACTGGAACTACAAGTATAATGACGCAAACAACATCAGGAATAGAACCTGTATTTATGGTTGTTTACAAACGTCGCCGCAAAGTAAATCCAAGCGATGTAAATGTCCGTGTTGATTATGTAGACCAAAATGGCGATTCTTTTGAAGAATATTTAGTTTTCCATCATAAATTTGTAACATGGATGGAAGTTAATGGCTACGATCCTACAAAACAATATACACAAGAAGAGCTTGATGATTTAATACAAAAATCACCTTATTACAAAGCTACAGCAAACGATGTAGATTGGGTAATGAAGGTTCGTATGCAAGGACGTATTCAAAAATGGGTCGATCATTCTATCAGTGTTACAATAAACTTGCCAGCTACAGCTACAAAAGAGTTGGTGGCAGAACTTTATTTGGAAGCTTGGAAGTCTGGATGTAAAGGTGTTACAGTTTATCGTGATGGATGTCGTTCAGGAGTTTTAGTTTCTGCAAAAAAAGATAGTAAAAAAGAAGATAAACGTTGTGTTTGTTATTCTACAGAGCAGTTGGTTCGTCCAAAAGAATTGGAATGCGATGTTGTTCGTTTCCAAAATAAAAAAGAAAAATGGATTGCCTTTATTGGTTTAAAAGAAGGAAAACCTTATGAAATTTTTACTGGATTAAATGATGACGAAGAGGGTATTATGTTGCCTAAAAACGTTGTGACAGGAAAAATTATCAAAAATGTTAATGAAAAAGGAGATAAACATTATGACTTCCAATTCGTTAATAAACGTGGTTATAAAATAACTGTTGAAGGTTTAAATGATAAGTTTGATCCTGAATATTGGAACTATGCAAAACTTATTTCTGGAGTATTACGCTATGGTATGCCTATCGATCAAGTTGTAAAACTTGTTTCGGGATTGCAACTTGATAGTGAGACTATCAACAACTGGAAATCGGGTGTTGAACGTGCATTGAAACGTTACATTCCTGATGGAACAAAAATGCAAGGACAAGTTTGTCCAGAATGTGGTCAAGAATCTATTGTTGTAAAAGAAGGTTGCTTTATATGTACCAATTGCGGATATTCTAAGTGTGGAGGATAAAACCATACCTTAGTTGAGAGTAAAAAGCGGATTAATCCGCTTTTTTTGTAAATTTGTATCGTTTAGATTTTATATAAAATTATGAAAAAATTATTTTCTTCTTTTTTAGGTTTCATGTTGATAAGTTTGATGTTTACTTCTTGTGTAGAAAATCAAACATTTTTTGATGAATCATTATTGTTTGGTAAATGGCAAGAATTTAATATGAATGGCTCAACATTAAATTTTGAAGTTTACAACGCAGATGGCACAGGTTATACTTGGGACGAATCTGATGATGTAACTGAAGCTGAAGCTCAACCATTTTCTTGGGAACTAAACCAAGCTACATTGATGCAAATTCACATAATGGAAGGTGGTCAAAAAATTCCGAAAGTTTATACATTGATAAAATTGACAAATTCGGAATTAAGTTATAAAGACGACTTTGGAGTAACTTATGATTTTATAAAAGCAAATTGAAAACTATAATGAAAAAGTCTCTTAAAATAGCAGGAATTTCATTAGCGACTCTTTTAGGAGTCGTTTTAATTGTAGCATCGGTAGCCGTTTACGTTGTGTTTACTCCAGAGCGACTTACACCGATTGTGAAAAAAATTTTGCCCGAAATTGTTACTTGCGAATCGGATCTCCGCAAAGTAGAATTAACGTTTTTCAGCACCTTTCCGCAGTTTGGTTTGGAGTTGGACGATGTTTGTCTAATCAACCCAATGCAAGGAGCAAATGATACGTTGGCATTTGTTGATGAACTTATTGCAACTGTTGATGTTTGGGCATTTCTGACTGAAAACAAAGTGCGACTCAACTCGTTTTTTTTGAAAAATGTAACCGCTAATGTTTTTGTTGACAGTTGTGGAAAAGCAAACTATGATATTTTTCCTCCTTCTGAAAGTGTAGAGGATACTTCAGCGTTTGTCAATCCGTTTGACCTAATTGCCATTGATGCCGTAGAAATTGAAAATCTTTACGCCACATACAATGATTTGCAAAATGGAGTGATGGCTTCGGTTGGACAGTTCAGTTGCTCGCTTGATGCACAGCTTTCAGCTCAGTTTGACGGGAAAGCAAATCTGCAAACTAGCATTCAAACCATTTCTGCAAAACTAGTAGGAGAAAATCCTATTTTAGCCGATATCTCTAATTTGAAATTAGATATCGATGCTGAAAAAACGGTTGATATTGTCGATGGAAAGGTAATTCTTTCTCTTCCTGACGTATCTTTTAAAATGGGCGAATCAGTATTTTTGGATAAGAGAAACATATGTTTAGAAATTCCTCTTTCTGCTTCGCTCGATTCGTTGAAGGTATCGCTACAGAAAGCAAAATTGGAACTCGAAAATCACGAAATTATTTTAAGTGGTAATGCTAAATATTGCGAAAATACTGACATTGCTATGGATGTTGATTTTGCAACAAACAAATGGGTGATTTCGGAAGTTTTACCACTTGTTCCTGCGGAGTATGCTTCACTCTTGGACGGCGTAGAAGTGGATGGAGAGTTGTTTTTGCAAGGCAATGTAGATGGAGTTTACAACGATTCTACTTTCCCAAAAATTTCAGCCCAATTACTTCTTGAAAATGGAAAGGGTTGCTACGAAGGTATCCCTTATCGTTTGAGAGATGTTTTTGCGGATTTATCGGCAAATATCGACCTAAATAAAGGTGCAATATCGTCGGCAAAAATCAAAAAACTATCGGCAAAAACAGGAACATCTACGTTGCAAGCGTCGGGTGTGGTGAATGATTTATTGGACAATTTGCATTGCGATTTGCAACTAATGGGCGATGTGAATTTACCAGAGTTGAAACCTTTGCTTGCTGATATGAATGTGCAGCTTCAGGGTCGAACCAAAGCCGACCTAAATGCACGTTTCGCTCTCGACGATGTGATAAATCTTAATCTAAAAAAGATTTGCGCTTCGGGTAATATTGCTCTTAGCAACCTTGACGTGGTGTATGAAGATAGCATGTTTGTGAAGTCACCGGATTTGTCGCTAGCATTTGGTTTGCCAAGTAAACGGGAGAATAAATTGGCAGAGGAACTTATTGAAGCAAAAATATCGTCGTCGGCTATAGATTTTGTGATGACGGAAACTCTTTCTGCAAAAATAGCTGCTGCCAACTTAGATCTTGGTATCTCTAATATTTTAGATACCACTGTTATCCCAACTCTGGCATGTAACTTTGATATGCAACATCTTTCAGCAGAGATGGATACAATAATGGCTGATGTGGAAAAACCAAGTGGAAAAGTTGCATTCTCACCATCGCCTCGTAATAAGAAAAATCCTCATTTGGAACTAGAATATAGTAGCGAATCGTTGGCTGCAGCAATGGGACAATTTCTTGATGTAAAAACAAAATACATTAAGATGGTTGCATCTACGACATATAACGAGAAACAAGATAATGCTTATTTGAAATGGAATCCAACGTTTGGCATCGATTTTAACGATGGAGTTGTTCAAATGGTTAGTTTGTCACACAAAGTGCAAATTCCATCTATAAAATTCAACCTTACTCCACGAGATTTGTACATTGGTGATAGTAGAATAATTATTGCTGATTCCGATTTCAAACTTAGCGGACATGCCACAAATATCCGTAAGTTTATAAATAAAAAAGGTGATTTAATCGGAACGTTTGATTTTGTTTCGGATAAAACCAACGTCAACCAATTGCTTGATTTGGTAAACGGATTTGGTGTAGAAGAAGTCTCAAGTGAAACAACTGCAGAAGTTGTAGAAAAAGAGGAGGCAACGAAAGAAGATAATCCGTTTATGGTGCCTAAAGGTGTTGATTTAACTTTAAATACAAAAATCAAAAAAGCTATTTTTGGAGATATATTAGCTGAAAATCTTGGTGGAAAGTTGATGGTGAAAAATGGAGTTGCCATACTCGAGCAGATGGGCTTTACGTGCGATGCTGCCAATATGCAACTTACGGCGATGTATCGTTCCGATCGAAAAAATCATCTTTTTGCAGGGCTTGATTTTCATTTGCTAAACATTGATATTAAGCAACTTATTGATATGATTCCAGACATTGATACGATTGTTCCTATGCTGAAATCATTTGAGGGTAGAGCAGAGTTTCATTTTGCTGCAGAAACATACATGAAGTCAAACTATGATTTGAAAATGTCAACACTTCGCGGAGCAGCTGCCATAGAAGGAAAGGATCTTGTGTTACTTGATAGTGAAACGTTTGCCAAGATAGCAAAACCGCTAATGTTTAATCGCAAAACTAGAAACCTAGTGGATAGCATCAGTGTGGAAGCTACTCTTTTCCGCAATGAAGTTGATCTTTATCCGTTTGTGATGTCGATGGATAAATATTCAGCAGTAGTAGGTGGTCGCTATGATTTGAACCAAAACTACAATGCTCATATCGAAACACTTTCGCCTATTCGTTTGGCGTTGAGGGTTTCGGGTAATGCGGCAAATCTTGATGATATGAACTTTGATTTGGTGAAAACCAAGTATAGCGATATGTATAAACCCGAAAAACGTAATGCATTGCAAGAAAGAACTCTCGCGCTGAAAAAGTTAATTTCCGATGCATTGAAAGCAAATGTTAAAGAACAAGATGAAGAAGATATTTAGTATAATATTATTTGTTTTTTTCTTCATTTCATGTGAAATTCATAATGGGGAAAATTATGCTGATTTTAGAGTTTCTGGTAGAGTTTTAGATAAAGCAACAAATCAATCTATTGAAAATATTCAAATTAGTTTAAGAAATAAAACTTTAGGTGTCTTTGCTAAAACATTAACTGGCAAAAATGGAGAATTTTTAATTGAAGCTTTAAATGGAGGTTATACTATTGATTCTATTTTTGTTATAGCTCAAGACATTGACTCTTTCCAAAATGGTAGCTATGAGAAAGACTCCATACGTGTTTATTTACATAAAAATGATGGAGGTTTTAAATTAGAGCCAGCTTTAGCAGAAAATTTGTTACTACTATTAAATAAAAAAGATTAATGCAGGCTATTTTTTATTTGCATTGTAAAACAAAATGGGGTGAGAACGTTTTTATAAATTTTAAAAATGAATCTTTACCTATGGCTTATGTAGCAGAGAATCAATGGAAAGTAGTAATTGATAATTTAACAACACTTGATTTTTCGTATACATATACTATAAAACGTGATGAAAAATTTGTAGCAGAGAGCAAATTGAATCGTATAGTTTTGATAGAAACAAATAATTATACAACTGAAATTTACGATGATTTTGTTCTTGAATCAAATGTTTTTCAAACATTACCATTCAAAAGATGTTATTTCTCCCATAAAATTGCTAACAAAACGATAGCAAACCAATGGATTTTACAAGTGTATGCACCATTAATTGAAAAAGATTGCAGTGTTGGGCTTATAGGATCAAGTTCATTATTAGGGAATTGGGATGAAAACAAGTATCTCCCTTTAAATTATATAGGTTCAGGATGGTGGAATATAACTATAGAATCGCTAGATGTTGTAGAATATAAGTTTATTATCATTGATAAGTCAAACAAAATCTTACTTTGGGAAGATGGAAATAACCGCATAACTGATTTTACGAAAAAAAACTGTGTTTCTGTTTTAAATCTTATTTTTAGACATAATTTTCGATGGAAAAGTGCAGGTGTAGCTATTCCTATTTTTTCACTTAGGTCTAAAAAAGGATGGGGGATTGGTGATTTTTCGGATTTAAAATATTTAGTGGATTGGGCTTCAAAAACAGGATTAAAAATAATACAAATTTTACCAATAAATGATACAACCAACACAGAAACCAACGAAGATTCTTACCCTTATAGAGCAAATTCTATTTATGCTTTACATCCAATTTTGCTTGATACTACAAAAGTAGGCATATTAGAAAATTCTATTCAACAAAAATCATTTGAGAAAAAATCCGCATTATTAAATAAAAACAAAAATGTTTCGTATGCAGAAGTATTTTCGCTGAAAACTAGCTTTTTGAAATTGATTTATATACAAGATTCAGAAAAGTTATTTAAAACCACCGATTATAAAAAGTTTTATTCTAAAAATGAGCATTGGTTGTTGCCATATGCAGTTTATTCTTGTTTAAGAGAAGATTTTAAAACAGCAAATTATGCATTGTGGAACGATTATTCCGAATACTCTTTATCAAAAGTTCGTGATTATGCTTATGAGAATAAACACCGTGTGGAATATTTTTATTTTATTCAATATCATGCTACAAAACAACTCAAAGAAGCACATGCGTATGCCAATAAAAAAGGGGTTTCTTTAAAAGGTGATTTGCCAATTGGTATTAGTGCAGATAGTGTTGATGCTTGGATGCAACCAAATTTGTTTAATTTAGATGTACATGCAGGAGCTCCCCCTGATGATTTTTCTAAAAATGGACAAAATTGGGGATTCCCAACGTATAATTGGGTGGAAATGAAAAATGATGATTTTGCATGGTGGAAAGCTCGGTTTAAAAGCATGGCAGAATACTTTGATGCATATCGTATTGATCACATTTTAGGTTTTTTTAGAATTTGGCAAATCCCTGTGGAATCTTTAGATGGTGTTTTAGGATACTTTAATCCTGCAATGCCATTCTCAAAAGAGGATTTAATGGATAGGGGATTTGCATTCTCAAAACAAATGCTTCAACCATTTATCACAGAAAAATCCTTACAAAAAATATT
>JAEIGA010013033.1_pt1 | contig 12649 bp, 13 predicted proteins | sample 9270691 | NCBI WGS metagenome assembly JAEIGA01 (sample SAMN17057246, study PRJNA624740) | gut metagenome | biome: biome; isolation source: fecal sample | host: Bos grunniens | place: China: Xizang | collected 2019 | reverse complement strand
TGAAGAGCGCACAAGGGTTCTCGTTACTGGAGGCCGGAGAGCATTCCTTATCGGGTACGCTGTAGTCGCTCGCCTGTATGAGAAGCTGTGCGGGACGTACGATTCTTATTACCGAAAATATACCGAGAGAAACCTGAATATACGGTCCTGTGCCGTTTGTAACAACTGAACCGCCAAAAAGCTCCTCTACAGATTCCGGAATATCAACAAGATCACCGCATACACAACTGCAAGGGCAGCTGCATTCACAAACCTTAGTGTTGAGAACAATAGGATCCACGGTTTCAGCTAGCGCAACGGGATCGTTACCGACACCGGTATTCGTGCAGCAAGGAGTGCAGAAGCCGCCGTTACCTGATTTGAAGGTGATTGCTCTGCCCTCTCCTCCGTAAAGGATAACGTCCTTCTCTACTATCGCAAGACCCTTTACGGTCTGGCTCTTGCCATTTACGCAAGCTTCAAACTCTATTTCTATATAGTAGCGAACAACAACCTGATAAAATCCGTTGTTGAATGCTACTTCACTAACGTTAACGTCTGCACAGAGTATACGAGCGCAACGTGTACGCAGATTCTGAGAGTTCTGCAGTACTGCCTCACCGCACTGTGTGAGATAAACCTTAACGTCCTCAAAGCAATCTCTGTCGCGGCAGCAGTCAAGCACGCGCTGAGTGTCTATAACCGTTCCGCCGCCGTTCTGGCAGAACGATGTATTTCTATTTTCTTGCATTGTTTATGACCATTCCTTATGCAATGTTTAGGTATAGAAGCTATACCTGTTACTATTCTATGCAAAGGTCGTAAATTTGCTAATTTTCGTCCTTATCTTTTAGTCAGAGTAAAATAGTGTAATCATAAACAAAAAGGGCCTACCTTACGGCAAGCCCTTGGATAGTATAATTTTAAACGTACGCTTTGATAACAGCCGAGCAATCCTCAACAGCTATTGAAGATGTCATAACAAGGTTGACGTCCTTAGTCACCTTTTCAAGCTTGCCAAGCATATTTTCAAAAGCTGCAACGTCGTTTCCGCAAATCTTAAGAGCGGAATCAACGAAAATGTCGGTGATATCAGAGTTGGAAGCGAGAATTCCTGCGATAAATCCGAAGAGGGATTCAGCATCGGTTATAGAGAAATAATCGGTGTCAATAAGTCTTGCCTTATATGTAATGTCAAGCTTGAGCTTGTCGCCCTTCTCGATGCAAACCACGTTACCGTTCGAAGTATTAGCGGCGTTGTTAACGAGCTCAATGAGAGTCTTTGTCTTTCCTGTGCCTTTTACGCCGACGAATAATTTAATCATATTGATGTCCTCCTGTATTTTGAGATTTTATACTCTCTATGTATATATTACACTAAATCCTGAAAAAATGCAAGTGGTTTATTGTATTTTCTCAAATTAAAAATAAATATTTGTAAAAAGTATACAATTCACCGTCAATTTATTTATGAGATATTCTGGCTTCAAGCTCTGCTTTTCTATCCTCATAGCCCGGTTTGCCAAGAAGAGCGAACATATTTTTCTTATATGCCTCAACACCCGGCTGATCAAACGGGTTTACTCCAAGGAGATATCCGGAGATGGCGCAAGCGAATTCGAAGAAGTAAATCATTGCACCAAGCGATGAGGGCGTTCTGTCTGCAACCTCTATAACAATATTCGGTACGCCTCCGTCGTTGTGAGCGAGAAGCGTTGCAGTCATCGCGGTTTTGTTAACGTAATCAAGCTCGCGTCCGGATATAAAATTAAGACCGTCTACGTTTGCCGGATCGTCGGGAATTATAAATTTCGCGCCTGGATCAGCTACCGATATGACAGTTTCAAACATAGTTCTCTGCCCTGCTTGTATATACTGTCCGAGAGAATGAAGGTCGGTTGAGAAAATAACCGATGAAGGAAACAGTCCCTTTGAATCCTTGCCGGAGCTTTCGCCGTACAGCTGCTTCCACCACTCGCTGAACATAAGCATATAAGGCTCATATCCTACGAGAATCTCCACGCTCTTACCTTTACGCTTGAGAATATTACGCAGCACTGCGTATCTTATAGCGGGGTTAGATGCGATCTCAGGAGTAGAAAGCGCCTCTCGCGCATCTCTCGCTCCCTGCATAAGCTCATCAATATCAATGCCTGCACACGCTATAGGAAGAAGTCCGACGGCTGTCAAAACCGAGTATCTTCCGCCTACATCATCAGGAACTACGAAGGTCTCGTATCCCGCTTCATCGGAAAATTTCTTTAATGTACCGCGTGACTTGTCTGTAGTTACGAATATTCTCTCCTTAGCACCCGCCTCACCGTATTTTTCAACAAGCAAAGACTTAAATACTCTAAAAGCAATTGCGGGTTCTGTGGTCGTTCCGGACTTAGATATAACGTTTATTGAAATATCCTTTCCCTCACATATTGATAAAAGTTCGGTAAGTGCCGTGGGAGAAATATTGTTGCCAGCAAAATAAATGTCAGGGGTATCCTTCTTCAAGCTGTTATAAAGGGGGCTTTTAACAAATTCAATTGCCGCGCGTGCGCCAAGATAAGAGCCGCCTATTCCTATAACTACGAGAACGTCGGAGTTATTCTTGATTTTCTCGCTCGCAGATTTAATTCTCGAAAACTCCTCTTTATCATAATCAAGAGGCAGATTTACCCAGCCTTGAAAATCGTTTCCCTGTCCCTTGCCGCTTTTAAGCAAATCGTACGCTACGTTTGCAAACGGCTGCATATATTCTTCCTCGTGCGCTGAAATAAACTGTCTAAAAAATTTGTCGTTTAAAGAAATTTTCATTTGCTTTTACCTTTCTGTTTTACTACAATATAATTTTAGCATATTTTGAATTTATTTTCAATAGATTTTTAAATCAAAATCATAGAAATTTATATTTTCTCACCTTATTTTCCGCATAAAAACCTAAGCAGCATTCTCCAAAAAAGTTCTAAAAAATTTATCTTGTCAACACGGCTCATGCATACTATCTCGCACTCGCCAAGCTTTTCACCGTTTAGCTTGTATGCTATTTTTCCAATGCATTCTCCTTCCTCGATGGGCGCGGTAATCGATTCGGGGATTTCATATTCTGCTTCGATTTTTGTTCTGTTTTCTTTATTTACTACTATATCAAAGTTACTTGAATATACAGCGACCTTCTCAACTTTTCCTCCAAGTACCGGTATGTCTTCTAAATATTTTTCCGGGTATTCGCAAAGAGCGAAGTTTGCAAATCCGTAGTCGAGAAGCTCTCTTGCGGCGGCATTTCTGTCGTCGCGTGTTTTTGCACCCATTATAACGGCTATCAGCTGCATATTACCGCGCTTTGCCGTAGTGCTTACACAAAAGCCCGCTTTATCCGTAGAGCCTGTTTTTAAGCCGTTACAACCATCGTAATATCTTACGAGTCTGTTCGTGTTTGTTAAAGTAAATTCTCCGCCCCTTATAGTATCCTGCCACATAGAACTGTATTTGAGAATTATCGGATGTCCTATCAGTTCTTTTGACATTATAGCGATATCCTCGGCACAGCTGTAGTGATTTACCGTAGTATCGTCAAGTCCCGTTGTGTTTTCGAAGGAGGTGTTCTTTAAACCAAGCTCGCTCGCGCGCTCATTCATTCTCTTTACAAACGCCCCCTCGCTTCCCGACGTTAATTCTGCCAACGCTACCGCTGCGTCGTTTGCGCTTGCTATTACCGTGCATTTTATAAGCTCCTCAACAGTCATACATTCGCCTTCTTCAAGAAACACCTGGCTGCCGCCCATAGAAGCTGCATACTCGCTTATATATACCTTGTCTTGAAGCGTAAACCGTCCCTCGTCAAGCGCCTCTACAACAAGAAGAAGCGTCATTATTTTTGTCACAGATGCGGGAGATGAAGCTGTCAGCTCATTTTTTGAATATAACACCGTACCCGTTTTTGCCTCCATAAGATAAGCCGCTCCGACATCAAGCTGCAGCGCGTCATCCGATATCTGTAGTCCTGCCTGCACTTTCGCTTGTGCGCCGAGCGTAAAAAATGACGAACACGGAACCAAGACGGTTAGCGCACAAAGAAAGATAATTAGTATTTTTCTCATATAAACCTCCAAATAGTTTTGGTAGATTATATTAACTTACCGTAAACGTTATGAATTTAAACATCAAGCGTTTTTAAAATTTTTATAAATTTTTATAATTATCCTTGTATTCATAATCAAAATATGGTATTATATTTTTGTTAAAATATATTTTGGAGGATGTTCTTCTTGAAAGATGCAAATAAAAAGAAAAAATTTCAGCTCTTTGATATTGCACGGGACGGTAAAGGCATTAGCAAAAAAGCACCGTTAAAGGAATCCGGATTAAAGAGATTTTTTCTTACGTATAAAAACAATTTCGGCAGATTGATATACGTCAATATGTATATGGTGCTTGGAAATTTCCCTATCATTTTTCTTATAGCAGTTCTATCGGGATACACCAAGGTATCTGCATATCTTCCGGGCAGTGACCTGTTCCAGAATTTGTGTGGTACGTTTATGATAGAACCGACAACACCGGCGCAGATGTCACTTTATGCCCTCGAGGGAATTCAGGAGCACGTTCTTATAAACACTACGCTCTCGTACGTTTTTTATGCGCTTGGGGCGCTTACGCTCTTTACCTTCGGTTTTGTCAACGTAGGTACGGCTTACATACTCAGGAACATAGCAAAGGGCGAGCCTATATTCATTTGGGCTGACTTCTGGTATGCTATCAAGAGAAATTGGAAGCAAGCGCTTCCCTTTGGTATCATAGACGGTCTTATCAACGCGCTTCTCATTTTCAACCTTTATACTTCAGCTGTTAGTGTGGGAAATCCTCTTACTTCAATGATGTTCTGGGGCACGATAGTTCTTATGATTTTGTACTATTTTATGCGCCCTTACGTATATATTCAAATGGTAACGTTCAGCCTCTCTGTATTCAAGATGTTGAAAAATGCTCTGATTTTTTCTCTTCTGGGCTTCAAAAGAAACATTCTGTCGCTTCTCGGCGGTATACTTTGCATAGCTGTTGAGATTATGTTCTTCTTCGCTCTCGGAAGTCTGCTTGTCCCTCTTGGCGTTGCCGCTCCGCTTGCCATAATGTTCTCTACTATGGCGTATATGAAGGTATACGCTGCGTATTTCAAAATTAAGGAAATTATGATTGACCCCTATCTTGCAGAGCATCCCGAGCTTGTTGAAACTCACGATGAAGAAGAGGTTATAATGCGCGATGACGTCACAGAGCGCGAAAGGCTTGAGGAAATCAAAAAAAGAAACAATATAACCACCTGATTTACCACATAATATTTAAAACGGCGTAAGCACCGCATATTCCAAAAAGCATAAAAGCTATGGAATGTATAAGCTTACGCCGTTTTTACTTTAAGTGACGTTTTATTTCCAGGTTAAAAATTTGGCAGCAATCCATTATTGAAATTACGCCTAAGAGTTGCGTTCCACCAGCTCGTAAAGAGTTCCAAAGGAGTATCCCATACGTTTCCACTCTGTTATAAGTCTATGCATAATCTTGGCATTCGTCGCGGATGTAGGGTGAAGAAGAATCACGGCACCGTCGTGCGTGTTTTCGAGAACTTTCTTTATAGCGGCATTCTCCCCTGTCTGCTTTCCGTTGTCCCAGTCCTCATATGCGAAGCTCCAGAACAGCGTTTTGTAACCAAGCTCCGATACCGACTTAATAGCTTCTCTCGAGTATTTGCCGCATGGGAAGCGGAAATATTTTGACATTTCTACTCCCGCAACGTCAAGGCAAATCTCCTCAAGCGCCTCTAAATCCTTCTTTATAACCTCTTTTGAAGCACCGCTTAGGTCCTTATGATTTTTTGTATGATTACAAATCAAATGTCCGTCCCGTTGCATTCTTTTTATAAGTTCCGGATTCTTATAAATCAAATTATCGAGGACAAAAAATGCGGCAGTAACATCATTTTCAGACAAAACGTCAAGTATTTTTTCGACATTTCCGTTCTCGTATCCCGCATCAAAGGTTAAATAGATAACCTTTTCGCCGTCTTTCGAGGCTTTCTTGTCTATAAAATAACAGTTATATTCGGCGAGCATATCCGAATCCTTCGGGAAACTTGGCGCCTCGTTTCCGTTTCTTTTAATATACCAATCGGAGCTTTTCGCAAGGCTTGGTATTCCGCCACAGAATACAGAAACCGTCAAAAGTATAACGAGCGGTATAGAAATTATTCTTTTAATCATTTTAATATCCTTTTCATATCCGTCTTAATCTATTTTAGTGCTTTAGGATATTATTTGCATTTCACACCGTTTTATTTATTGGATTTGCAGTATTTCAGAGCGTGTCACGGAGTGAGGAATAATTTGCTTTACGCACTCGTATGTGTATATTTGAGAGCTGGCGAATTAAATAGAAAGAGCAGGCAAATTGCCTGCTCTTGAAGTATTTACTTATACTTACGCTTTCTGGCAGCCTCAGCCTTCTTCTTGCGCTTTACGCTGGGCTTTTCATAATGCTCTCTTTTGCGAAGCTCGGACAAAATGCCGGACTTAACGCACTGTCTCTTGAAACGACGAAGCGCGTTGTCAAGAGTTTCGTTTTCTTTTACTCTTATTTCAGCCATCTCTATTTCCCTCCCTTCGCTTTGCAAAGAGATATAATCTCAAATTTTTACTACATAATTATAGAATATTTTATTCTGTTTGTCAAGATGTTTTTTGCGTTTTTTTAAAAAAGTTTCAAAAATAATATTTCTCTTGCTTTTCAATAATATTACAACTGCTTTTTCGCCGCCGTAAGAGTGTTTTTGAGAAGCATTGTTATGGTCATAGGACCTACTCCACCCGGGACGGGAGTAATCATCGACGCCTTAGGCTCAACCTCATCGAATTTAACGTCGCCCGCGAGTTTGCCGTCCGCAAGTCTGTTAATTCCAACGTCAATAACGACAGCGCCCTCCTTGACCATATCACCTCTCAGGAATTCAGCCTTACCGATAGCAACCACAACTATGTCAGCCTCGCGCGTAATCTCGGCAAGATTCTGTGTTCTTGAGTGACAGAGTGTTACAGTGCCGTTTCTCTCTGTGAGAAGAAGCGCCATTGGCTTGCCAACAATATTGCTTCTGCCAATAACAACGCACTTTTTACCCGAAATTTCTACGTTATAATGCAGAAGAAGCTCTACAATGCCGGCAGGAGTACAAGGAAGAAAGTCGTAGTCACCTATAACTATCTTGCCTACGTTTTCGGGATGGAACGCATCCACGTCCTTAAGAGGAGATATTCTGTCAATAACTCTCTTTTCATTTATATGCTTCGGCAACGGAAGCTGTACGAGAATACCGTTTACCTCAGGGTCTGCGTTAAGCTCGTCGATTTTTGAAAGAAGCGCATCCTCGGAAAAATCCGCGGGATACTCTATCTGGTACGAGGTGATGCCTACGTCAAGGCACGCCTTGTGCTTGTTTCTGACGTAAACCGCAGATGCGGGATCGTCTCCGACGACTATAACCGCAAGACCGGGCGCGCGTCCGTGTGCTTCCTTGAACGAAGCAACCTCACACTTAATTTCTTCTCTTACTTTTTGTGAAACTATTTTGCCACTGATTATTTCTGCCATATTATTTCTTCCTGCTTTTACTTTTATTAGATGTTTTATTTTCTTTTTTGAAATACAAAGGTGCCGTTGGCTTGCGTATAGCAAAGAATATAAGAGCAGCAGCTGCGATAACGAATATTACTGCTGCAAGAACCTGAGAGGTTCTGAATTCCCAGCCAAAGAGGTTTGTGTATAGGCTGTCCGTACGAAGTCCTTCAATAAACATTCTGCCAAGACCGTACCAACCGAATATTATAAGGAATATCTGACCGTCATATTTTTTGCGCTTCGCAAGGATTGCCGCAAGAGCAAATCCCAAGATATTCCAAAGCGATTCATAAAGAAACGTAGGATGGACGAATACCGTCTCAAGAGTGCCGAAAGTAGTAAAGCTGTTGTGATTCTGAATTCCCATTCTGATAAACAGATCGGTTTCACCGCCAAAAGCTTCACCGTTCATAAAATTACCCCATCTGCCAATTCCCTGCGCCAAAAGCACACCCGGCGCTACGCAGTCGGCAAAAGCGAAAAAGTTAATCTTTTTTACAAGCGAAACGACAAGCACAGTAAGACCGCCTGCAATAATTCCGCCGTAAATAGCAAGTCCTCCGCTCCTTATATCAATAATTTTCGCGAAAGTGTCAAAATCCTCAAGCTTCGTCATAACATAATATAAACGCGCCCCGATAACTCCGATCGGTATGGTAAATAACGCGAAGTCTATTACGTCGTCGGCGGTAATGCCTATCTGATTTGCTCTGAAAATGGCATATGCAACAGCGGCAATCATTCCGCAAGTAATTATAACTGCGTACCACGCAATTTCTACACCAAAAATCTCAAATGCAACACTATTTACCTGAAATTCCGGAATTCCCAGACCCGGAAAGGATATTTTAGAGATACCTAACATAAGTTACCCCCTGTTTAAAATTTGTTTAAGACGTCGGAAATGGTAATATTCTCAAGTCTTTTTGCAATGTCAATGCTAATACTGTCGAAAATATGATGATAGGCACACGCCGCTTTGTCGCAATTAAGCGAACACTGCTCTGCGCTGTCAACGCATTTTGCAATAGCGATAGGTCCGTCTATAAGCTCTATAACCGATTTTAAGGTAATCGTGTCAGGCGATTTTGCGAGCTTATAGCCGCCCTTAGCGCCTTTGTATGAGCTTATAATTTCGCCCTTAACAAGCTTGTGCAGAATTTTGAGAGCAAAACGCTGAGTAACCGAGGTATGCTCCGAAATGGTACCCGCATCTATTATATCGCCGTGCAATGCCATTGCCGTAATAATACGCAAGGCATAGTCCGATTCTTGTGTAATTCTCATCTGGCACCGCCTTAGAAAGTTTGAGGTGAGCGCTTGCTTGGTATATCGGCTTATCCGCATAAATACGTTTATTAAGCACTCACAAAACAGATTATGTATTAGCTCTTGGACGATCTGTATTTATCAAGCAGATTATGGATCTTCTTGGACTGATCGAGAAGATGGCTTATTGTTCTGTCGTGGTTGAGGGTATCTATAATATAAGCAACGTATTTGCACATATTAACCTCGGTGTACCACTCTCTCTTGATAAGCTCAGGAGTTCTGTAAATGAGATTGGTAGTGAAAATCTGATTGATTACACCCTCCTCATACGCCTTGTCAAAGCTGTCAAGACCGTTACAGAAAAGACCGAATGTTGCAAAGGTGAATATGCGTCTTGCACCCTTTGACTTGAGCTGACGGGCAACGTCGATAACCGACTCACCCGAGGAAATCATATCGTCGACGATAATAACGTCCTTGCCCTTTACGTTTCTGCCGAGATACTCGTGTGCTACGATAGGATTTTTACCGTTTACAATAATGGAGTAGTCTCTTCTCTTATAGAACATACCGAGGTCTATACCCATAACCGAGGAATAGTACATACATTTGCCCATTCCGCCCTCATCGGGTGAAATGATCATAGTCTTCTCGGGATCAATCTCAAGGTCATTATATTTTGCGAGCATTGCCTTTATCATCTGATAAGTAGAGCGAACATCCTCGAAGCCGTGAAGCGGGATAGAATTTTGTACACGCGGATCGTGTGCATCAAACGTAATGAGGTTAGTTATACCCATAGAAACGAGCTCCTGAAGAGCTAAAGCACAGTCAAGCGATTCTCTTCCTGTTCTCTTATGCTGTCTGCCCTCGTAAAGCATCGGCATAACAACGCTGATTCTGCGCGCCTTTCCTCCAATAGCGCCGATTATTCTCTTTAGATCCTGGAAATGATCGTCAGGACTCATCGGAACCGACTTGCCATACATATTATATGTAACGCCGTGGTTAAACACATCACATATAATGTACACATCGTTTCCTCTGAGGGAATGGTGAATGGATCCCTTCGCTTCACCGCTGCCAAATCTCGGGCATGATACGTCAACAAGAAACGTTCCGTCGTTATCGTGACGGCGCCATTCCTTAAGATAGAAATCAACCTGCTCAGCAAATTCCTCGCAGCCTCTCATTCCGATAACGCTTAATTCTCCGTATAAACTGTCCTTCATCTTCACTTCTCCAATTTTAATTAAAACAATAAAAATCACCTGAATGGGTGACTTTTGTAACAAATACATTATATATTATTTTCTTTTCAAAGTCAATACTAAAAAATAAAAAATTGTCATAAAAGGGGGTAAAAATACTTGTTAGAAGATTTTGGAAATTTCAGAGCGAGAGCCTATACTGCCGGTGCATTGCCTGTGGAGGACGCTCTGGTTCGTATAATGGGGGCTGAGGAAGCTAACCGCGGTGTAGCGTATTCTCTGATTACAGACATAGACGGAATAACCGAAAACGTTCCGCTCCCCGCTCCCTCACGAGAATACTCAATGGCTCCGAATCCTGCTATGCCGCCGTATGCGCTATATAATCTTGAGATAAGCGCTGACGGATATTTTCCTAAGAGAATCTACGGAATAGCAGTATTCGCGGGTGTTGATGCATTGCAGGAAATCAATATGATTCCCTCCTCTGACGATTTACCGGAGGATTATCCGCGCCAAAACGTAAACGCAAGCCTTGAGTGAAAAACAATGTAATCCTCTGTGTAAAAATTATTTTGAAACAATGTTATCCGCTTAGCGCGGAATATGATAGTATAATTCCCAAATTTCATAACTAAAAAGGAAGGTGGATTATGCCGCCATTTGAACCAAGAATACCGGAACAAATAGTCGTACATCTCGGTGCGCCAGACTCCGATGCACAGAACGTTGTCGAAACGTTCCAGGATTACATAAAAAACGTTGCCTCAAGCGAGGTTTACCCTACCTGGCCGGAGGAAGCTCTTAAAGCGAATATTTTAGCACAGATTTCGGTGGCGCTGAACAGAGTTTATACGGGATACTACAGAACAAGAGGATACAATTTTGACATAACGAATTCGCCCGCATACGATCAGACTTACGTTTATCAAAGAGATATATATTCAAACATCGCGGCACTTGTTGACGAGCTGTTCGACAGCTACATAAGAAGAGAGGGGAACGTTGAGCCGCTTTTTGCACAGTTTTGCGACGGAATAGAGGTAAGATGCAACGGGCTTACACAATGGGGCAGCGTAGATTTGGCTGAAGCCGGTGAGGATTACGAGAGTATATTAAGAAGCTTTTACGGTGACGATATAGAAATTGTAAGAAACGTACCTATAGGAGATTCGCTTATATCAGCGCCTACGCCGGCAACTCTCAGAGAGGGAGATACGGGAGCGGACGTCGAGCTTTTGCAAAGACGCTTAAACAGAATATCATCAAACTTCCCCTGAATACCGAAAATTTATCCTAATGACGGATACTTCGGTCCTTCAACAACGGCTGCCGTAACGGAATTTCAAAGAGTATTCGGACTCACTCCCGACGGACTTGTCGGTACTGCTACCTGGAATGAAATACTATTTATCTACAATGCTGGTAAAAAGCTGTACGAAATCACCTCCGAGGGACTAAATATCACCGACGTTACTACTAGATACGAAAACGAGCTTTCTCTTGGCAGTCAGGGCGAAGGGGTGCTTACCGTGCAGTATTATCTGAGCTACATTTCCCTTTTCGTTCCGTCTGTTGTCGAGGCTGCTTTAGACGGCTCGTACGGCGCAGGCACCGAAAACGCGGTAAAATCCTTTCAGAGAACCTATGGCTTACCCGAAACGGGAATTGTAGACAGAGTTACCTTCGACAGAATGGAAAGCGTTTATAACAGCTTTGTATCGCAGATAAGCTTTAACTATGACCTTGGAAGAGTACTTCCCTTTCCGGGACGAATTATAGGCGAGGGCGCAGAGGGCAATGACGTGAGGGTTATACAGGAATATCTAAATTATATCTCAAATACCTACCCGGAAATACCCAAAACAAACCCGGACGGTGTTTACGGACCGAGTACCGCAGAACAAATAAGAGCATTTAAACGCGTATTCGATTTGCCCGGTGAAAGTGTCAGAGTTAACGCGCCGCTCTGGAACGCCATTGCAAACGTATATGACGATTTATACACCGGAAACACCGTTGCCGAGGGACAGTACCCCGGATATGAAATTTCGTAAGGAGTAATTATGTATCAGACAAGAGATACGGTATCCGCAATAAAGGAAATACAAAAGTACCTCTCACCGCTTGAGAATGTACGCACCGTAATACCAAGCGGTGTCTATGACGATAGCACTGCTTTATCGGTTATGGAGGTACAAAGAAAAAACGGAATAGCACAGAGCGGAAAGGTTGATTATCAGAAGTTTACGGAGATATACAAGGACTACAAAGATTTGAAGAAAAGCGAGAGGATTAAAAGCAGATTTAAGGCGCACGTCGCCTTTCCCATTAAAACAGGTGACAGCAGCTCTGCTATACGTCACATAAACGAAATGCTCTCCTTTCTTGTTACCTATTACGGTATGCACAGCGATATACGGGTGGGAAACGTCTATACGCAGGAAAGCGCCGGGGCTGTTAAAATGTTGAAGAAAACCTTTCTGATGCCCGAAAGCGATTTTATCGACGAACGTTTTTTAGACGTTTTG
>JAEIGA010013032.1_pt1 | contig 12649 bp, 9 predicted proteins | sample 9270691 | NCBI WGS metagenome assembly JAEIGA01 (sample SAMN17057246, study PRJNA624740) | gut metagenome | biome: biome; isolation source: fecal sample | host: Bos grunniens | place: China: Xizang | collected 2019 | reverse complement strand
GTGTAGCTGCCATCAATGCGGAGGGTGTGACTATTCATTCGCTCTTCCAACTGCCTCCACAGCTCTTTCTTCCTACCGACGAAGCACGTCGTCAACTCTTTGCCGAGATGCAGATGCGTGCGAACAAACAGCGTGTACTACGTAACTTGGAGCTTCTAGTCATAGACGAGGTGAGTATGGTGCGAGCGGATTTGCTAGACACCATTGATGTGGTCTTGCGCCACTTTAAGCACCGTCCAACGATCCCATTTGGTGGAGTACAGTTGCTAGTTATAGGCGATTTGTTTCAACTCTCTCCCGTTGTGCGTGAGGAGGAATGGCGATTGCTCCAACCCTACTATGAGGGACCATACTTTTTCCAAGCTCGTGTCTTTCGTGAACTTAAACCTATCTATATAGAGTTTGAGCATGTCTATAGACAAACGAATGTGGAATTCCTATCTATCCTTAACGAAGTAAGAAATAATGCGTTGACACCAGACTCATTACGCATACTCAATTCGCGTTACATTCCTGATTTTAAATCAGATTCATATATTACTCTTTCTACCCATAATAGCAAGGTGGACGCTATCAATCAGCGTGAGATGAATGCTTTGAAAGGCAAAGAATACACCTATCGTGCTACTATAACAGATACTTTCCCTGAGTCTATGTATCCTATTGATGAGCAACTTACTCTCAAGGTAGGTGCGCGGGTAATGTTCATCAAAAATGACTCTTCAAATGATAAACTATACTATAATGGTAAACTAGGTGTAGTCACTTCGCTGTCCAAACAGGCCATCAATGTGCAATGCGATGACGGAACAGAGGTAAATGTGCATAATGAGGTGTGGGAGAACATCCGCTATAATGCCGATTCTGGTAGTGACCAGGTGCAAACAGAGATTATTGGTACTTTTACTCATTATCCATTGCGCCTAGCTTGGGCCATCACTATTCATAAAGCACAGGGATTGACTTTTGATCAACTCATTATCGATGCAGAGGACGCTTTTGCGGCAGGACAAGTGTATGTGGCCCTTTCTCGCTGTCGCAGTCTAGAGGGACTGACACTTCTTACACCTATCCCAACGAGAGCACTTACTAATGCTCGAGAGGTTTTACAGTTTACGGATAATCAAGATTCGCTTCAAACCATTGAGCAGAATCTTATATCTGCGCAAAAAGACTATTTAACGACATTATTGTGTGCATTGTTTGATTTTAAAGAGCATACTGAACAACTATATGCCTTGCAACGCATGGCAAACAATATGAGTTCGTTGCAGTTCCCGCCCAACGAATACTTAACTGACCTGATTTCACTTCTGCTTGATTTACATGGGGTAGGTGAGCGTTTTCAGCAACAGATACGTCAGTTGATGTATCATGACCAAATAGAGCAACTTCAACAACGCTTACAAGCGGCGAGTCAGTATTATGCGCCTAAGATCTATGAATTACTCAAGGCTATGAGCGATTGTCAGTTGCGCAGTAATAACCAATCAGATGCTGCGCAACTCAAACAAAATATATTGGATATCTATGCAGCAATCTCACGTAAAGCTTATTTGCAGTCTCAGATAGCACAAAACGTCACGGTAGAGGCATATTTTAAGGCGCGTAAGACTTACAAATATAAGGAGCCTGCATTGACTATTTATACAACCCAACGTAAAGCACGTGTGAATGCAACTACATTTCAATCGCTGACATTACTTCATCAGGGATACCGTATCAAAGATATCGCCAAGCACCGCAATGTGACTCAACGAACGGTCATTAAACACCTAAAGACACTTATGGAAGATGGTATGCTAGAGATTCATGAGATTCATCCTGCTGACCGTGTATGGATTCGTAATTAATAAAAAAATATATGAAAAAGATAACATTATTATTAATCGTAGTACTAAGTATGGTATTGAATAGTTGCGAAAACTATCCATACTATGTGCCAGATAATTTTCCAACCCAACAGATTCATTCCTACTTGCCCTACAAGGAGGGGGATACATTGTTGTATACCAATCAGCAAGTTGATACGATGAGACTCGTTGTTAAAAAACATGACCAAGTATACTTTCGCGGCCAACGTAACAATGCGAATAATGTTAAGGAAAATGTTGCAGTAATAACCAAACTACAAAATAACCAACTCAATCTCACTGTCTCATGTGCATGCTACGAACGACAGAGATTTGAGGCAAAACTTACGCACCAACCATTAGGAGAAAATGTTCAGCTTCTTGGAATTTATGTATATGAACAAGAGAAAATGTCTGATCTGATATTTAACCAATTCGTAAACGAGATCAATTTATCAGAGGACCAGGCTACCATCAAACGCAATAGAGGCTTAATCTATTTTACAGATCTCCAGAATGTGAAATGGAAGTATATAGGAAAAAGATCTAAGAAGAAATAAGTACAAAAGTAAAAGTTATAATTAAAGATTAGAACATATTATGAGAAGAATAATCTTCCTTGTTATTGCTGTATTTGCCAATTATGTAGCCTATGCAGCTACTTTATTTCCATCCCGCACCGATTTTCGTGATGAGCAGATTTATTTTGTCATGACTACTCGTTTCTATAATGGAGATCCTGAGAATGATACCCAATGTTGGGATGCACAGAGCTACAATGTAGGAGACCCTGCATGGCGTGGAGACTTCAAAGGACTCATAGAGAAATTGGATTATATCAAGGCGCTGGGTTTTACAGCTATATGGATTACTCCAGTCGTAGAAAATGCATCTGGCTATGACTATCATGGTTATCATGCACGCAATTTCTCTAAGGTAGATGAGAGATATGAGTCAGAGGACGTGAAGTTCAAAGACCTAATTGATGCAGTACATGCCAAAGGCATGAAGATCATTCTTGATATCGTACTTAATCACACGGGCAACTTTGGAGAAGAGAATCTATGTAAACTTTTTACCCGTGATTGGAGTGCTGACCAGTCAGATATTAATGCATGTATGATCCCTTATACCCAGAAAGATGGAGGTCCACTGCCCGATAACTATGCAGACTTAGCAGGTGGTGATCAATATGCCAAACGTCTTGCTCAAATGAAAAACACCGATGGGCAAAACCATGATACGCATAACTATTGGCATCATTATGGTAATTTCAATTGGGACGACGACACACGTTGGTGGGCACAGATTGCTGGCGACTGCGTGGATCTCAATACGGAGAATGCCTATGTGGCCAACTATCTGGTGAAATGTTATGGTGAGTTTATCAAGATGGGTGTGGACGGATTTCGTATAGATACGGGTGGACATATATCAAGATTAAGTTTTAATAGGAACTTTATTCCTCAATTTACAGAATTAGCTGAGCAATATAAAGCAGCGCGTAATGGGGGAGACTTCTTTATGTTTGCGGAGGTATGCTCGCGTGATCGCAATGTAACCTATCGAAATCAAGATAGGTTGAGTCCGTATTTCTATACATGGAATGAAAAGAAAAACTACGTATGGGACGAGAGCGAGACCTCTTGGAATAACGTAGTGGTAATGGAAGGTTCCAAAGGTAGCCATACCAATGTAACGGCAGTGGATCAACATGCTGCTGACTATCGTAATCAATACAGTGATGGTCGCACCTCGCAGAATGCTTTGCTTTCGGGCAACGATTACCACACTCCAGATTATAGCCAGTATTCCGGATTGAGTGTTATAGACTTTCCTATGCATTGGAACTTCCGTTCTGCTTCTGAAGCATGGAGTGTCAAGGGAGGGGACAAGTACTATAATGATGCTACATGGAATGTGGTATATGTAGACTCACACGACTATTCACCAGATGGTGCACCAGAGAGTACTCGTTTCAATCAGAGTCAATCGACATGGGCTGAGAACCTCTCGTTGATGTTCACCTTTCGTGGAATACCATGCCTATATTATGGCTCTGAAATTGAGTTTAAGAAAGGTTGTGTGATAGACAAAGGTCCTAACATTGCTCTCAAAGAGACAGGACGTGCGTATTTTGGTGGCTATATCAAAGGTGATATTCATGTGACTGATTTTGCGGAATATAGCAATGCCACAGGCAATATAGCTCAGACCTTGACTCACCCTCTGTCACTCCATATTCAGCGCCTGGCTAAGATTCGTATGGCAGTTCCTGCTTTGCGTAAGGGCCAATATAGTACCTCAGGATGCAATGGTACGTTTGCTTTTAAACGTCGTTACACCGACGCTACTACCGACTCATATGTGCTAGTTACTATTTCTGGAGGTGCAACTTTCTCTAATATCCCAAATGGCACTTATGTTGACTGTATTACGGGCGAAAGCAAGACAGTGACCAATGGAACCTTATCTGTTTCATGCTCTGGTATGGGTAATATGCGTGTCTATGTATTGAATACAAATCTCACTAAGGCTCCGGGTAAGATAGGTACTGATGGTAAATATCTCTATGCTTCTTCATCTTTGGCAGGTAGTAATCCTATTTGGGACGGAACACAGGAGGAACTAGACGAACGTTTTGGCGGAAGCAGTAGTGGAAATGGTGAATCTACCGAATGGGGAGATGCCGTAGCGCCTTGTCTAGAAAGTGCTAGCGAACGTGCCGTGTTCTTTCAAGCAACTCAAGATTTTGGTACGTCAGCTGCGGTATATATGTGGATCAAGGGTACTGATACCAACTTACTAGGTGCGTGGCCTGGTAAACGTGCTACTCATCTTGGTGGTGGTACATTCAAGTTTGTTCTTCCTGATAGCATGGCAGGTGATGAAAGTCAATGGATGATCATATGGAACAATAACAATGCTGGAAAGCAAACAGCTGACTTGAGTTTTACCATGCGTGGATTATATACCATGACTGGCTATCAAAGCAAGGTGACAACTCTCTGTGAAGGTGGTGATACTGGTGAAGATCCTAATCCTAAGCCAGATCCTGATCCTCAACCTGAGAATAGTACACCATGTCTTGCTTCGGCTGATGAGCAAGTGGTATTCTTTAAGGCTCCTAATGGTTTTGGTACATCTGCCTCTGTTTATATGTGGATTAATGGAACTACCACCAATTTGGTGGGTGGTTGGCCAGGTAGTGCTGCAACTCACTTGGGTGACGGCATGTTTAAGTTTGTGTTACCAGCTAATATGCAAGGCGATGAGAGCCAATGGATGATCATATGGAATAATAATGGTGCTGGCCTCCAAACAGCCGATCTGAGATTTACGATGCGTGGATTGTATACTACGTCTTCGGATATCAAAGGAACTAGTTGTACGAGTATTGTCACGGACTTGTGTGGAGACGATACTTCGCTAGAACAACCTATGGTGACGACTCGAGCACGCAAGCAGCTCATAGGCGGAAGATTATATCTCATAATGGAAGATGGTAGTGTGTATGGCATTTTAGGCGAGAGAAAGTAAACTTGTACAGATTAATAAATAAAGAGTCGCAATTTGCGACTCTTTATTTATTAGGTATATATTCAGTGTGTGAAGTTACTCTTCGTATACAAAACGTAAGTTGTCAACCCATAGCGTGTTACCCTCACAAGCTCGGAATACACCTGCATTGCTTGATGAGATGTATAATACCATATGTGTTGGCTCATCCAAACTCCATCCTACTTCTTCTACGCGAACCATGGTTCCCTTAGAGTTACGTGCCATCATATCTACTCGATTGAGGCCTTCGTGTTCTTGATAATCATCGGACGTGGTGATGTTGCCCCATCTAATAGGAATTTGATGATTGTTGATCCACTCTGGTATCGTTTCGCATATACGTTCGTATGCCGTAGCGACACGACGAGCATAAATATTACCAGTATTCTTATCTTCCCAACGATGTTGTAAATATACATATATTACAGCACAATCGTGTTCGGCAATTTTTTCAATTTTGTTATTAGCCGTAGAGATAATACTATCTGTAGCTGAAATATCAGCTCTATAATCGAGCATGAGTGCAATGGGGTGCTGTGTGAATGGAATGCCAAAGTCGGTGGCGGTGTATGGCTTGGTTTTGGCAATGATACCTAATGGTTCCAACGCATGTCCTGTATAAATAGTACCAGATACCATAGCGTAGATATTGCATAAAGATATATGTGTAAGCACATTACGCAAACGGCAACAATATCCCTTGCCTCGTTGCTCAGGATAGACCGATCCTTCCGTGGCAGTCTCTATACCAAGAAACTTGGCATAGGTATCACTAGAACCCCAAGGGTTGTTTTCCTCCGCTACATAGGCAGTGTTCTTACCCTTGATAGTATCTGTCTCTCCTAATGTGTAGAGTGTCTTAGTGCCACCACCGAGCATTTTAGACTCTTTGATATAACGCACTATCCATTGGTTCATGTCACCATATGGAATAGATTCCACTCTTTGCTCACCATAGGATAAGCAATAACCCATAGACAAAAGAGAAAAGAGTATTAGCAATTTTTTCATAGCAAACTGAATGCTACATCCATCATGTGGGTGAAACTATTTTGTCGTTCTTCTGAAGTGGTTGATTCGCCTGTTAGGATGTGGTCTGATACCGTACAGATAACAAGCGCTTTGTTGCCAGAGCGTGCTGCATTCATATAGAGTGCAGGTGCTTCCATCTCTACGGCTAGTACACCCATATTCATCCATTTGTCATTGTGGGCATTCTCGGTATAGAATGTGTCAGATGAGAATACATTGCCTACTTTGTAGTTATAGCCAAATTGTTCTGCAGCTTCTGCAGCACGACGGCAGAGATCAAAGTCTGCTATAGGTGCATAGGTACCAGGTAATTCGTATTGCATCGCATAGTTACTATTGGTACAAGCTCCCATTGCGATGACCAAATCTCCTACGTGGAGGTCATGGTTGATACTACCGCAACTTCCTACGCGGATGATATTCTTTACGCCATAGAAATTATATAACTCGTAGGTGTAAATACCAATCGAAGGAATACCCATGCCATGTCCCATCACACTGACAGGTTTGCCGTTGTGGGTGCCTGTAAAACCGAGCATGCCGCGTACGTTATTGAATTGCACTGGATTGTCCAGATATTTCTCTGCCATCATTTTTGCGCGCAATGGATCACCTGCCATGATGACAGTTTCGGCGATTTCGCCAAACTTAGCCCCAATGTGGGGAGTAGGTGTTGTGTTCATAGTTGTATTATTTTAGAGTTTCTTATTAATTCGTTTGATGGTTGTGGGTAATAGAATAGTAATGAGTACCGTCAATCCTATAAGCATTGGGTAAAATAAGTATGGCAAGATATTGAGTGCTGATACACCTGCAATTCCACTGGCCATTAGCATTTGTGCACCATATGGAATCAGTCCTTGTACTGTACATGAGGTGGTGTCCAGCAAAGACGCAGTGCGTCGTGGATCAATATCAAAGCGCTTAGCGATATTCTTAGCGATATCTCCAATACTTAGAATAGCGACGGTGTTATTAGCTGTTATGATATTAGTTATAGCTGTCGTAGCACAAATGCTGAGTTCTGCTCCCTTACGTGTGCGAACGTTATTTGTGATGAATTGCACAATGCGATTCATGACTCCTTGGTGAGTGATAAGGGCAAATATTCCGCCCGCCATCATGGATATTAGAATTAGTTCGCCCATGCCCATGACACCGGTGGTGATACTCTTGGTCCATTCTAGGAAGGTATAACTGCCATCGCTGATGCCTACAATACCCGTTAGGAGGATACCCATTAGCAAAACTATCATCACATTCATACCATATGTGGCAAGTACAAGTACTGCTGCATAAGGAATAATCTTCCACCACATTACTTGGCCTGATATAACTTCATTGGTGGATGAACCCATGAACAAGTAGATGAGCATGACTGCAAGAGCTGCTGGAAGTACCATAAAGAAATTAAAGCGAAACTTGTCGCTAGGTTTACATCCTTGTGATTGGGTCGCAACAATGGTGGTGTCAGATATAAAACTAAGATTATCACCAAAGAAAGCTCCACTAACTATACTAGCTGCCATGAGTGCTACTGACATATCCGTTTTGTCGGCTAGTGCAGCAGCAATAGGCATGAGTGCAACTATAGTTCCGACACTAGTTCCCATGCATAGCGATACAATACATGCAGAAATGAATAGACCTGCTAATAGAAATTGTGTAGGCAGTATCTCCAATGTGAGATTGACAGTAGCTTCTACAGCGCCCATTGCTTTGGCAGACGATGCAAAAGCACCTGCGAGGATGAAAATCCAAACCATTAGCAGCATGTTCTTGTGCCCAGCTCCTCGTGAAAACTCGGTGATACGCTCTGTTAAAGTTAATCCTTTTGTCAAAAGGATAGCTATAATAGATATTGCAATAAAAATAATTAACATACTCTCAACTTATAACGTATTGAATTATAGCGCAGCAATATTCTTCTTGTTAAATAATTCTTTTCCCTCTGGTGTGTAGGCATATTCGATACGATCGGCATAGTATTCCTCTACCTTGCCGCGAACGATCTTCATAGTTGAGTTAACCATATGATTTTGTTCTGTAAATGCCTCTGGCAACACAGCAATAGCTTTTGGAAGCCATATTTCTGGGAACATACCTGCAAACCTACCATCCTTATATTCGTTTACCTCGTCCTGAATCTTCTGTAACATAGCCTTTTTTCCTACCTCGGTGGTAGGGTCTACGCCTTGTTTCTTAACATACTCTTTGAGCGCATCTTTATTAGGGACAATCAATACAATGGTGTATGGATCTTGATTGTTGTGTAGAATTACTTGCTCTATGTATTTGCTTCCATCCGTGAGGCTATCCTCATAACCTTCTGGACTATATTTTTCGCCATCTGCACTAATCAGTAAGGATTTGAAACGACCTACTACCCATAGGTAGCCAGGATGTTTGTCTGTCACATAGCCCATATCACCTGTATGTAACCAGCCATCAACCACTGTCTTTGTAGTCGATTCGGGATTCTTCCAGTAACCTGCCATGACGTTTTCGCCTTTGATGACAATCTCACCTTTTTCTCCATGTGGAAGTTCATAGCCTTCGCTATCGCAAATTTTCAGTTCCATAGGACTAACGATGCGTCCACTAGAACCAAAAACAGCATTACCCATTGAGTTAGCGCAAATGATAGGAGTAGCCTCGCTAAGTCCATATCCTTGGAACATAGGCATGCCCACAGCGCAGAAGTAACGTTGCAACTCTATATCAAGCAGTGCGCCACCACCTACAAAGAAACGCATACGACCGCCAAAACCTTCGCGTACAGCTTTGAAAATAATGCGGTCAAAAAGCTGGACAAGTGGCCAACGCCATGCTTGTAGTCCACCACGATTCCAATATTCCTTGTAATACTTGATGGCATTGTTGAGCGCAAAATTATATAATTTTTCTACCAAAGGTCCTTTTGCTTTAATGCTGGTTTCAATGCTCTTTCGGAAGTTGCGTGCAAGTGCAGGAACTGAGAGCATAAGCATAGGTTTGACCTCTTTGATTGCAACTGGAATGTTCTTTAACGTTGCTACTGCTGTTTTACCAACTGGTACTGTAGCAATGCTACCACCATAGGACATCATGGTATAGAAACCTGCAACGTGAGCAAAACAATGGTCTAATGGCAATATGATGAGCATGACATCATGCTTCTTACATTGAATAACACTACTACCTTGCTCCACGTTAGCTGTATAGTTGCGGTGTGTTAGCAATATACCCTTAGGATCCGCAGTTGTTCCCGATGTATAACTGATATTAGCATAATCATCAGGACCAATAGATTGATAGAGCGCTTTGAAATCCTCTGAGTGTTCATGCAAATATGCTTCACCCATGGCGATTACTTCGCTAATAGGTATCTCATTATCCATGTATTGATCTATTGGATCTAATACGATAACCTTCTCTACCTTGGGGCATTGTGATATGATGTTGCGAATCTTTGCAATTTGTTGCTCGCTGACAATGATATAGCGTGATTCAGAGTGCTGAATACGAAATAACAAATCGGTTGACTCGGTTAGTTTGATACTCAATGGTACATTGACTCCTCCAGCATATAGAATACCCAACTCACTTGTAATCCACAGATTACGTCCTTGAGAGAGTAGGGAGACTTTGTCTCCTTTTTTTAGCCCTAGCTTATGAAGACCCGCGCCAATTTTATAGGCTTCTTGGCGTGTCTCACGAAAAGTCGTTTCGGTCCATACACCCTCTACTTTTTCGCGTAGGAATGTAAGCTCGCTATATTCGTGTGTATATTTTTCGACAAAGTCGATAATGGTCATTCTTTTCATAGAGAATGTGATTTAAACAATTTGTTGAATTAACTCATCTTTTGAACCAGGTAGTAGGTCAATTGGAGCTATCTCTATCATAGTATATGCTCCATAGCGCCCAACTTGTTGCATGCGTATTGCAGCTCTTGCACATGACACCATGATTTGTGCTGTTAGGGCAGGGTTGTTGATGGTCATGTTGAATTCAAATCGCTGATTGTGGGTACAGCCTGATACACCATTGCGTACAAGATTAACGCCATGAGCTACGTTATTGAGTGCCTCAACATTATCTACGACTATCATATGAGTTTCGTCGTGAGCAAAATAGTCATCAGCGAGTAGTTCTTTCTCCACCATTGCTGCATCGGCCCCTTCTTCTAGTTCAACATATACTATTCTGCGATGTACACCAGTTCCCAATGGAATAGTCATCGATAGCGCCTCTTTGACCCCATCAATAGCTTTGGCAGCAACAGAATGTCCCATTGAACGACCTGGTCCAAAATTAGTGTATGTGATACCTTGTGGTGCCATAGCCAATAGTAATGCACGAATGACAGAATCTGAGCCTGGATCCCATCCTGCTGCTACAATGCTTACAGCCTGATGTTCCTGAGCTACATGATTGAGCGATTTGCGCAGATTAGTAATCTGATTGTGGATATCAAATGAATCTACTGTGCAGATGCCCTTCGATAAGAGTTGAACAGCAAACTTTTCAATTTCTCTAGTTGGTGTACACAGTAGTACTGCATCCGCTTGGATAGCTTCAAGCGAATCGTTGTGGTGATATATACCAGCTAGTTCCATGTCTGGAGCAGCTTTGATGGCCTGCTCAACAGCACGACCAGTATTACCATAACCTATTAATGCAATGCGAAATGCCATATTACTTTGATTTGGGCGAAACTTATTCAAATTACGCTGCAAAGATATAAAAAATAATGCGAATATGCAAGTAAATAAAAGTAATATTACTTTTTTATGTTTTTTTTTGGTGGTTTCGCAAAAAAGCAGTATCTTTGCAGTCGGTTTTATGTGATCCTCCTATATTACTGCCAAATGGTGTAATGGTAGCACTACAGATTCTGGTTCTGTCTGTCTGGGTTCGAGTCCTAGTTTGGCAACAAAAAAGCGAATTCCTATTACGGAGTTCGCTTTTTTATTACATATTAACTTAATTATTTATCACATTCCACCATCTACTTGTATTACTTCACCTGAGATATAGGATGCCATATCAGATGCAAGAAATAGTGCCACTTGTGCTACCTCTTGTGCTTGACCACAACGTCGCAGTGGGATGCTTTGTATTAGGTTTTCTCGTGTGGCTTGTGGTAGTGCTTGTGTCATATCGGTATCTATAAGTCCAGGAGCAATAGCATTCGCGCGTACGTTGCGTGCGCCTACTTCTTTGGCTAGTGATTTAATGAAACTGATAATGCCAGCTTTTGAGGCAGCATAATTGACTTGTCCTGCATTTCCTTCGACACCAACTATGGATGACATAGCAATAATATTACCGCTACGTTGTCGCATCATATGTGGTGTGACGGCATGACAATAGTTAAAGACTGACTTAAGATTGGTGTTGATCACTTCATCCCATTGTTGCTCGCTCATACGCATGAGCAGTGTGTCGCGTGTAATACCTGCATTGCATACTAGTATGTCAATTTTTCCATATGTATCAACCAATTGTTGCACTTCTTGATGAGCGCTGTCATAATCGGCTGCATTGCTTTGAATACAAATAGCTTGCACTCCAGAAGAAAGGATTTGTTTTTGCAGAAGATGGGCTTCCTCTTCGGAATGATGATAGGTAAATGCTATATTACATCCATGTTGGGCAAACAATAGTGCAATGGCACGACCAATGCCGCGTGATCCTCCTACGATAAGCGCTGTTTTTCCGTGTAAATCAATCATCTCTTAACGAAACTATTTAAGCCATTTATCTAGCCATGTAAAGAATGTTCTTTGCCAAAGGATACCATTCTGCGGTTTAAGAACCCAGTGGTTTTCATCTGGGAAAATCAAAAGTTGAGCCTCTACACCACGCATTTTAGCCGCATCAAAGGCAGCCATACCTTGGTTAGCCAAGATACGATAGTCCTTCTCGCCATGGATGCAGAGAATAGGCGCATCCCACTTATCAACAAACAAGTGTGGTGAGTTGGCAAAAGTGCGCTGAGCAATCTTGTTGCTCTTGTCCCAATATGCTCCACCCATATCCCAGTTAGCAAACCATTTCTCCTCGGTCTCAAGGTATTGCATCTCCATATTGAAGATACCATCGTGCGCGATAAAGGCCTTGAAACGCTTGTCGTGATGACCTGCGAGCCAATATACACTAAAGCCGCCGAAAGACGCTCCTACGCAGCCTAGATGATCCTTATCTACATATGGTTC
>JAEIGA010013031.1_pt1 | contig 12650 bp, 12 predicted proteins | sample 9270691 | NCBI WGS metagenome assembly JAEIGA01 (sample SAMN17057246, study PRJNA624740) | gut metagenome | biome: biome; isolation source: fecal sample | host: Bos grunniens | place: China: Xizang | collected 2019 | reverse complement strand
GAGTTGAAAGAACAGCTCAAAAATATAGACCAACTTCGCTTCATTTTTACTTCGCCTACCTTTACTGCCGAAAAAGTAGATAAACAACAACGCGAATTCTATATCCCTAAACTAAATAGAGAACGTAGTTTATATGGAACTAAATTTGAAATTAAACTACGCAATGAACTAACCCAGAGAGCAATAGCAAAAGAGTGTGCTAAGCGAAAAACAACCTCGCCGTAAACGCGAATACTTTGAACAAATTAAGAAATTAAAAAATCAACTATAATATGGAAAAATTAAAAATGCAGAGTTACGACAAGGTGGGAGATAATGTGATTAAAATAGCACAATTGTTTCCTAATTGCGTAACAGAAATATTGGACAAAGATGGCAAATCTCAGTTGGCTATAGATTTTGAAAAACTTCAGGCAGAGCTATCTAACGATATTATTGCAGAAGGACAAGAACGTTACCAATTTACATGGCCCGATAAACGTGCTGCAAATCGCCTTGCAAACACGCCTTCTACCATGACACTACGTCCTTGCCGTGAGGAAAGTGTTGATTTTGATAATACGCAAAACCTTTATATTGAGGGAGATAATCTTGATGTGTTGAAAGTTTTACGTGAAACTTACCTTGGTAAGGTAAAAATGATTTACATAGACCCACCGTATAATACAGGTAATGACTTTGTGTATAATGATGATTTCTCAATTAGGAATGAGGAATTTTCAATTAGGAATGGTTTTGTAGATGAAGACGGAAACCTGACAACCGACCCTATGGTAAAAAACACCGAAAGCAATGGTCGCTTCCATACAGATTGGTTAAATATGATTTATCCTCGATTAAAGGTTGCAAGGGATTTGTTGAGTGAAGATGGTGTAATATTTATCTCGATTGATGATAATGAGGTGGAGAATCTCCGAAAAGTGTGTGATGAGATATTGGGCGAAGATAATTTTATATCACAAATATCTTGGAGAAGAACGGACAATCAACCCAATATAGGATTCTTTGCGAGAGTAAAAGAGCATATTTTATTATATTCAAAATCAATTTCTTTTAATCTTGGTCGTTTGCCATTATCAGAAAAAGCAAAAGCGGAATATAGATATTCAGATGCAAAAGGATTGTTCCGTAGGTCAATCCTTTTGGATAAAACTCGTGGTCGCAAGTTTTATCCAAAAGTAACAAAGTTGGGGAATACTTTAACAGGGCCTTGGATGGTTACAGAAGAGGAATTTGATAGGATGGATGCCAATGATGAAATTTATTGGACTGAAAACGGAGATGGTCAACCTTATGGTAAAATTTATTTATCAGAATCAAAAGGACAGATTCCTAATGATTTTTGGGGGATAGAATTTGGAACTAATCAACGAGGTAGCCTTGAAGTCGAAAAATTGTTTAATCAACGATACTTCGATTTTCCCAAGCCCGTATCGCTATTGAGTAATATTGTTATGCTTGGTGCAGATAAAGACTCTCTCATCCTCGACTTCTTCTCAGGTTCCGCTACCACCGCTCATGCCGTAATGAAACTCAATGCAGAAGATGGTGGTAATCGTAAATTCATTATGGTGCAGTTGCCAGAAAAAACGGATGAAAAAAGCGAAGCCTACAAAGCTGGTTATGAAAATATCTGCGAAATAGGCAAGGAACGCATCCGTCGTGCAGGTAAAAAAGTAAAAGAAGAAAACGCAGAAAAAGAGGGTATAGATAAGTTGGATATTGGCTTCCGTGTATTAAAATTGGATTCTTCTAATATGAAAGATGTGTATTACACACCACAGCAATTTAATATGCAAGATTTGTTTGAAGAAAACATAAAACCAGACCGTACTGCCGAAGACCTATTATTCCAAGTAATGTTGGAACACGGAATAGAACTTTCTGCTAAAATTGAGACCAAACAAGTAAACGGCAAAACAGTTCACTTTGTAGACGATAACTACCTAATAACTTGTTTTGATACCGATGTAAACGAAAGCACCATTACAGAAATTGCCAAATTACAACCAATTTATTTTGTAATGCGCGATTCATCGGCAAATAACGACAACGTGATAGATAATTTTGAGCAAATATTCCGTCACTATTCACCAAAAACCACTTGTAAGATTATCTAAGGATATTAGTAGAAAGTGTCTTTAACACGGGCCCTTTTTCCCTTCGGTCAACAACACGTCGACAGGCTCAGGGATCGTGTAGATTAAAAAAGAACATTGAAATTTTTATGAAATTCAAATTTAAAATACAACTATACCAAACAGATGCAGTAGAAAATACTGTTAAGGTGTTTACTGGTCAACCATACGTAAATGGATTGACATATAGACGCGATTTGGGTAAGGTAGAAGTAGTTAGTTCTAAAAAGAGCCAATTAATAGAATTAGATTTCAGGGTTGAGAGTGAAAAGGTTGCAACTGCAGACAACGAAGATACAGGTTATGCAAATCACCAAGTTGAGCTCAAAAAAGAACAAATACTTGCCAATATAAATGCAATACAAGACACTTGCAGTATTACACGTTCAAAAGTACTGTCTAGTGGAGTTGCTCCAATAAATTTGGATATAGAAATGGAAACTGGTACAGGTAAAACCTACGTCTATATCAAAACTATGTTTGAACTTAACAAACAATATGGTTGGAGCAAGTTTATTATTGTTGTGCCAAGTATTGCTATTCGTGAAGGTGTGGCAAAAAGTTTCAATATGCTTGAAGAACACTTTATGCAGCACTATGGCAAAAAAGCACGTTGGTTTGTGTATAATAGTTCCAACTTAAATATGTTGGATAAATTTTCACAAGATGCCGATTTGTCGGTAATGATTATCAATATGCAGGCTTTTGCTTCTTCTATGAAAGAGGATGGACGTAGCAAAGAAAGTCGTATTATTTATTCTGTTCGCGATGAATTTAGAAGTCGTAAACCAATAGACGTAATTGCTGCAAATAATCCAATTATTATTATGGATGAACCACAGCGTATGACTGGTGATGCTACTAAAAAAGGTATTAAGCAGTTTAAACCGTTGTTTATACTAAATTATTCGGCAACTCACAAAGAACACCATGATACAATTTACGCACTAGATGCCTTAGATGCATATAAACAAAAACTAGTAAAACGCATTCGTGTAAAAGGGTTTGAGGTGAAGAACTTGCGTGGTACTACAGCTTATTTGTATTTGGATAGTATAGTGCTTTCTCACAATAAACCACCTATGGCTCGCATTGAATTTGAAATGAAAAGAGCTTCGGGCGACATAAAACGTACTCTAAAAACATTTGCAGTAGGCGACAATTTGCAGGTAGATTCAAATTTGCCAGTATATAATGGGTATGTTATTTCTGAAATCAATAAAGCAGGATATGTTACGTTCTTAAATGGTACCACATTGAAAGTACGTGATGTAGTAGGCGATGTAAAAGAACGTGATATGCAACGCGTTCAAATACGTGAAACAATTAAATCGCATTTTGAAAAAGAACGCCAACTATTTAAACGTGGCATTAAATGTTTGTCGCTTTTCTTTATTGACGAGGTAGCAAATTATAAAAGCTACGATAACGAAGGCAATGAGGTAAAAGGTGATTTTTGGCAAATTTTTGAAAAGGAATATGAGAACTTATTAAGTGAACAAATAAAACTTTTCGACGATGACTATACTGCTTACCTACTTAAATATAAAGCAGAAGATGTGCATCGTGGTTATTTCTCTATAGATAAAAAGAGTGGTAGAATAATTAATAGTGCTGTAGATAGAAAATCGGATATATCAGATGATATTTCTGCATACGAACTAATTCTGAAAAACAAAGAGCGTCTTTTGAGTTTTGAAGAACCAACTCGCTTTATTTTCTCTCACTCTGCGCTTCGTGAGGGTTGGGACAACCCAAATGTATTCCAAATTTGTACTTTAAGACATAGCAATTCTAATACAGCAAAAAGACAAGAGGTAGGGCGTGGCTTACGTATTTGTGTAGATAAATTTGGTACTCGTATGGATGCCGACCTTTTAGGCGAAGACGTGCATGAAGTAAACGAACTAACCGTTGTTGCCAATGAAAGTTACGCTTCATTTACTACAGATTTGCAGAAAGATATTCGTGAAGCGTTGCGTGAACGTGCTGTTTATGCTACCATCGATTACTTTAAAGGTAAAACAATTAAAGTGGGAGAGGAATTACATGTTATTTCTGAAAAAGAGGCAAGTCGTATTATCATTTATTTAGAAGATAATGGATATGTAGATGACAACAACTGCATTACTCCAGATTATCATAATGCGGTTGCTTCGGGTACATTAGCTCCACTTCCACAACAATTGGCAAGTATTTCTGAAGGCGTATTTACGTTAATAAACGGAATATTCGACCCAAGTGCCTTGAAAGATATGATTCAAGAAGTGAAGACTTCTATTCCTACAAACAAAATTAACGAAAACTTTCATCGTGCAGAGTTTCAAGCCTTGTGGAATGAAATAAATCACCAATACGTTTACACAGTTAGCTACGATAGTGATGAACTTATAGAAAAGGTGATTTTGCACATTAATGCAGAGCTTTCGATTACAAAATTGAGGTATGTAATGACAGAAGGTGTACAAGCACAAGATGAAGTTACAGAGTTTGGAAATACTCGCACTCAGTCGCAAGAGTTGAGCGATGTAAGCACAAGTATGGTGAAATATGACCTAGTAGGTGAAATCGCCAAAGGAGCACACCTTACTCGTCGCAGTGTTGTAAAAATCTTAAAGGGCATAAATCAAAATAAACTTTATTGTTTTAGAAACAACCCTGAAGAATTTATCTGCAAAGTAATAACCATAATAAAAGAACAAAAATCTACCATGATAGTGGAGCATATCCACTACAATATAACAGAAGGTAAATATAGTAGCGATATTTTTACTGTAAAAGATAAAGTTCCTTTTGATAGGGCATACGATTCTAAAAAACACGTTACCGATTATGTTCTCTTTGATAGCAATAAAGAACAAGAATTTGCAGAAGATATGGATGCTGCAGATGAGGTTGTGGTTTATGCTAAGCTTCCGCGCACATTTAAAATTCCTACTCCTATGGATTCATATTCTCCTGATTGGGCAATTGCAGTGAAAAGAGAGGGTGTTAAACACATCTTCTTCATTGCAGAAACCAAAGGTTCAATGTCTTCAATGGAATTACGTGAAATAGAGAAAAATAAAATTAAATGTGCAGAAAAATTGTTCAAAGAGATTTCATCACCAAATGTGAAGTATCATAAAATCACCTCGTTTGAAGATTTACGAAATGAAATTAATTCATTAAGATAGTAATTTCAATATTTTGTAGTATATTTGCCACCCTAGTGCTCAACCCTCCTTGCGAGTTAGGACCACTAGGGACCAAATTAGAGTTGTTTGATATCTCAGAATCAAGCAACTCTATTTTTATTACTTCAAAAGTATATGGTTTGTTGGGGGGGTACTCGCTTTGCTCGGTTGCACACCCTACCGGACTTCGTCCTGGCGTGCTAGGGTGGGTGGGGTACATTTATACAGGCGTCGACGCAATGCTTCGCATTGCTCTGACACCTGCCTACAAAAAAGAAAAACCCGCGATGCGGGTTTAGATTCATCAAGCAAAAATTTTTGGTTACTGCAACATTGTTTGAATGGCTTCGTGTAGTGCGATGTCGCCACTTAATACTCCCATAAATAGTGCAAAACTACCTAATACAATAGAGATGGTAATGATAAGCACAAATAGTGCAATGAATGCAAGGAAAAGACCAAAGAGTAGGAGTAGACAACCAGAGAAGCAACCTCTTGATTTGTTGTTTGACGCAGATTTAAACTCTGAGTCTGGTTCCACATTATAAACAGCGCTGTCTCCTTTTGGAAGGATAATCCACATTAGGGTATAAACAAGGATAGTCCAAGGACCTGAGCATATAGTAAGAAGTACCCAAAGTAATCTTACCAAACTTGCATCTATGTTGAAATAGCAAGCCAAACCGCTAGAAACTCCGCCTAGCAATTTGTTATTAATATCACGAAACAATTTCTTTTCCATAGTTTATCAATTTTTATTCACATTTTTCTTCCCATGGGCGAATGCATTTTTGTAGTTTTTCGCACCAAACGTAGCCTGCAGAAGGTATGCAACCATGTTCGTCGCGGTCGCCACCAAGTAGAGGACGATTGATTAATGAATCTGCTACCACTTCAGAAGTAGTGTCTTCTGTGGCAGAACCCGCAGTTTCTGTAGTGCTTTTTGTGGTACAGCATGCCAACAGCATAGTTGCCACTGCCAATGATAATATTACTTTTTTCATAATGTTTCAATAAATGTTTTTAATTCGTCGTATAAACGTTTCACAGGTAGTCCCATCACGTTGAAATACGAACCAACTATCTTTTCTATACCAATATATCCAATCCATTCTTGCACGCCGTACGAACCAGCTTTGTCAAATGGTTTGTATTTGTCGATATAATATTTAATCTCTTCGTCTGTAATCTCGCTAAAGTGCACCTCTGTGCTTGAATAAAACTCCGCGCATTTCTCTTTTGAGAAAATACATACAGCAGTAATCACCTCGTGCACACGTCCAGAAAGAGAGCGTATCATAGAAAACGCCTCTTCATAAGACTTTGGCTTACCAATGATGTTGTCATTTAGTATCACCACAGTGTCTGCAGTTATAGCAATAGTGTTTTCGTTTAGCTGAGGTCTGTATGCATCTGCTTTTGCTTTGCAAATATATTGTACTGCATCAGCGCCTTTTAGTTCTGCAGGGAAACTCTCATCGGCATCCACACTACAAGTGGTAAACTCCAAGTCGAGTCCTTTAAGCAGCTCTCTACGGCGAGGTGACTGAGATGCTAATACTATATTATATCCTTTTAAATCAAGCATTTAATATGTATGAATAATTTAAAACAAATAAATATCCCACCACAGCAGCGTATAGAGTGCCTACAAGCATAATAAATTTTACAAATGTGCTTATTTGCATCCAATCTCTGCGTTTTGCAGCTTTGCCAATCCAGAAAATAAGGATAATGCTAGGCACAAGCACGCCAAAGATATAGTATTTTGTGGTAATATTGTCTGTAGTGAAAGGATTTAGATAAAAACAGAAGTAACCAACAATAAGTGTGCTTATAAGTGTTACCACAGTAAGAACAATTTTTGTGGTGTTGATACCCAAAACAATAGGTAAACTGTGGCATTCCATTTCTCTGTCGCCCTCTATATCTTCCACGTCTTTCACCACTTCTCTAATGAAAGTGTAAAGGAAGGCAAACAATCCAAATGCAGCACACCAACCGTACACTTCATTTAAAATGCTAGTGTTGTAGATAAGCGCTCCAAATTTGTTTTCTAGACTAATGGCAGATAAATATCCAATAGAGAAAACAGAAAGGAATGAGCAAAGCGAAATAACAAGGTTGCCTAAAAGGAAGATTCTCTTATAACTTGAAGAGTAGAACCAAAGCATACCAGAGATTACAGCAAACAAAATGGCAATGTTTAGTTTTTCCAATAAAATACCTAATGCAATACCACAAGCAATGCCAATTGCAAAGCAAATTTGAAATGCCCAGCCAGCAGCGTTGCGTGAGATTTTATTGCCAACAATCACCTCTGTAGGTTTGTTTATTTGGTCTATTTTGGTGTCGAAATAGTCGTTTACGATATATCCACCTGCGGCAATAAATAGGGTAGCGGCAAGTAGTAATCCAAAGATTGGGTACTCGTATGGTAGTGTGATGGCATATTTAGCCATCAGAGGTTTAATAATACCAAAAAACATCAATGTTTGAAGTACCCCTAGGAATAATAAATTTTTCCAGCGAATTAATTGTAGCATAGTTTTACCAAATAGTAGCCTCGTCGTCGCGAAGCCAGTTGTCTTGAGCTTTTAATACTTGTTCTATCACATCACGAGCACAACCCTCACCACCTTTGCAATGAGAAATGTACTTAGAAATTTCTTTTATTTCTGGTGCAGCATCGGCAGGGCAACAAGGCACGCCAACCATTTTCATTACTTTCATATCTGGAATATCGTCACCCATATAAAGTACATTTTCTGGGTTTAGATTGTACTTTTCCATTAGTGCCTGAAACTCCACAATCTTGTTGTGGCAACCCAAATAAATATCTTCGTGCATGCCTAACGCAGCAAATCTGCTCTTTAGATACTCTGTGTTTGCACCTGTAATAATAGCCACTTTGTAACCTAGTTTGCTAGCTAAATGTAGTGCGTATCCGTCTTTTACATTTCCTGTGCGTACAGGTAGGCCAGTTTCTGAATTTAGATTCATTACGTTGGCACTAAGCACGCCATCTACGTCGAAAATAAAGACTTTAATATCCTTTAAAAGTTCCTTAAAATTTTTCATCTTGGATGCTTTCTGTGATAAGTTTGTATATCTGTTTTTCTCTACCTTCTAGAGCATTTAGTTGCTTCTCAATTACCTTGCTATCGCGTCTTATCGCAGGGCCAGTTTGCGCTTTTCTAGGGTGGAGAGTTTTAATTTTTTCTGTAGTTTCACCAATGAGTGGAAGCATATCTTCAAAGCCTAGTCCCGCCTTTTCTAGTATGTCTGAAGCAATGGCATAAAGGTTGTTTGTGAAGTTGCAAGCAAACACTGCAGCCAAATGCACTTGTGCTCTCATAGTGGAGTTTACTTCCTTCGCTCTATCGGAAAATGCACTTGCGAATTGTAGTAATTTATTTGTACTTTCTTGTGTATTCGCTTCTATGTAAACGGGAATTTCTTTGAAGTTTACATTTTTTGCCTTTGAGAATGTTTGCAGAGGGTAAAGTATGCCTATATTTGAAGAAAACTCTTTTAAAATATCCATTGATACACTACCAGCTGTGTGTACCACAAGGGCATCTTTAGGTAAAGTAAATGTGCTAAGTGCGGTGGCAATTGCATCGTCTTTAACACTCACCATGTAAAGGTCTGCATCTGCACTTATCTCTGCAGGAGTGCAAGTATATGGCACGTCAAGCAAGGTGCCAAGAGCGCGTGCAGATTCTTCTGTTCTGCTTACAATTTGTAGTATCTCAAAACCTGCATTTTTTATGGCTTTACTCAGATGAGTAGCCACGTTGCCAGCACCTATTATGACTACCTTTTTTATCATTAGAATTTTTCTGTATGGATTTTTTCAAACTGAAGTTTGTCTTCGTTGAATGGTTTGCGTTCCATTCCTTTATAGCCGATACCAATGATACATTCCACTGCATATTTTTCTGGTATACCAAGAAGTTCTTTAATAGTGTCTTCTGCCATAGTTCCTTCTTCCACACCTGTACGTTGTCTTACTTGACACCAGCAACTACCAAGACCAAGGTCTTCTACTGTAAGTTGAATATTGAAAGCAGCTACTGAACAGTCTTCAATCCAAACATCGCTTTTTTCTGTGTCTGCTATCACTACAATAGAAAGTGGAGCTTCTGCCACAAATGCAGCACCAAAAGGTTTGCATTTAGACATTTTTGCTTGCATTTCTTTGTCGGTTACCACAATAAATTCCCATGGGTTTAGGCTTTTGCCAGCAGGAGACATTAGGGCATTTCTAAGGATTGCATCTATTTTTTCTTGTTCTACAGGTTGTTCTGTAAATTTTCTGTGACTTCTGCGTACTTGCAGTAATTTATACATTGATTCCATATTATTTTAAAACATTAAATAAATATACGATTGAAACACTTATTGCTTGATTGTTTGAAGCAGAAAAATAGTCTTTTTTGGTGGAGTTGAACACATTGCCAAGACCAAAGTGATAGCGGGCTTCTAGTTGGAAAGCACCTGCCTTTTTAGTCCTATATTCTACACCAAGACCACCTGTGATGCCGTAGTCAAATCTATTTTCTATTTCTTTAAATTGTTGCACTCCAGCACCTTCATAAAATGGAGTAGTGGCAGCGTCTGATACCATATATCTTATCTCAGGACCAAGGTTTACAAAGAATTTTGTATTCCTTTTGCCAAAGTAGATATGTGCCAAAATAGGAAGTTCAAGATAGTCGAATCTATGACTATAAACTTCACCTGTGGCTGAGGTTTCAGACCAACCTTGAGCACTATAGTTTAATTCTGTTTGAAAGCCAAAGTACTTTAGATTTACATATCGCAAGGTAAAACCGCCTTTGTATCTAACATCGAAATTTTGTGTTACACTAGGTTTAAAGCCCACGTGTGGCCATAGGTTTACGCCTTGATTTGTACCAATGTAAAGCTCTGGTTTTATCATTTTATATTGGCTAAATGCCAATGTGAAAACGAAAAGAAGTGAAATACTTAAGAGAAATCTGCGCATCTTATTCTATAATGTTTAAGCCTTTTGAATTGATTTCTTGAAGTATTACTCCTAAGTTGCTATATCCTCCAATATTCATTTTTGTGAATGCAAAATTCATTTGAATACCTTTGTGGTTGATATATTCTAGGTGTTTGTCAAATCTCTTTCCGTAGCTATTCATATTCCAAATAAAGAATTGGAAGATATCGAAACCAAATAGAGCATAGTTTGGAGTTTGTTGCACAGAAGGCACGCCAAATTTGTCTATAAACAAGTTGAAGAAACGTTTTGTTCTTGCATCTTGATAGTTTGTGTAATAGCTAGTAAAACTGTAAACAGGAAGTGAATATAGCTCGTCTATTTGGTAACCGCTCCATTCTGGGAATGCAAATACAGATACTTTTTTAGATGTCACCAATTCTAGTTGTTCTCCTAGTTTGTTTAGTAAAACTTCGTTGCTACTTGGTGTTAGGAAAATAATTTCTTTTTCTACAAGTGCTGAAATAGAATCTATTTTAGACGCTATCTTGTGGTCGTCTATAAATGTGTATTCTATATTATTTTTTGTAAGTTGTGGCAATAGCAAATCTGTAAAACCACTCTTGTTGTATGTGGTGATAGATGCTGTTTGTGAGATAATTACGTGTTTGTCTTTAAACATTTCGCAGAACTTCTCTGATAGTGTAGGGAATTGTTCTTTTTGTGGCGAAACTACTTGATAAAGATACTTGTTTGTAGTTATCTCTGGCACATTTGAAGAGAAAGGAATCACTGTTCTAATCTTGTTGTCTTGTGCAAACTTAGCAACGTAAGATACTTGACTTTGGTATGCAGGTCCAATGATTAAATCCATTTGTTTAAGTACTGGATTGCTAAGCACAGATGTGATTTGACTATGTGTTTTACCTATGTCGAATGCATGAATATCAATATTGAATCCAAGTTTAGATAGTGAGTCTGCTGCTATAATGCAACCTTTGTAGAAATCTACAAAACGTTCCATACTAGCATCTCTTTTTGGAGCATCTAGCATAAATGGCAGTAGGATTGCTACTTTAAAGTCGCCTTGATAGTTTTTGGTAATAACTTCGTCGTCGAAGTCGAAGTCTACTTCTAGCTCAGAGTCCAAGATTGTAGCAAGAGTGTCTATTTCATCTTGTACAGCTTCGTCGTTTTTAGCAAATGCTTGTTGCGCTAGGTCGCTATATTTTTTTGTTTGAGCTTTAATCTTTTCTGCTTCTTTCTTTTTAAGCTCTTTCTTAATAGCCACACTATCAGGAATATAAAGTTTGTCTCCAATGCCAAGGTTGATAGCTTTTGGATTCACTTTTATAATATCATCTACGCTCACTTTATATTTTTTAGACAGACTATATAGTGTGTCTTTGGGGCGCACAGTGTAAGTTTTAACTGGGAAGTCTGGCTTTTTGTCTTCTTCTTTTACATTGGCTTTAAAAGGATTTTTTGCAACAGGCACTTTTATAATTTGACCTAGTTGAAGTCCGTTTTCTACACTTGGATTTGCCTCTATAATTACACTTTGAGGCACGCCAAAACGTTGGCTTATAGCATAAAATCCTTCACTTTTTTGCACAGTGTAAAGATAATATTCTTTTCCATCTACACTGATTTTTGGATAACCTTGTCCAAAAATGTGAAGTGAAGATACAAGGAATAATATCAATAAAAGTTTTTTCATATTAATCTTGATTTAGTAAGCTGTTTTTTCTGCAGATATATTTTCCAATAATATCAAATTCTAGATTTACAACAGTGTCTTTTTTTATGTTTTTGAAGTTTGTATTTTCAAATGTGTATGGAATAATGCACACTTGGAATGTGTTTTTGGTAGGATTACAAACTGTTAAACTCACACCGTTTACTGTCACAGAACCTTTGTCTACAGTGAAATATCCTCTTTCAATCATTTCTGCAGAAGAGTTGTATTCAAATGTGAAAATCCAACTGCCGTTGTCGTCTTGCACGTTTGTGCAAATAGCAGTTTGGTCTACGTGACCTTGCACAATGTGACCATCTAGGCGACCTTGCATTATCATGCTACGTTCAATATTCACTAAGTCACCTTCTTTAAGTAGTCCTAAATTGCTACGGTTTAGGGTTTCTTTCATAGCGGTAACGGTGTATGTTCCTTCTTCTAGTTTTACTACTGTAAGGCAAACGCCATTGTGCGCTACGCTTTGGTCTATTTTCAATTCATTTGCAAATGAACATGACAATGTGAAGTGCATATTGTCTAGCTCGCGCTCCACTTTTACTACTTTTGCTGTTTCTTCTACAATTCCAGAGAACATATTATTTGTTTTTTATTTATCGTTTATG
>JAEIGA010013030.1_pt1 | contig 12650 bp, 11 predicted proteins | sample 9270691 | NCBI WGS metagenome assembly JAEIGA01 (sample SAMN17057246, study PRJNA624740) | gut metagenome | biome: biome; isolation source: fecal sample | host: Bos grunniens | place: China: Xizang | collected 2019 | reverse complement strand
TGGATAAACGCTGAAAGCATCTAAGCATGAAGCCAGCCTCAAGATTAGATATCCCATAGCATAAGCTAGTAAGGTCCCCGGAAGACTACCGGGTTGATAGGCACCAAGTCTAAAGGCAGTGATGTCAAAGCTAGGGTGTACTAATAGACCGAGGGCTTGACCTATATTTCGATTCTCCTTGCTTTTCCTTTGTTCAGTTTTGAAGGTGTGAACCTTAAGCAGTCACTAAGGTGGCTGCTTTTTTGTTTTTAAGGAGCTTTTAAAGGCTCCTTTTCTTTTTTAATTGAAATTATTATACTTTTGTGCTATAATCTATTATATATGTGATGTTTTAGGAGGGATAATATGGAAAAAAGAATGCTTAGCGCGTCTATCGTCGTTTACGGAGGCGCACAGCAGGCTATTGATACTGTTAATTCAGTCATTGATAATACCAAAAAATACCCTTTATCCCTTTACGTTATTGATAATTTTTCGCCCGACGATACCGCCAATAAATTAGGCGAAATTCCCGATATAAAACTTATTAAAAAGCCCGAAAACGTTGGATTTGGCGCAGGACATAACACGGTTTTAGGCGAAAATTTGGGCAAATACCACGCTGTTATTAATCCTGATATTGAGTTAAACTGTGACGTTCTGTCAAGTCTTGTTGATATTATGGAAGAAAATGAAGATATTGCTATGATTACCCCGAAAATTATAGGTGATGACGGCAACGAACAGCATCTTCCAAAGCGAAATCCAACCTTTAAGTATCTTTTTTTAGGAAGACTCTCCCGCCTCGGCGGTATATTCAAAAAAATCCGTAAGGAATATACAAGAGAAGACGAAAAAATTATAAATACCACCGATATTGAGTTTTGCACAGGATGTTTTTTCCTTATAAGAAGCGAAATTTTCGAAAAAATCGGCGGTTTTGATAAGCGGTATTTTATGTATATGGAGGATGCCGACCTATCCAGAGAGGTTAAAAAATACGGCAGAGTTGTTTTTGAACCCGCCGTCAGCGTTACTCACCTTTGGAAGAGAGAAAGCGCGAAAAGTCTTAAATTCTTGTTTTTGCATTTATCTTCTGCTTTAAAATATCTTAAAAAATGGAGGAAAAGCGAATGAAGATTCTTATAACGGGAGCCGGCGGTCAGCTTGGAAACGAGCTTTCAGCCATTTTAAAGAACGGAAAAAGCGAAATTGGCGAAATTCCCGCTTGTTTTAAGGATGCAGTTGTAATCGGCGTTGACGTTGACCGTCTTGATATCACCGATTTTGATGCAGTTGAAAATTTCGTAACGTCCGAAAAACCCGATATTATAATAAACAGCGCGGCTATGACCAACGTTGACGGCTGCGAAACCATGCAGGACGTTGCCTATAAGGTTAACGCTGCAGGCGTAAGAAATCTTGCGGTTGCCGCTGAAAATATCGGCGCTAAATTCATTCACGTTTCCACCGATTACGTGTTTAAGGGCGACGGAAACGTGCCTTATACCGAATGGGATAAAACCGACCCACAAAGTGTTTACGGAAAGTCAAAGGCGCTGGGTGAAACCTACGCTTTAAGCTTTTCTAAAAAATCCTTTATAGTGCGTACCTCTTGGCTTTACGGTTATATCGGCAAGAATTTTGTAAAAACAGTACGTCGCGTTATGAAAGAAAGAGGCGCAATGAGGGTTGTAAATGACCAGCGCGGTAATCCCACCAATGCAAACGACCTTGCGCATCATATTTTAAAGTTGGCTGCAACAAACGAATACGGAATTTACCATTGCACAGGCAAGGGTGAATGTACCTGGTATGAATTTGCAAAGGAAATAGCGCTTTTAAGCGGCATTTCGGGCGAGGTTTCTCCTTGCACCAGCGAGGAATATCCAAGCCCTGTTAAAAGACCTAAATTTTCTTCTCTTTCCCATCTTGCGCTTGACTGCGCTGTCGGTGATGAAATGAGAGAATGGAAAGAAGCTTTAAAAGAATATATTATGAAAGTTGAGGACTAATCTATGAAAACCTATCTTGTGACCGGCGGCGCCGGATTTATCGGCTCAAACTTCGTTCTTTATATGCTGAATAAATATGACGACGTTATGATTATTAACGTTGATAAATTGACCTACGCGGGTAATCTCGAAAACCTTAAAAGCGTTGAAAATAATCCACGTTATAAATTCTATCAGGCTGATATTTGCAATAGAGAAGCCATCACCGAGATTTTTGCTAATCACGATATTGATTACGTTGTCAACTTTGCGGCAGAAAGCCACGTTGACCGTTCTATTGCAAATCCCGAAATTTTCGTTGAAACCAACGTACTTGGCACCGTAAATATGCTTCAGTGCGCAAAGGTGGCTTGGCAGACGGGCGATGATACCTATAAAGAGGGCGTAAAATATCTTCAGGTTTCTACCGACGAGGTTTACGGAAGCCTTGGTGAAACGGGCTACTTTATGGAAACCACCCCCCTTGACCCTCATTCGCCCTATTCTTCAAGTAAGGCGTCTGCAGACCTTTTTGTAAAGGCATTTGGCGATACCTATAAATTCCCCGTAAATATTACCCGTTGTTCTAACAACTACGGCCCTTATCAGTTCCCCGAAAAGCTTATTCCTCTTATTATGAACAATACCCTTAAGCATAAAGACCTTCCCGTTTACGGCGACGGTATGCAGATAAGAGATTGGCTTTACGTTGAGGACCATTGCAAAGCCATTGATATGGTGGTACGCGACGGTGTTCTTGGTGAGGTTTATAACGTTGGCGGTCATAACGAGCGTCCTAATATATTCATAGTAAAAACAATTATTTCTTATATAAAAGAAAACGTTGACGATACCGTTGGCGAACATATGATACGTTACGTTACCGACAGAAAGGGTCACGACAGAAGATACGGTATCGACCCGCAAAAAATTAAGGATGCTTTGGGCTGGTATCCCGAAACTCCCTTTGAAATCGGCATTAAAAAGACTTTAAAATGGTATCTTGATAACAAAGAATGGGTTGAAAACGTTACAAGCGGTGAATACCAGAAATACTACGATAAGATGTATAGCGGAAAGGAAGAGCTTTAATGGGCGAAAAATTCGGAAATTTCACCTTTCACAAAACCGAAATTGAAGGCGTTATTATAGTTGAGCCTACCGTTTACGGAGATGAACGCGGTTATTTTACCGAGGTTTATCAAAAGGAGAATTTTATAAAGGGCGGAATCGACGTTGATTTCGTTCAGGATAATCAGTCAAAATCCATAAAAGGTGTGCTCAGAGGTCTTCACTTTCAGAAAACCTTTCCTCAGTCTAAACTGGTTCGCTGTATAAAGGGCGCAGTTTACGACGTTGCCGTGGACTTGCGAGAGGGAAGTGAAACCTACGGTAAATACGTGGGAATTTTATTGACCGAAGAAAATAAAAAGCAGTTTTTTATCCACAAAAACTTTGCGCACGGCTTTTTGGTACTATCCGATGAGGCTGAATTTGCCTATAAGGTTGACGATTTTTATCATCCCAACGACGAGGGCGGTCTTTTGTGGAACGACCCCGACATAAATATTCAGTGGCCCGTTGAAGAGGGTATGGAAATTATCCTTTCTGATAAAGATAAGGTAAACTCTCTTCTTAAAGACCTCAAAAAATAGTAAAAACAACCCTTAGGGGTTGTTTTTTGGGAGTAGAAATGATTAATAAGGATATAAAATACGTGCTGTTTGACCTTGACGGCACTTTGACCGACCCTTTTGAAGGCATTACCAATTCGGTGGCATATTCCCTTAAAAGTTATGGTATCGAGGTAGCAGACAAAAAGGAACTTGCCTGCTTTATAGGGCCTCCTCTTTACGAGTCCTTTGAAAAATATTACGGCTTTTCTAAGGAAGAGGCAATAAAAGCGGTGGAAAAATACCGTGAATATTTTTCCGTTATGGGACTTTTTGAAAATGAGGTTTATCCCTGCGCCGAAGAACTTTTAAGAGAAATTAAAAACAGCGGTTTAAAGGTGGTTTTGGCTACCTCTAAGCCTGAGGTTTTCGCGAAACGAATACTTGACCACTTCGGTTTAAGCGGTTATTTCGATGAAATAGTGGGTTCTCTTCTGAGCGGTGAGCGTGTTAAAAAGGGCGACGTTATAAAGGAAGCGCTTTATAGACTTAGAGCCCCCGAAAAGAAAAGTTTAGTTATGGTAGGGGACAGACACCACGACGTTATCGGCGCAAAGGAAAATGGAATAATTAGTATCGGCGTCCTTTACGGTTATGGAAGCAAGGAAGAATTAACCGATGCAGGTGCCGATTATATAGCAGAAAATATTGAAGAACTAAAGGAAATATTACTATAATTATGGAAAAATTACTGTCTTATGCTATGGATATAGGTGAACAGATGCTTATATCGGGCGCAGAGGTTCGCAGAGTTGAAGAGGGAATAAAGCGTATGTGCTGTTCCTTCGGAGCAAAGCGCACCGACGTATTTATAATAACAAGCAGTATGGTTGTAACGGTTTTTCTTTCCGACGGCAGTTTTGTAACGCAGACAAGACGCGTTGTTTCTACCGGTACCGACCAAGAAAAGTTGCATAGACTTAATCATCTGCTCCGTCAGATTTGCGAAGGAAAAATTGAAAAAGAAAATATCGGCGAAGAACTAAAAAAGGCGCTTAGCAGAAAAAATTATCCTTTCTGGCTTGAATGTGTTGCCTACAGCGTTATTGCAGGCGCATTTACACTGTTTTTCGGCGGAAATATTGCAGAAATGGGTATATCCTTGTTCGCAGGACTTGTGGTGCGTTTTGCAATTCTTCTTTGCGAAAAAACCGTACCCTCCAAAATGTTTTCAAAATTCATTTCCTGCGCAGTAGCAACGCTTATCTCTTACATAGCGGTAAAACTTAATATTATAGCAGACGCAGATAAGGTTATAATAGGTAATATAATGAGTCTTATACCGGGTATTGGTCTTACCAATGCTCTCAGAGATTTGTTTTCGGGGGACAGTATTGCGGGGCTTTTACGCGCCGTTGAGGTGCTTCTTACCGCCCTTGCAATAGCCGCAGGATACTTTCTTATTACCATACTCGGAGGATTCTTGATATGACGAAATTTGAAATTATTCAGATTATTGCGGGAACTGTCGGAACTCTCGGGTTTACGGTACTCTTTAATATTCGCTCAAAGCGTCTTATATTTACGGTGCTCGGCGGATTCCTTTCGTGGACGCTGTTTGTAGTTTTTTCAAAATTTTTGGAAAGCGAATCTCTCAATTATTTTCTGGTCGCCTTTATAATGACTGCCTATGCCGAAATAGTAGCGATGATTATTAAAAGCCCAACCACAATATTTATTACAACAACGTTGGTACCTCTTATTCCCGGTAGTTCGCTTTACTACACAATGGCAAACGCCTTTGCGGAAAATAGGACGGGCTTTGTTGAAAAAGGAATTCATACTCTTTCCTTAGCGGCGGCTCTTGCGCTGGGCATTATTATTGCAACGGCAATTACAAAAATAACTAAAGATTTTATAAGAAATCAAAAGGGAAAAATATAAAAAACTAACATTAACCGCGGGAAAATCCGCGGTTAAATATTTAATAATTTGTAAAAAAACATAGTAAAATATTGATTTTTTTGTGTTTTTGTGTTAAAATATAGCGGTTAACGATAAAAAATGAAAGAAGGAGAAGAATTGAGTACGCAAAGACGTTCTGTAGAAAATAAAAGTATGCTCGATATAATGAAGCCTCAGTTTATTACAGGCATAAGATATTCCGTTGTTTATTTTATTGCGCTTCTTTATTGGGAACTTTTGCTTCGCACCCAGACGGGTTTTGAAGATATGAGTTGGTTTTTCCTTCTGTTTATTCCTGCCGAGGCTGCTTTTTTTGGCACTCTTAACGGTTGGTTCAGAAGAAAAGGCAACAGAATCGCTCTCCCTGTAATAATGCTTATACCCTTCGCTTTTTACGTGGCTCAGCTTGTTTACTATAGAATTTTCGGTTCGATGTTCTCTATTTCTATGATAGGAATGGGCGCTGATGCTATGGAGGATTTCGGGTGGGCGCTTAAGGATACCATCAAGGATTCGTTCTGGTGGATAATTCTCTGTCTTGTACCGGTTTTTGCCGCTATTGTTTACGCGTTTATTTCGCCTAAGAGGAATTTTAAAAAATATTCTCCCCTTATGCACTTTGTTTCTCTTTTAAAGACGGTGGTTTTGTGGGTACTTGCAGTGCTTTTCCTGCTTCCTTTCGGAACGGGCAGTACCTCTCCCTACGCTGCTTATTCTTCTACCAAAATTGATACCGACACCGCTTCAAGCCGTCTTGGTGTTCTTACTAACTCTCTCGTTGAGGTTTATCACAGTGTTTTCGGTGGTAAAGATACCGGCGGTGATGATTTAACACTTGATATTCCAAACGGTTCCGATTCACAAATTCCTCAGATAGACTTCTCCCCCAATAATATTAATAAAATTAACTTTAATACCCTCTCCTCTCTTACCGATGACAGCGGTAAAAAAGAACTTTGCGCTTATTTTGCAAGTCAGACGGGTACTAATAAAAACGAATATACCGGAAAACTTAAAGATTATAATCTTATTTATATCTGCGCCGAAAGCTTCAGTAAATGGGCTATCGACCCCGTTGTTACACCTACTCTTTATAAAATGAGTCAGGGCGGTGTGGTTTTAAATAACTATTATAATTCTTATAAGAATACCACTACTAACGGCGAATTTTCCTTTATGACGGGTCTTTGGCCTGACGTATCCCGTGATGCCGACAGTAACTCCTCTTCGGGTAGCTTTACTCAGTCACAGGATAAATATCTGCCTTACGTACTTGGTAACGCCTTTGAAAGTCTTGGGGTTAAAACCTATGCTTATCATAACTTCAGAGGTTATTACTATTCAAGAGAAGATACTCACCCCAATTTAGGTTATACCAATTTGCGCTTTATGGGCGGCGAAAACGGAATGAGATTTACTACCTCATGGCCTTCCTCCGACCTTGAAATGATGGAACAGAGTATTGATGATTATATCAATAACCCACGTTTCCACGCTTATTATATGACCTTCTCGGGACACGGCCCATATTCTTCCGCTAACCCCATAGCCGTAAGAAATCTTAAAACCGTACAGCAAATCGTTAATGGCAGAAATCTTCCCGATAATGCAGAGTATTATCTTGCCGCTAACTATGAACTTGAAAAGGCAATGACCTATCTGCTCCGTCGTCTTCGCGATGCGGGAAAGATTAATAATACTTTGATAGTTCTTACCGGCGACCATTATCCCTATTATCTTAACTCAAATTCCCTTGATGCGCTTGCAGGTTATGACGTTGGAAGCAACTTCCAGATGTACGAATCCACCTGTATTATGTACTGCGAAGGTATGGAAACGGTAAAAACCGACGTTCCTTGCTGTAATATCGATATTCTTCCCACAACCTTTAATCTTTTGGGAATTGAATATGATTCAAGAATGCTTCCCGGTGTGGACGTATTCTCAAGTAACGACCATATGGCAATTCTCTATAATAAGAGCTTCGTTACCGATAAGGTGAAATATAATGCCACTAACGGTAAGGCTGAATGGCAGGGAACCGCCGACCTTATGACAGAACAGGCAAAACAGGAATATATCGATTACTACAGTTCTATAGTGGATAACCGATATGCAGTATCACTTAAACTTATGAAGGAAGACTTCTTCCGCTTCGTTTACGATAATATAAATTAAAAAAATAAAATCAGCGCTTTTCTTTTTTTGAAATTCGCTGATTTTTTATATTTGGATTTTTTATGTCACAAAATGACCCTGTGTGTCGTTATTATAAATAGAAGCATAAAGAGAGGGGTGTATTTATGAAAAAGATTTTTTTATATATTTTTTTAATAAGTGCGACGATGGTTTTATTATGCGGTTGTAATTCGAAGGAAAATTCGGACGATACGCTTAACGGTGTTGAGATTACGGATGTCTCTAATGCTGATTTTGTAAAGAATCCGGAAAACTATAAGGAATATAACTATTCGTATGGTGGAAAAAGATACGTAAGAGTTATAAATGGGTTGATAACCAACGATTTTTACCAAGTGGCAGAGGATGGTTATACCGTAAAATCTCTCAATACTTTCACTAAAAGGGAAATAAGAAAATTAGAACGCGAAAAAAACGTCATACATAAATTTTCGGGGTGTGATATAAGCGTAATAAACGATTCACTGAACGTGAAAATCGACTTATTGAGTGTAGAAGAGGATCAAGAAATTTATTTTAAAGTAAACGATCAGATATATCATTTGAGAGCTATAAAAGATGCTGAGAATACTTGGTATATCGATTTGGACAGAGATTTGGTCTGTACGGCAGAAATAGAGTTCTATTAATTTCATTTTGATAAATTTTGTCTTATTATACCTATTGTTGATATGGCTTAGTAAATAAAAAATGGGATGGTATTTGTACCATCCCATTTAATTTAATCCGTAACCGTTATAACCATATTATCCGAAATGTCTTGGTTTTTAATGAACAGTTTTTCGGTTTTGATAATATGGTCGTAAACGGTTTGCTGTTTTATACCGTTAATGAAAATTTCTCGTTTTGAGTTACCCTCGTTTTTATAGATAAGGGTTAAATTATGCCCTTTCATTATAAACTGAGCCGTAGCCTCCTTGCAGGGCATATAAGCGGCAGTCTGAATTGTAAGACCGTCCAGGTTGGGTTCGATACCGAAGCCGAAACGGTAGAGGTTTTTATAAAGCACCGTTCCCGAACCTGTGTACCAGTCGTTTTGTGAACCGCCGTCCACGCATAAATCAAGATTTCTGCAATAGGAGTTGGGCATAACAAAGGTGGTTTTATCGGCAGCGGGGTGGGTGATAACCATTGATTTCTCTATTTGCTTCCACGCGTTTTCAGAGTCACCGCTTAAAAACAGCGCCGCGCAAGAGAACATACTTGCGTGAACGTAAGCGCAGGCGTTTTCAGCAAAGCCGGGAATAGTGTTGACAATTCTTCCTATACCGGGTGTGCCCTCTGTGAATTTCGGCCAATTTGTAAGAATACCGTAAACCGAATCAAGAGAAAGAATATTTTTTATAATAACTTCTCTAAGTTCGGGGGTTTCGCTGATTAAATCGGAAATTGCCCAATAGGCAAAAGGCGCAAAACTAACTCTTGAAACACCGTCAACGTCACAATACGAGCCGACTTTATAGGATTTGTGGTCGCCCCAACCGTGAATAAGACGTATTTCGCCATTTTCATCTTTTTCAATAGCGTGTTTTTTAAGGCCTTCGGCAAGTTCTTTTCTTACTTTAAGATATTCTTCAGCCTTTTCGGTTAAATTCAGTTTCTTAAGAAGGTCTGCCATTTCAGCAAGATTTCTGTAAAGCTGAAGCGAAGCCATTACCGAAACGCCTGTACCGAATTCTTTGCCCTCGTCGGTTGTTTTGCCCAGTCCGTCAATGGCATCGTTCCAGTCGCCATACATAATTCTAAGACAATTTGTGCCGTCTTCACGGTCAAGCTTACTAACGAGATAATCGGTGATGCGAATTAAATGTTCGAGTACGCTGTCCTTTTCGTACAGTGGCTTTACTACGTTGCCTTTCGTGGCTATAAATTCGTAATAACCACATTCTTCGTTTAAAATGGAGTAGTCGTTCGTGTAGGCAAGGTACATATAGAAGGTGGTTAAAATCCAGTTGCCTTGGTCGATAAAGGGGCGAAGATCCATATTTGGAATATGGCCTTCGTACTGAGGAAGCCCGAACTGACGCGGTGGACGTCCGCTTGGATCGATGAAACCGAGAGCGCGTATCATTTTTTCTCTTGCATCATTGGGACTCCATATTATAGCCTGTTCGAGCTGTTGGAATACGTCACGAACGCCCAGCATATGTTCAACGTAATTGTCACCCATTGCGCAAAAGTCAACCTGTTTTTGAAGAGTTTTAACGAAGTTATTAAGTACGTTGACGTGAATGGTATCGTTGTGCCAGTCCTTAAAGGAAAGCTTTACGTTATTTAAACGGGTTTTGTCGGAAATTTCACGGTTTAATATAACGGAGTCAATTTCTTCGCAGTTTATTTCTATATTTTCGTTGGTTAAATCAACGTTTTTATCATTTGTTAAGGTGAAAAGATAATCTATTCTTGAAGATTTTTCAGCCTTAGTTTCAAGATGTATTATTTCAGCCGCAACGGGAGTGTTGTTTCTTGTTGAGAAAGATTGCTTTTCAAATTTACCGAGTTTCAGCGATTCGGCGTTACCTACGTTGCAATTTTGACAAATAAGATATTCGGGACGGGAAGCGGTGTGATAGGTTTCTCCTACCGTGGCATTGGTTATTTTTCGGTCAATAAGCATAGCGTGAAAATCGCCTGAAGCACGTTTTAGTATGAATTTTCCTTCGCCCAGATAAAATGACTGACGGGTGCTCTTTACCCACATGTCATCATATTCACCGTTTTTAAGGAAGGCTTCAAAATATGTATTTAAAGTGTATTTTAAAGGCTTATCGGTTTTATTTATTGTCTGGAAAGAAAACGACATCTGTTTATTTTTGGTAACCGAAGCGCGTACCGCAAAGGTTCCTATATCTGTATCGGCAATATAGTATGCGGCAGAGAGGGTATAAACAAGATATCTTTTGGTGTTATAGGGCTCAAATAACTGTTTTCCTCCACCTAAAATAGAAATAGGGAAGTAGGTGCCGTCGCCGTTTGGAAGACCTACGAAAAAGTTTACGGAAGAATCATGGTCAAGATGTATAGGATAGAAAACACGCAAAATTCCGTCTACGGCATTTATAACGCCGTTGGACATTGCCCACATGGTAAAACCGCCTGCCTGATAGGGAAAGCGGTGAACACCGGTGGTTCTGGGAAGACATAATACGTCGCCGCTTTGGAGATAATAGGTATTACCCGGAAGCTGATTATGAGCGCCTTTGTTTTCGGTAGTCGCCTTTATTTGCGCCATAATTTCTTTTAATTTTTGTTCAAACATAGTAGAATCCTCCGTGGTTATTCAAATTCCGCCGTTAATGCTCTGTCGAAAAGTTCGTCTAAGGCCTGAATTACGGGTTTTCCTTCGTAAAGCACTTCATATACGCGGTTGCAAATGGGAAGCTCTATGCCGAGTTCATTTCCCATATTTACAAGCGCCTTTACAGTATAATAGCCTTCGGCAAGTTGCCCGAATTCTTCGCCCTTTACAAAGGACTCGCCAAACTGTCTGTTGTGGCTGTATTTTGAAAATACGGTGGCTTCGTAGTCGCCAAGGTGGCAAAGACCGTATGCGCTGACTTCGTTACCGCCCTTTGCTCCGATAAGACGGGCAACCTCACGGGTACCTCTTGCCATAAGGGCGCCTTTTAGAGAAGAAAGTCCCACTCCGTCTAAAAAGCCTGCGGCAATACCGATTACGTTTTTTGCAGCGGCGCCGATTTCGTTGCCTATCATATCATTTCCGTAGTAAAAACGAATTAATTTGCTTGAAAATTCATTTACAAGGCGCAGTTTCACCTCTTCGTCCTCGCTGTCAATAACCATACAGTTGGGGATACCGTGGTAAAATTCCTGCACGTGTCCGGGGCCTATCCAAACGGCAACCTTGTTAGAGGGGTCAAGATTATCCTTTGCGATTTCAGAAAGGCGTCTGCCGGTGGAAATTTCAATACCCTTCATACACAGTACGAAAATTTTGTTTTTGGGGGAGTATTGATTTATTTCTTCAAAAAGTCCCTGCAAAGCCTGAGAAGGTATGGAAATAACTACAACTTCAGCTTCCTCTATGCAGGAAAGGTCGGTGGATAATTTAACCGATTGAGGCAAGGTTAAAAGACTGTTTTTTCTGTCCTTTAAAAAGCCTTGCATTTCCTTTGATTCCTTTAGTCCGTAAAGGGTTACGTCGTGATGACGGGTGTCAAGATACCATGTGATAAGGGAACCCCAACGGCCCGGTCCTATAACGGTAATTTTCATTTCTTATTCTCCTCCGTTATTTCTTTATTTTTTAAATATTTTGATATGTGAATTGAAAAAGGTATGGCGCATATTGCGGTAAGAAAATCTGCAACCGTCTGAGTCATTTCAAGTCCCGTTTGCCCAAAAAGGAAGGGAAGGGCTATAACTAGGGGAATAAAGAAAATTCCCTGTCTTGCAATTGATAAAAGTGTGGCTCTGCCTACAAAGCCAAGATTTTGCATAATCATATTTGCCATAACTATTATGCCAAAGGTTGGGATGGTAAGACACTGAAAACGAAGCAGAGAAACGCCGATTTTTACTACCTCGGGGTCTTCTCTGAAAAGCTTTATAAGAGGTGGCGCAAATATAAAGCCGAGTACCGCCATAACACAAAGAAAAATTGTGGTCACCTTTATTGAAAAAATAAAGCCTTGTTTAACTCTTTGGTATTTTTTGGCGCCGTAGTTAAATCCGCAAAAAGGCTGAAATCCCTGACCGAAGCCAATAACCGCCGAGTTTATAAACATTGCTATTCTGGTTACTATTGAAATTGCCGCAATTGCAAAATCGCCGTAACCGCCTGCAACCCAGTTTAAAATAACCGATGCAACGCTTGTTATGGACTGACGGGAAAGCGAGGGAAGACCGCCTTTTATTATTTCGACGATATATTTTTTAT
>JAEIGA010013029.1_pt1 | contig 12651 bp, 3 predicted proteins | sample 9270691 | NCBI WGS metagenome assembly JAEIGA01 (sample SAMN17057246, study PRJNA624740) | gut metagenome | biome: biome; isolation source: fecal sample | host: Bos grunniens | place: China: Xizang | collected 2019 | reverse complement strand
TTTTCGTCTTGGTCGAGATATTCCTCGATGGAGAGCACTTTGCCGCCCGCTTGCAGGGCGTTGGTGTTCGGGTTATTGATGTTGCTCATGCTTATTGTGATGTTTTGTTTGCTTTGATGAATGTTGTGCAGGCAATTCGGCACAATTTGACGAAGCAAAGGTAACATTTTCGTAGCGACGATGCGCAAGCGTGATGCTTTTTTCTGATAATTCAAGAGTATATAGCGCACGAAAAGGCCATGGGGTGTTGAGTGAGGAGCTTCACAATGCAGGTTTCCAAGTAACCTATTGATGGTTATTTAATAAGTTGAGTTTCCTAAATACACTGAAAGCGAACCACAAATTTGTATGGCTCGCCTTCAGGGTTGTTGGGGAGATTGTTTCGATTGAGGTTATGCGTTATCTAACCCTGACACCTTTGATGAATATGCGTGTGTAATTTCGGGCATCATTGCTATACACCATGATTGCTTTTCTAAAACTACCTGCCGGCTGTGCAGTGCCGTCGTAGGTAACTTGGATTTCTCCTTTCTTGCCGGGTTGTACCGGTTTCTTGGAGTGCTTGGCTGTTGTACATGCACATCCGGTAGAGGTCTCTGTGATAAATAGGTCCTGTTCTCCCATGTTGGTGAAGCAGAACTTGACGCTCTTCATCGGATTATCGCTTCGCACTTCGCCTAAATCTATTTCGCGCACTTCCATGAGGAGTTTGGCAGGTCTTCGTCGGGTTGGGTCCGTACGTTCACCCATAGCGAAAGTTGATAAGGCTACCAATGCCAAATGCAACATGATGAAGAGAAAGAGCAGACGTTTCATGTGTCAGCGTACATGTTTGTGGTCATTGTTAGTTCAGGTTGATGTCCACCTGTGTGCCGTCGCTTTGGAAATGTCCATCAAATGGGAATTCAAGATTTAGTTCTACCGGGTCATCCGTGTAGGTTTCGCCATTCAAATCGGTACAGTAGGGCACCACCACAACGTTGAGGGGTTTCTTGCTGCTGCCATTGGGCTTGTAGTTGGTGATGAAGCTCATATTGATGGTGTATGTCCCCGATTTCTTACGGTTTATAGGTATTTTTTTATAGATAAGTTCACCCTTTGTGGGATGGCTTACAAGCACCCTGATGCCCCAATCTTTCATCAGTCCGCGTTGCGCAACACTTACCATGGTGGCGAATTTATACTTCACAAAGTCTGAGTAAGAGGAAGAGCCACTGCCGTCATCGCCTCCATCCAGCGCACCATCGTATCCCTCGAAATCGGCATACGAAGACAATTCTTTGGTTTCGTCTTGGCTTAAGGCTACAATTTCAACTTTGGGGACAGGATCGGTTATTGCATAGGCCAGGTCCGTATAGGCTACTTTCATACCTATAGATTCAATATAGGGCACTCCTACATAGATATCGTTTTTGTTGTAGTCGCTTGATGAAATTTTATATTCGAAGCTTTTATGAGTTTTTGTGCTGCCGGAGCTTGCGTCTATGGTGGCTACCAGCACAGAGGGGTCAATGGCTCCCTTGTAGATAAGGAGTTTGTATTGGATGTTTGAGAAGTCATTGCATAGGAACCCTGACTTCTTGATGTTATAAGCGTATTTCAGAGTAGCGCCGGTGGGATCAACACTGATGCTTCCCGGTACCGGTCCGGTGTCGATTTGTGGTGTTGCCTGCCATTTGTTCTCATAGAAGGTCAATGACGGGAAAGATAGGCTCTTTTCCCAAAGTTCAAGGCCTAAAGGTGCTACGTGGAAGGTTGCCTTTCCGCCAAATTCGGCAAAAAGACGTATGATGCTGCCGTCGTTGGCTATCTTGTATTCGCCAAATGGTTCAAAGTTGACACTGGCTTCAGCTCCGGCTTTCACATAGCCATAGACTCCGGCGCAAAGGGTCAATGCAAAGCGTACACCTACTTCGCAACCTGCTTCAACAGAGATTTCGCCCTTTCCTTGCATGTACACGCTGTTTTCGCTCTTCTTTTCCAAGACTTTTTGTATCTTGGTTTGTTTTCCATCTTTCACTTCGTAGCCCGAGCGTGTGGTGCAGGTGCTCTTAAATGCTATACCTCCGGCAAACGAGACGTTGAGGCCTACATCAAAGCCGGGCTGAACATAAAATTCCAAAGGCACAGCTCCACCGATAGGGATGTAGATGCCTTTGAGGTCCAGGGCACCTTTTTGCAATGGAAATTTCTTGTCCTTAATCTTTTCTATACAGTCTTGAAATTTGTCTATACCATCACCTTGTATCAGATCATCCAAGAATTTTCCGGCTGCCGCAGCTTCAACATTATAGCCGGTTTCGGGGTTCTTCTTAAATTTGTCGATGAAAGAAACACCCACATCAACACCGGCTTCAAGAATAAAAGTTTTTGACTCTTTCGTGTCTGTATAGGATATCTCGTAATCATCTTTTTCCACACGCTTGGCATACATGGTTCTGGATGTTGAGAGATCAATTTTCGCTGCCACATAGAAGTTGTCCGGGAAGTAGGGATTGTCCAGCAGTTTGCGCAAGTTTTTGTGCAGTGATTTCTCTATTGTGGAATATGCATGCTGTGCATCGTCTCCCAGAGCAAGTCGCGTGTCGATGGACCACGAGAAGCTTGTGCCTTCATCCCTTTTGGTCTCTTCGTAATCATCATCATTACTTGCACGCATGCGGCGTTTGCGCACCAAAGCCGGGTTGGTGCCATCCACGATACTCCAGTCGGTAAGAGCATAATCTTCCGGTGTTTGTCCGAGACTGTCGAGTGTGGCGCTGTCGGGCATCTCCTGAATGAGTTCTTCGGGATGGTCGTGGTCGAAACTGACCTCGTAGTCCAACTCTTTGTAAACTTCGTCGATAGTGGCCCGTGTGGTAACCACCTTGTAGAGTCCTCCGACATCCTCCACTGATAGTACGCGGTTGTTGAGTCCGTGCGGAATGGTGCGCGAGCAGCCGGAGGCGAGATATTGGCCTACTGATGGTAAGTCTTCCTCAGCCACATAGTTGTAGAAGTAGAGCACACTGTCGGCCTCCACTTGAGCAATGTTGCTTAGTTTGTCGGAGCCAATGTACATCACACCTTCATTATACTGATAGGTGACGGTACCCATGTCGTCGGGAAGCACTTCTGTGTAAGGCTCATCCACTCCACGTTCCTCCTCGGGAATCTCGAAGTCTTCCATCATCAGCGTGCAACCGTTGAGGAGGAAAGAGACTAAAAGTAAAGAGAGGATATGTGATAACTTCTTCATGATTTATGCAGTTTTGAGGGTTGACATTGTGAGTCGTTTGCCTGGTACTCGGGTGGGGCATTTGTGAGTAGGTTCAAGGCAGGCTGAGCCGGAAAAGGTCTGAAGGAGAACCATGTGTTTCGCCATCAAATTCGATGCGTTGCGGAAAGGTGCGGATGCGGTGTTTCCGGGTGTCAAACAGCACAAAGCGGAAACGTTCTCCGGCATCGGGTGTGTAGCCTTCAAAGTGGCTGAATAGGCGGAAAGTCATGAACTTGATATTACCAACTTGCTGCCATCGACCGATGCCGCGAAACTCCGATCCCACGAAAGCACCCACCAGCAAGTGTTCACCGGGGATGGTGTCAGCCACTCGTACATCAGCATGCACCACCATGTCATAGGGATAGTCTGCGGTGCTGACTTCCCAACGTGGCATTACACGCACAAAGCAAGTATCGGCAATGCGGTTTTGCACGGAGGTGGCATAGATGTGGGTGTCTCCCTCGCTGAGAGCCGAGAGGTCGTTGCCATAGGCAAAGACAACGCTGTCGTGCTCAGTCTGCCAGAACACTTGCATGTTGCTCACCGTGTCGGGGGTGAACAACACGCCGAGCCGAATGCTTTCGCCCACCATCATATAGGCCGTGTCGCATTCGATGTGCATATCATAAGCCTGCTGTGCGCTCTCATCGATTTCGAATTCAATGAGACCGCATGAAGCAAACGCCGGAGTGAGCAGCATCATGCAGAGGAAGCTATGTAGGAACTTTTTCATGGTCGAAGTATCTTTAGATTAACGAACTTCTTTTGTGTGGGAGTAGGGGAGAATAAGTGCTGAGGCAGTATGCTGATGTTCATCATTATGAGGGTGTCTTCACTGTGCCGGAGCCGTAACGGTGATGGTATTTGAGGGGTGGGTGCTACGTCCATCTGCATACTGGATGATGATGTAGTATTCGGCAGACTGCCCTTTGCGCAACAAGAAGTCGTTGAATGAACGGTCGGTGGGTGCTGCCGATAGCAGGAATTTGGGTCGCTTGTCGTTCGGGCCTTTGCGGAAGATACAGAAGTACCATTCGCCTTTATAGGGCAGATTTCCGTCAGTTTCCCATGCCAATTTTGTTTCGTTCTTCTTCGGGTTGTAATCACCGTAGAGCTTGATGGGCCAACTGAACACACGCTCACCTTCGAAGCGGGCAGAGTAGACCAGGCTCAGACCACTGCTGATGCCGGCGTATGAGAAGCTCTCTATGGCATATTCGTAGAGCTGTTCGCGGTTGTGCTCGGGCACATCGGTGATGTCCAGCTTGTTGCCGGCAGCACGGAGCGAGTCGCCATCGTAGACACCGATAACGGTCCATACTTTCTTGCTTCCTGCAAGGCGGCGCATCAGAACATGGTGCGACACCTGTTGCTCGTTGCTGCACACCCATCGCATGCGCACTCCTTTCATTTGGTCCACCCAAGCCGAGTCAATGTGAGCCACGGCAGGCTTGACCATACTGGGACGTATCACTTGCAGAATGGGGGTGTAAGCACCTTCGTTGGTGGCATAGTCAATGGCACGCACCTTGTAGTAAATGTATTTTTGGTTGACGTCAACGGCCAAGGTATCCACGTATATGGTGTCGCGCAAGAGCGAGTCTCCGGGCATTTTGCGTAACATGAATTCGTGGGTGGTGTCGTTGGCAAAGGCCAATTCGTAGTAGTCTATGTCTTCTGATGGAGCGGTCCAGGTGAGTTTCACAGTGCCCTCGGCATTGTCCAAGATTTCGGCCTTGAAGTTCTGGGGTGCTTCCGGGGCTTTGACATCGGTGATACGGATAACATGTGTCATGGAGTAGCTTACGTTCATGGCTGAGTCGTAAGCTGCTACGGCCACCTGGCTGCTACCCATGCCTGTTACTTTGACGGTGCAAGTGGTGTCGCTTGTGGAAATCAGATTGGGGGTGAGTTCCACCCATTTGGCCTTACCCTCGTCTCGGCTTCGTTCATAATAGAGTATTTTGTAACCGATGAAGTCTGTTTCAAAGGTATCTTTCGTGAAGTGGAAAGTGGCAAAGACGTCTTTCGACAGATCGTTAGGGTCGCGACGGTCGATGATGATCTGCTTGAGCACTGCAGGTCGTGGGGCTTGCAAGTCGGGCATGGTGCAGACGTGATAGTTCTCGGCCGTTACATAGTCGCCAAAGGCGTCATAACCCGAGATGCGATATTCGTAGGTGCCGGGGCCGGGCACGTTGTCGCTGATGAAGTTGTCGAGATCTTGCTCATTCACATCGCGCATCATGAGGTAGGGGCGAGTGTTGACCTTGGTCCAAGTGCTTTCGCCCATGGCACGACGGTGGATGTCGAAGGAGGAGAAGCGAGGTGTCTGTTGCCACCAGATGCGGATGTTGTTGACACCGGTTACGGAATCGCCCATTGCGACGGTAAAGGGCTCCGGTTTGTACTTCTTGTTCTCAATGTCCTCAATGTGTCCGGCACGGAAGTCCAGGTTGCCGGTGGAATCGAACACGGAGGGGCGCACCACATATTCGTAGCGTTTTCCCTTCTTGGCTGTGCGGTCCACAAATCGCATGGCCAATCGTTCGGCCACGTCAGGACGCCACTCGCTGGCCAACACTGCCATGGCAAAGCGGAATTGCTGGTCATCGTGCACGTCGAGCAGAGCACCCATCTCGCCCACGCCATGGCTCGATTGGTCTTGCGTGAATCCACCTTCGCCATAGAGGGTTCCCATAGCGATGGATGCCACCGAGTCGGTGGTGGAGTAGAGTGCACGCCACTCTTCCAAGGTGGCCGGCTTGAGGCGATAGGCCAAGGTGTCCACGTTGAGGTCGTCCTCGGTTACTTTGTCGGGGTTATCAATTACGGCAAAACGATAGATGTCCACACCCACGTGGTTGAGATAGTTCCATGACACATAATCCTCGGCTGCCCATCTCAGCACGATGCTGTCGCCATAACTGCGAGCAATGAGGTGGATGCGCGTGCTGTAGTCGCCCGAGGCATTGAGGCTGTCAAGGGTACGAAGGTGGGCTGTGTCGCGCACTTCGCGCGGCAGGAAGCCGGGCGTGTCATCAGTGGGCGTGATGGTATCGGTGGGGTGAGCCTGTGAGTGGTTAAGGCTGTTAGGGCCGGTCAGGCCGCCGGCAACGACGGCTGCCACGCAGAGGCTCATGATGCTTATCATTGTTTTTCTCATAATTCTTTGTTATCTATGTTTTGGTTGGGTGTCTGCCTCGTGGGCTCTCCCTGATTTTTTGCAAGCACTGCAGATTTTTTTGCAAGCACTGCAGAAATTTCTGCAGGCCTTCTGTGTTTTTACTATCCGCCGTGGCGGTTGTTTTGCAGACTTAGAATTTCAGCGGATTGTCGATGGTAGCGTTAAGGAGGTTGCTATTTGAGGCGCCGCCCATGTCTGTTCGCACGGAGTACTCACCTCGCTTGAAGTTGAAGGTGTTGATGCGGAAGAAGGTAACGGTCATTCTCGATATACTGCTGTAGTCAGCGGTGAAGTATAGACGCGAAAAACTTTCGGAACTCTTGCCATCGATAGTAACACCATAGCCTCCGTTGTCTGGTCTTTGTCCATTGTTGGAACCCAAAATGCCATAGTAGATGTTTTTACCGACAACGGTTTCGGCACGCGAACCTTTTTCCGGATAATTGTCAAACATGCCGGTGATGACAATATCCGCAGTGGTGCGTTCCCTCGTTGCAGATACAGGTTCATAATGTCCACCCCAGAGCACGGCCAGCTGATAGAAAGGAAATTCCACGCGACAAGGATAGTCATAGTTGAGATTTTTTGAAACAAAGATGCCCACCTTGCTCTCCATGTATTGGTTCATACGATTTTTCCTTGTAGACATGTTGTTGTTGTGTTTTCCAACACCGTATCCGCCGTAGGCATTATCAATGGCCTTGAGCTCCTTGTATAATTTGTCATCTATGCCTTCGGCCAACTCATACACGTGTCGCATGGCTCCGATGATGTGTTGGGCATGGCTCTTGTTATTCTTGGTCTGCGACTGATTGAATCTGTAAGCTCGCTCATTGCCACCCAGCACATAGGCATACTTTCCGTCGGTCTGTACGGGGAGTTGATAGAGCCCGTCGGTCTGCCATTGTGACTTGTCATAGATGCTGAGCGCACGAATCTTGTTGTATTCGTTATAGATGCGGGTACTGACAGATGAACCGGAGCACGAACCTTCGTACGACCCGCCCATGTCGTGGTAGATGAGCGACTGCGAGGTGGTGGCATTCACCGTCTTGAGTCTCTTGTTGCTCAGATTCCAGCCACCCACCAGGGCGTAGTTACTCATGTAGCTAAGGTAAATGTAGGGGTTGGCAAAGCGACGAGGCTTATTGTCATATTGATATGTGTTGTACAAGGCATAACTCTCGTCTGAAATGTTTGCTTTTCCCGATATTGAGTATTTGTCTCTGACGGAATTGAGGCGTGCACCCTGGAAAGGAATGTCATACTTCACATACGACTCACCACCTCGCCAATAGCCTTCGCGCCAATTTTTGTCTACGGCATAAAGATTGAGGTCCATCAGTGTGGTATCTTTTGTCTCAACAACATCTCGCATTTGATAGCCTGTGATTGCTCCTGTCCTTTCGTCGCGAATGGCCACATTCTTACGCGTGGTGTAAGACCACTCGTAGACCAACGTCATGCGGCTCGACTTGTTTGTCGGAACGTTGTAGAAGCCGTATTGCGGATACATGTTGCAGGTACTGTCGGTAACGAGCCATTGGTTCTCACGCTCCACAAGGAGCTTGCCACTGCCGTTATAGAGTCGCCAATAGAGTTTGCCTTTTTTGAAAGCCTTCTTGGAGATATCGGAGAACAGAGCTAAAGTGGGGCACTGCACATCCAATACGTAAGCATACACTTGCTTGTTTGACTTGAGCTTGTTGTAATCCGAGGGATAGGCCACAGCCACATAGTCCTGCAGGTTGGGGCAGTCGGGGATCTCTTCGCTTGCACCGGTGCAGAAGTAGTATCTCTTCTCCTGCTCCCAACGCTTGTTGCTGTAGGTCTTGGTCTTGGGGTCGTAGTTCACGGGATCCACCTCCTTGCCTTCCACAATCTCCTTGGCGCTTCCGTGTACCACCAGCATGTAGTATTTGTTGGGTGAGAGTGAAAGCATGTCGATAAACTGCTTGAAGCGCATTTTGCCCTTCTTGAATTCGAACACGCGTCTTGTGTGCTGAGAGGTATTGGCCGAATTGTATTCGTACAGCGCAACGTAACTGTTCATCTTGAACACGAAGGTGCGGTTGGCTTGTGCAGTGAGGGCTTCGCGGTCGCCGTCGTAGTTTTTGGCGAGGCGGTCGAGCTCGTTCTCGTCAAGCACGCGGAAGTGTTCGCCGATGGGAGCCTCAGTGTTGATGTATGGGCTTGTATACAGTCGAGGGTTGATGGCATTATCCTTGTCCCATCCCACATTTTTCAGTGTGTCGCCCAATGAGCAATCGCCAAAGAGCTTGAAGTTGTCGAGGGCATTGCCGTGGAACAAATCACAACGATCACCGCACTCGAATTGGAACTTGCGGTCGATGTCCACGAGTCCGGCCAAAAGACGCACTTTCACGCGTGCCTTTCCGGTGAAGTAGGTCGGATTAGGCATACCCATGCGAAGCACACCGCCGATTTCGGCATCGACGAGGTCGATTTCGTCTTTCCAGAAGCCGAGGTTGATACGAATACCAAACTTGGTGTAGAGGTAAGCATAGAGTTGACCTTCGGCATACCAGCCATTGTATCCCGGAACACGCGGCATGTTCATACATTCGTTGGTGCCACCCAAATAGCGCAACGAAACGTCAAATCCGGCCAAGGCACCCATCTTGCCGTAGAACAGGCCGAGGTCCACGTCGACATATCCCCAGGCAGAGGCACCCAGCATCACGCCGCCTCTCACGTCGGACTGGAATTCCTTGAGCGCAGCAGCGCGAGCATTTTCAGCTTTTGAGACGTCATCGCTCTGTACGCCGTCGCCCTGGGTCGAACCATCGAGGTATCTGCTTATCTCGGTGGGTATTGCAGGTAGTTCGCCGTTGCCCGGCAGCTCGTTGCCGACACAGAGGTAAGCATTGGCACCAATGTTGACGCTCACAATCTTCGACTTGAAGTCAATCAGTGTGAATCGGCAACGTTTCGATTCTTCAGGTTCGCCCAGATAGAGATGCCACTTCACCTTGTTGAGCTTCTTGCCGTTCTCCTTCATCGTGATGCGTAGGTCGAGCGTTACAGACAAATTGCCTACGACAGGTTTGTCCGGGATGATGCTTGCGTCCTTGGGCGGGTCGGCTTGTTCTTTTGACTGATCGGAGAGAACTCCACCCAGTCCGCCGGTGGCGTTGGAGACAGTGGATTCCATCTTGCTGTTCAGCTGTTTTTGCAGCTTGGTGAGCTTTTCGGATAAAGCTGTAACCTGGGCTCCGATGTTGCCACCATCCACATTGGCGTCCACAGTGATGTTAAGGGCAAAGTATTTGTCGAGATCGTCCTCTTGGTACACGATGCTGGCCTTTGAGTTGATCATGCCGGAGACGGCTGACAGGGTGCCGGTAAGCATGAAGGTCGTGAGTCGGCCTCGCTTGCCGTCGCTGCCTACATAGTCCTTGTCGTATACCACAGTCATTTCGAACGTACCGCCCATCACGTCCTTACCGGCTGAGCTGGCAATGCCGAGACCGGCTATGACACCGATGACACCTTTCTGCGGAGCGGCGTCAGTTTTGTCTTTGCGTACGCAGTTGAAATAGAAGCCGGCTGAAATGTCAGTGATGGCCACCGGAGGAATCTGGATGCCCGTGGAAGAGCCTACAGCCGCATAGAAGTAGCCCCACGTGAAGTCCGGACGCTCGTAATATCCGCCATGCGCTTTGGCCGTGAAGAGGTCGCCCGGCATAGTGAAGGTAAGTGTGCCGGCGTAACCATTGCCTTTCTCCTTGTCGTTCTTGACGGCAGTGAGCGAACCGCTCAGCGAAATTCCGGCAAAGGATGTGGAGAAGGATGCTTTGTTGAAGTCGGTGCCGGCATAGTAGATATCGACTTTGGAGAAGTCAAAGTCTTTCAAATTCTCCAGACCTTTAAGTCCGGCCTTGATGGTGATACCGGCTGATGCACTGAAGTCTAAACCCTCCACGAGCTTCATCATACCGGTAACGCCGAGGCGAACGGTGTCGTTTTCATATTTGAAATCGAAATCGTCAAGAGAGAATGCGAATGGACCCAATTGCTTGTCGAACGAAGCCAAGGACCAAGCACCGGTGTGGAAGAAGAATTTATCCTTTATGTTGATCTCTTTTCCTTCGTAGAGTTGAAGGAGCACTTTCTTTGTGTCCTTCTTGGTCTGCATAGCCTTTATTTCTTCAAACTGCGACTCCCATGGTTTGCAGTTGGCCAAGCGCATCTTGGAGACGTGGATGCCGGGCAGATCAAAGTCGAAGGCGAGATCGCCCATCTTCTTTTTCATCATTTCGCCACCGATGCTGATGTCGCCGGTGAGGAGTAATTCGACACGGGTAACGAGTTCGTTCTTCTCCGGAACGGCTTCCACAAGGATGTAGCTTAAGTCTTTGTCAAAGTCTGCCGTGGCCAGGAAACAGTCCAAGCTGAGGTTATCGACCTGCTGCACCTTGAAAACGTAAGCATAGTTGCCGGCTGCAGCGTTTTCTAAGTTGTTGACTTTGATGATTTGGCAGTCGTAGCCGATTTCTCCCTCCAACAAGGGAACGTCAAACTTGCCGCTAAATCCGCAATGCGTGAAGTTGCTCTGAACAAAGCTGGCTGAAACTTTGTCAAGAGAGAAAGCCCATCCACCGGCCTTTCCTGTTTTGGCAGAAAGTATGTTTTTAGCACCGATAGTGAGGGTGGCACCACTCTTGTCGAACAGCATGTTTTCGGCAAAGATTTCCAGGCGTTTGTCGCCTGAGGTGCCAAATTCGAGTGCTTTGGGCATTTTGACGGACAATTCCTTGATGAAAAGTCCCTGCCATGTGTTGATTTGTCCGTTGGTGAGTACTTCCGATTGATTGTAGTTTGTGGGGAATGTCAGATTACCGACGTTCTGATAGAGCGAGTGGTCGTAGGACATTTGCTTAACAGTGAACGTCCATCCCGGAAGCTCTTCTGCCTGGAAAGGGTCTATACTTACTTCATCTACCTTCCAATCGTCCCACGAACTGATGGTGGTTCTGAATTTCAATAAGGGATTTTCGTTGGTGGCTACACCATTGACATCCTTTTTGAGTCCCGGTATCTTCATTTCGACATCAATGCCGAAAATCTCGAATTCGTAGTTCGACCATGCCAGGTAGCATCCGTCTTGAGGCTTAAGCAGATCGTTGGGTGCTTTGAAGGTGAATTCAAAAGTTGACTCTGGGTCCTTGATGGTAAAGTTCGAGAGGAGGGCCACGGTACCACCCTCGGGGATAATCTTGTCGGGAGAGATGCAGAGGCGTGGCGCACCAAGCACCAGTATGTCGTTCTTCAGATAGCTGCTCTTGGGCAGTGTGAACTGGCCGATGACGTCCATGGTGGCGTGAGTGGCAGCGAATTTCATACCGGCTATTTGCAGGTCAACAGGACTTTTGTTAATCTCTTTCGGTATGGCCACAGGGAAATAGAGGGCGTCAATGTTGCCTTTTCCAAGCATGTCAGCAATGAGTTGTCCTTTCTGCACGTATCCATAATACTTGCTGATATCAATTTGTTTGGCGATATCTTTGGCCTTATCTGTGGTGGATGAGGTCAGATAATCGGCGCAGGGAAGATTTGCATCACCGATAAGATTGTCAATACCCCAATCGCTAAACAGTTTTTCCACAACTTCGGCATCACTCATTTCGGGTGAGGCGTAAGTGGAGGCTGTTCCGGCTATCACCATGTTGTCGGTGTTGATCTTGAGATCGGAGAATTTTACGCACACCATGACTGTGGTGCCCAAAGGATTCCATTCCACGCGTCCGGTGCCTTCCCATGTGCCTTCTTCCTTGCCGGCTTTAATCTCGTCGATGGTGAGTTCGTATTCGCCGATGCTCACCACTTTGCCCTTTAAGTCGGATGCAGAGGCTGTGGTGAGTTCGTAGTTTTCAATCTCTACGGTGTTGGCGCACTCAAAGTATTTCTTGGATAATGGTTCTACCAAGGCAAAGTCAAGCACATTGACACTGTCATTTGTGAATGCCACGGAGGTTCCATTGGTGCAGGTGGGCTTGATGCGCAGCACCAAGTAGTCACCCACTTCTGCTAACTCTTGCAGACTCTCCCAGGAGATGCTATCTTTGAATTCCTGGTCCTGAGTGAAGGTCTTGGTATAGATGGGTATTCCCTTGAGCGCTTCTTCCTTATTAGCCGCACCAATGTTAATGTACATCTTGTCCGCGGTGGTCGCAGTTCT
>JAEIGA010013028.1_pt1 | contig 12651 bp, 6 predicted proteins | sample 9270691 | NCBI WGS metagenome assembly JAEIGA01 (sample SAMN17057246, study PRJNA624740) | gut metagenome | biome: biome; isolation source: fecal sample | host: Bos grunniens | place: China: Xizang | collected 2019 | reverse complement strand
TGCCCAATAGATCCATGAAACCACTCCAGGCTCAATCCAATCGGTATCGGTGAGGCGACATGGTTCGGAGAGGTCGTTGATGAGAGTAGACTCAACGAGGTCGCCAAGTTCACCAACGATAGCGACGCGCCATGGTGTATGCCAATTGTCGGCAGGTTGAAGTTCGTTCGTTGCGGGGCAGACGCAGAACATCTCCACGTCTTGATCATTACGAAGAATTGAACCACTCTGATTACGGTCGAGTTCGGCTTCGGAAATCAAGACGAAAATATCTTTTTGGGGTTCAATCAAGGCAGGATAGCACCAACTACGTCCATTTTGTTCGCCAGTGGTTGATTTATGGAAAAACTCCTCATAACCTTGTTGCCACGGATGCATCCATCTGGTTGTGCCTTCCGATATCTTATAGGAGGTGAACTCCTCGGGGATAGTATCGCCCTTCAAAGCGGTAAGTTCATAGCGGAACGCCACTCCGTCGTTGTAGAGTCGCCATACAAGGGTGGTGTTTTTATCAAGAGTGACACGATACTCGTTGGCTTCGTTAGTACAATGAGAGCGTTTCCCTGAAATCATCTTGTAGTCTTCCTTGACGTAGCGTGACAAAGCGATGTCTTTCTTAGTGTTCTCCGCCATTATACCCTTGAAGCCTTGTGCCTTAATATTCAGTACGGGATTACCCTGGTAGTTTACGATATAGGAACTATCAGTTTGGATCAATGTCAACTTGCCGTTAGGCGATACGACCTTTTGCGATGCGCAAGAATGGAGAGTCATTCCTAAAACCGCATATATAAAAGTGAAAATTTCTCGTCTCATTATTAACCTTTTTTATTTGTATTGTTATGACCTCATTATTTACGACACAAACACTTGTAGTCACAGTAACTGCATTTGTCCGACACGGTGGTTTGTGTAAATGGTATCTCCGGATTGAAAATTTCAGACAGCGCACCGTCCAATCCCTCTTTAAAGTCTTTTTTGATTTTCCTGAAATCTTTGACTTTCTCTCCATCGAAAGACACAGTGGGATCATAGTCTTCGGTGTTGGAACGATGAACATAAAATAGGGCGGGGGATACCGGCATGTCCATGATTTCGCTGATCACCCATGAATAGAGGAATGTTTGGAAGATATAGCTGGGACGTTGTTTGTGACTTTTGAACAATGTTTCCATTTCTATTTTTTTTGTTTCAGGAGAACCTCCGGTTTTATAGTCCACCACACGTAATGTCTTTATAGGAGTACCGGTTACATCGTCTGCCATCATGACAGTATCCAAACGGTCTATTTTCCCTCCGAGTTTAATATCTACTTGACGGCTACCTGCATTTACAGGTGTCACTCTGTAGTACTCTTGTTCCATACTTTCTATGCAAAGATTCTCTAATGTAGCGTCATATCTTAGCAACTGTTTAAGATAACTGCTGATCACTTTTCTTGCAATCAGTAGTTCGCCGTTGTAGAATGCTTTTTCGGGTTTGCCGTCAAAGAATACTTTAATGAAAGCGTTATCAATGTAAGGTCGTAATGCTGCTTCGTGGTTTTCTAACAGTTCTTCTAAATCGCTTTTGAGAATGTGATTATCGCGTTCGCACAACTTCTTATAAATCAATTCGGCAGCTTCGTGAAAGGTGGTTCCGAAAAGTGCCGCATCCATACCTTCCTGAGGATCTTTGGGGATTCTGATACCCGCTACTTGTTGAAAGTAGAATTTAAGCGGACAGTCTATGTATGTGTTGATGGCAGAGGGCGATAATGCTCTTGACCATTCTCTCTTGCTATCGTAGTTATTGATGAGTATTTTAAGGATTTCGTCCGATTTTTCTACTGTTATCTTCTCAGGAGCTATCGTTGATTGATTGGATTGAAGGAATGTCGTCTTGATGTTGAAGTCGGTCTCAGCCAAAAGTTGAAGTAAGAAACGTGATATTTCGTTCTTGCTTACACCTTCTGTAGCAATGTTATACATGAAGGTGATTCGTTCAGCGCGTTGTAGTAATCGATAGAAATAGAATGCGTATACAGCAATCTTATGTTTGGCGGTGGTCAATCCAAATGATTCTCTCAAGTGGTAAGGTATGAAGGAGGTATCATTAGCTTGTTTCGGTAACATACCTTCATTGACGGAGAGCATGAGAATATGTTTGAAATCAAGATTTCTTGTTTCCAATACTCCCATCACCTGAAGCCCCACTGCCGGTTCTCCATGGAAAGGTATAGTCGAACTGCCTAACACATTTAATAGCAGTCTTCTAAGGGTGTTGATTTGTATATCGAGTGTCCCGTCTTCTGTCATCCTAAGGAATCTGCAAATAATCTGATGCGTACGATAAAGTGCCTCGTTATATAACTGTTGCAATACCTTTCCTGTCGTGTTTTCGTCGGGTGTAAATGTGGCAGCCAATTGCTCAAGGATGGTGCGCAGATAAGTGAGTAAATCGATGTTTGATCGATGTGGTTGTATCAGTAAGTTTTTGTCCAACCGTGTAAAATATGGATGGTTGCTGATGGTTTTTATCTGTGATGTTCTGAAGCATTGTCGTTCCTCGTCATATCCATCAGTCTGTAATGTTATGGCAGCATGGATGAAACTATAGATAGGGGTGTCAATCAGTGGGAATCCCATGGTGATGTTCACCTCCTTGACAGGACGAGAGGTTGTATCGTCCGGAAGAGAATGCAAGACAGGCTGTAACAATTGCTCGTTACACAAAACAATTGCTGTTTCATGCTCCGGTGTCGTCATGTTTTCCTGCAACCATTCCGGTATGTATCGTGCTTGCGTATTGTCTGACGATGTAGCGATGAACTCAATTTGCTTTTCTTGATTGAAATGATTATAATGTTCTTCTGGTAAAGAATTTGGGAAATCAATGAGATTTTGTCGGATGAAAGTGCCGGCTTCAAAGTGTGTGTTCTGTTTTACATACATGTTATCATAATCCCAATAGAACAATGCTTTACCTTTGTCCTTGAGGAATTGGAACAGTGCTTTTTCTACTTCATTCAGCACATTAAATCCAACGAACAGATATTGCTGATGGAGAGATGTCTTGGCGAAAGATTCAGGCAATTTTTGAACCACATCTTTATATAATGCACCTTCATAAAGGATGCCTTTATTTCTTAGGTTCTTGTTGAAGTGTGTATAGATTTCGCCCATCTTGTTCCATAGACGTAAGAAGTTCTCTTTCAGTTTTGTGTTCTCCTCAATGGAGAAGTCGCTGAAGAATTTCTTGAGCGTTTGTTCTTGTTCCGGAGTGAGGAAAGAGCTTTTTTCAATCTCTTTGATGTCGCGTATGTTCAAGAATAGTTTTTGTGCATCAACCATGTGTTTGTCGACATCGTCAAAATCGGATAGTATGACTTCGCCCCATCCATAGAATTGGTCCAACGTCTCTGCATTTTCAATGTTTGCTGTGTATGCTTTATATAACTCACATACAGCCGTTATATCATCACATAAGGTGTATTCTGACAATGAATGGAAGAGTTCACTGATGGTGCGATAATTGGGTGCCCAAACAGGACGGTCAGAACATGCTGCCAGTTGCTGATTCATGAATATTCCGGCACGTTTGTTGGGGAAGACAATCGTAACGTCACGAAGGTCTGTTCCGAACCGTTTGATGATATCTCTTGCTACGACTTTTATAAATGTTTCCATGTTTTGTTCTGTATGATGCGTTACACTTCTTCAATCTTATTGGTGGTGATATACCATAGATAGCCTTTGACTGTTTTCTCAGGTTCCATCTGTTGAAGTTGTTTCATGTATTCCTTTATCTGATTTTTATATTCTTTTCTCGGCTCACCGAATTTGAAGTCGGCAATGTAGATGCTGTCCTTTCCAATCATCACGCGGTCGGGGCGGTAGATTTGATATTTCCCACTTTCTTCGTTGTATTGTTTGCTGAGGATAGGGCATTCGTTGTATAGTTTCATACTACCATCGAACCAGTGATTGACTCTTGTGTCGTTAATGGCAATACGTACCATGTTTGCCAATTCTTCCCTTTCATATTGAGAGGAGATTTTTCCGTCAATATCCAATTGTGTGAGAACTTTATCAATATCATCGTGTGTATGTATCTGTGAGAAGATATAATGGAGCTGTATACCCATTCTCCTTTTATCATTTGTGTGAGCATCCTTTTCTTCATTATTAGCCATCGACTCAATGAATTCTTCCGCTTTCAGTGATTGACAGAAATCAATACGAGCGTTGTAAGAGTGCATGCGACATTCTTTGGGAGTATATTTTATTTTTAGTCGATTGTTGTTTTTCTCTTCCGATTTCTCTTTTGCAAATACCGCAGAACCATATTGGAAAGTTTTAATTTTACCTTCGTTATCTGTCGTTATGTTTACTCCGGAGAGTTCGTTGGGTAGGTTCGTGTACAATAGGTCGCCCACAGTATATTCTGATGAATTTATTACGTAGCGAGTATCTGCCCACACATATAGGTTCTTTTCGCTTCGTGTGAATGCGACATAGAGCAGATTCAGATTTTCAATGCGTCTTTGTAGATGCTCTTCTTCGTATTCTTTTTTGAATATTGATTCTGCCATGGCATTGCCCGGTGTGATAGGTATGATCGGTAACTTGTTATAGGGAGCAGCTTCAGGTTTGCACCATAACAAGTTATTCGGACCGTTGCTGTTTTTCTCAGCCTCTACCTTCCAGTCACAGTAGGGCATGAATACGGTGTGAAACTGTAATCCCTTGGATTTGTGTATGGTCAATATCCTGATGCCGCCGATGGTGCCGGATGGGATGGATTTGACACTCAATATGTCTTCCCAATATTTTAGGAATGAGTTGAGGTCAGCCGGATTTTCGTGTAGATAATTGATTAGATTGTCAAAATACGTAAACAGGTAGGCGTCTTCTTCGTGGATTTGTTCCAATTCAAAAATTCTATATATCTCTTCGTTCAACTCGTAGAGTGGCAGTTGTCTCAACTCTTCCTGTCGGTCTGTCAATTCTTTTGGTAAATAGTTATTGAGCTCCTTTTTTTGAATAGCTAAATCATTCATTCCGAATGAATTTTGTTTAATGAGAGAATTATAATAGAAACTCAGGAAGTTGATTGCGATACGTTCGTCGGTATTGTTCAAAAAACGCAGCACATTGATGATTAAATTAACAGACAAAGAGCTTTTGAGCAAGAAGGCTTCGTCTGAAACAGGATTGGCATCCGGTATTTTGCTTTCCATGGCTTCGATAATTTGTTGAGAAAGTTTTTTCTCACGCAGGATAATCGCCATGTCATGATATTCTACTCCTTGCTGATGCAGTTCTTTGATTTTATGACACATTTCGTCCAGCATCAACATTTCCCCTTCAGGGTCTCTTGATCTGCCCGTCATTTTATTGAAGTTGATCTCAACACACCCCTGTTCTGATTTTTGAGACGGAGATTGTTGTTCCACGTCATTGTAGGCATTGCTAATACTTGTTTCTGCATCGTTACCTAATTTGTCCAATGCTGATGCAGCTTTTTTAAACAAAGCGTTGTTAAAATTAATGATACGGCGTTCGCTCCTGAAGTTGTGTGTAAGGCTTTTGATTTCAGGGTTGTAGGATTTAAATTCTGTGCCGATATTGTTCAGTATGCTCCAATCGCCATCTCTCCATCTGTATATACTCTGTTTGATATCACCAACAATCAGGTTTTCGTGGCCTTTAGACATTCCTTCCTTTAATAGCACCTTAAAATTGTTCCACTGTTGCCATGACGTGTCCTGAAATTCGTCAATCATGATGTGGTTCAGGTGAGCACCTATCTTTTCGTATATGAACGGTGCATCGCTGTCATCCACCAGTTCGTTTAAGAGTAAGGGCGTTTTTGCCAATAGGAACCTGTTTTTTTCAGTGTTCAGCTGTGTGACTTCTTTGTTAATCACCCCTAAAAGTCGCAACGGATTCAAATGTTTAAGTGCCAACATGGAAGTGGAATAAAGTTGTCTTGCCACTAACTGCACCTGACGTACTTCTCCCAATAATTGACTGAAATGTTTGGCTAATGAAATCATTTGCGGGTCTTTTTTGTCAGCAGATTTCAACATATTCTCATAGTCATTGACAAACCCTTGCAGTCTGTTGCCGAACTTGATTTCATTCTCAATATCTTCTAACTTTTTCAGATAGCTATTGATGTCATTACCAAAACTGAATATTTTGTTATCTATTCCATACGCATGCAATTCTTCCTTATAGTGTTCCACCGCACTCTTCTGGTAGTCACTTGCCGCTTGTTTTTGTCTTTCAAATTCTTCTCTGATGGTTCTGATTTTATGACTATCCGTCAGAACTTCCTTTAATGTGTCTTCATTCGAAAGATATTCTTGCTTAAAGATACATGCTCCAAATCCCTTTACTTCATTTGATATATCCCATGTTTGGTTGTTGGTGATTCTATCATTGACATAATCCATAATCAGGTTCATGATATCTGGGGTAAGATGTAACCGATCTATGATACGGTCGACTGACTCGTTGAGTACCTCTTTGTCATTGAGGTCTACCTTGAAGTTGGCAACAAGGTTCAGTTCGTGAGCCAGGTTCTTCAAAATGGTTTGAAAGAAAGAGTCTATGGTTTCCACTCTGAATCTATTGTAGTCGTGTAGGATGCACATCAATGCCTTTCCAGCCCTTTCTCTTATGATGCCGGAATCCATCTCACAACCATAATCCTTCAACTCTTTTTGCAGAATTTGAAGGTAGTTGTCAGACGAGGGTAATGCCTTCCATATACCATATAATTGTTCTATGATTCTTTCTTTCATTTCTGCCGTAGCCTTGTTGGTAAAGGTAACGGCAAGAATGTTACTATATGCGTTGGGGTTATCGCTGATGATCAGAAGTTTAATGTATTGAATCGCCAATGTGAAGGTTTTACCTGAGCCCGCAGATGCTTTGTATACAGTTAGACAAGGTTTCATTTTAAATAGGTTGTTGTATATGCTTTATGCAAAAATACGGAATCTTTTGAAAGAAATCCCACTATTTAAAATTAATTTTTTTAACCATGAATTTTATCCACTAACTTAATGCCAAAAAAATCATGTAATATGTAATAAAATATGATAGATTCATAATTGTATAATTAGATTTATTATAATAGTAATAATTATTTTTGAGTAACAAAATTCCGAACGGTTAAAGCAGTTTGAAACAGAGAAATGTGAATTATATAACAAATGGTTTTATGTTTTTATTTCTTGTTATGTTATGAAATTTAAAGCATTGGTTAAAGTGATTGATGTTAAAATAATTTCATTCAATATAACACGAAAAAAATAGTGAAATTGAACTTGTTTAAGTCTTTAATTTGATAAAATTGTTATTTGAATTCAGAAAAATCCTGCGTTTTGTTTTTGACATCATAAATATTTGTAATTTTGCAAAGATTTAAAATTTGAATATGGCTGGTTATTTGGTAGAAGATAAGAAAAAGGTTACTACGAATCGCCTGATAGAAATGAAGCAACAAGGAAAGAAAATAGCGATGTTGACTTCGTATGATTATACTATGGCTCAAATAGTAGATGGTGCCGGTGTAGATGTGATACTTGTAGGTGATTCTGCCTCAAATGTTATGGCCGGACATGGTACAACATTACCTATTACTTTGGATCAAATGATATACCATGGAGCTTCTGTGGTTCGTGGTGTAAAGCGGGCACTTGTGGTGTGTGATATGCCATTCGGAACATATCAGGTCTGTCCTTCCGATGGGGTTGCCAATGCTGTCAGAATTATGAAGGAGTGTGGCTGTGATGCTTTGAAACTTGAAGGAGGAGAGGAGATACTTGAAACTGTCAAGAGAATATTGCAAGCGGGTATTCCTGTGATGGGACATTTAGGTTTGACGCCTCAGAGCATCAACAAATTTGGGACCTATGCAGTAAGAGCTAAGGAGCAAGCTGAAGCTGAAAAACTTTTGAATGATGCTCGTTTGCTTGAAGAAGCGGGGTGTTTTGCCATTGTACTGGAAAAGATACCTTCGGATTTAGCAAAACGAGTGGCTGAAGAAATTAAAATCCCAATTATCGGAATCGGTGCAGGAAAACATGTGGATGGGCAGGTGCTGGTGGTGACAGACATGTTGGGAATGAATAATGGATTTTCTCCGAAATTTTTACGAAGATACGCAGATTTATATACTGTAATGACGGATGCTGTGGGTCAATATGTGACAGATGTAAAAGACGTTTCATTCCCCAATGACTCCGAAGGATATTGATTCTTTTTGTGACAAAAATTATTAAAAGCAAATTTCACGTGATGTGAGATTTGCTTTTCTTTTTTTGCAATAACCATTATTTTTTTCATTTTTCATGCAAAATAGTTCGCTTTTTCTTGTGTGCATTGGGGGAAAAAGCATATCTTTGAAGATAAAATAAGGGTGAATTGTGCCCAATAATTAAAAAATATTTAAAAATTAACCTTTAAAATTATATAAATATTAACATGAGAAACATTTCAATTCCTATCCTGTCAAGGAAGAGATGCATGTATAAGTGTCGTTCTCAAAGTTTTATAAGTGAAAAAGGGCGCAATTCCGTTCATTACCCTGTTTCTTTGTTGGGTAATGTGAGTATAGTAAAAAAGATTGACAAAAATAAAGTAATAAATATATTAACCTAATAACAAATATGAAAAGCAGTAACATTAAACGTAAGATGAGTAGTTTTACTTATTCTGCTTGCGCTTTGTGCTTGTTCGGAGGTATGTTTGTTTCTTGTCAAGATGAACTTCTGACAGGAACACCCTCATGGTTGGGTAGCAGTATCTATGATGAGCTGGAAAAGCGAGGGAATTTTAAAACTACTTTAAGCCTTATCAATGATGGCGATGTTTCGACAGTTGACAACAATGGCGAAACTGAGTATGCAAAAGTACTGAGAAGAACCGGTAGTAAAACATTGTTCGTTGCAAATGACAATGCTTATACCGAATTCTTTAGAAACAACAAGTGGGGGGTAAGCAGTTATGCTGAATTGACTCCGGCTCAGAAAAAAATGTTGTTCAATTCTTCTATGATCAACAGTGCATATTTGATTGAGCTGATGTCAAATGTTCCGGCAACAAGTGACGACGGTATGCCGATCGAAGGTTCATGTATGCGTCGTAACACAGCGTTGTCTTTGTATGACTCTATTCCAACAATGTTTGCTGACCAAATGCCGGACAGCAAGTTGTGGAAAAAGTACAAGGATAGATATGAGGCGAAGAATGGAGTGGGTATGTTAATTGTTAAAGACAATGAAACTTCCCCGATGGTACATTTCCTTCCAGATTTTATGAAGAGCAATGCCATTACCAGTGATGATATCTCTTTCTTAACCAATGGAGCATGTACTAGTAATGCCGAATCATACGTAAATGGACAAAAAGTAATCACAGAGAATATCACTTGTCAAAATGGTTATATACATCAGGTGGAAAATGTGATGACACCGTTGACCAACATGGCTGAAATGATTGCCAACGACCCTGATTTGACCATTTTCAGTAAAATGTTGAATCGTTGGTCTGTTCCTGTGTATAGCGAAGGTGTTACCAATGCTTATAACCAATTCAATACCAGTGGTACAATTGACTCTGTGTTTGTAATGCGTTATTTGAATGACGGATTCAATCAAAAAACAGGTTATAACACATTGATGTCTGTTGATGGCGTTAATTATGAAGCAGATGCCAACATGGGTTTGTTGCCATTCGATCCGGGTTGGAACCGTTTGTACAACACCGCTATGGCCAATGATATGGCTACTGATATGGCAGTGATTATTGCACCGACCGATGATGCATTCAATCGATACTTTGCTGATAAGGGAAAAGACATTATAACTCGTTATGAGTATATTGATTCCATTCCTAACAACATTATCGTAAAAATCATGGACAACTTGATGAAGCCATCGCTCATTGCTACAGTTCCAAGTAAATTCGGTAGTGTTACCAATACTGCACAATTGGTGATGGGATTGAGCAAGGCTGATATTGCTTCTTGTATGATTGCGAATAATGGTGTGGTTTATAAATCTAATAAGGTATATACTATTCCTGAATACCAGTCAGTATCCTTCCCGGCTGAATTGGATGACAATATCAGAATCATGCGTTACATGATCAAGAATTTGAACTATGAAGCTTATTTGAACTCTATGGAGTCAGAATATATGTTCATTCTTCCTTCTGATAAGGCTCTTGCCAATTATATTGACCCGGTGGATTTCCATAAGAACAATAAGACCATTGCTGAGTTCTATTACGATGAAACTTCTGCCTCAAATCCTATTAAAGTAAAGCACTATAAATTGGTATTTGATGAGACAACGGGTGATTACACCAAGGGTGAAGAAATTACCAACTATTTTACTTCATCACAATATTCTCAATATTACAATGAGAGTGAATATGTTCAGAACCGTTTGCGTGATATCTTAGATAATTCTATCATTGTAAAGGATAAGAAAGCGATGCACACGGCTACTAAGAAGGTGTACCAGACTAAGAGCGGAATGCCGGTTATCATCGAAGGTGAAGGTGTTAATGTTAAAATTACCACTCCGTTCTGGACACAGTATCCCGGTGATCATACTTTTGGTGTAGGTCTTGACTTAAATGACAATCCTTACTATACAAATATGGGTAAGAATCCAGATGGTAACGGTGAAACATTTGTAGTGGATGAACAACCGGTAATGAGTGCTTCTAAATCTGTTTATGATGTATTGCAGGGATTGGCTCAGTCCGGTTCTGCTGATGCAGCTGATTATGAGGAGTTCTTGAATTTGTTGAATGCAAGTACTTTCTTGCAGAACAAATATGACTTTACAATAACAAGTTCAACCGATCCTAACTTAAAATTACCGAAGAGTGTTTCCAATGGAATGACTATCAATATCATGGACAACTATAACTACACCATCTACGTGCCTAAAAAAGCTGAAATGGAAAAGTTATATGCCAATGGTATATTACCTGACTGGAGAAGTTTTGAAGCTTTGAACAATACTTTGACCGATTTGGAAACACAAATCGAACAATTTGAGGAAGGTACAGATGAGTACAATGCTTTAGATGCAGAAATCAAAGCTTTGGAAAACAGTATTGACATCAAGACTGATTCTATTAAAAATTTCTTGCGCTATCACATTCAGAACAAAGCCATCTATCAAGGTGCAGTCTCATCTACAGGTTTGTATGAAACTTCTTACATGAACAATGGACGTTTTGCCACTTTGAGTGTTAAAAATAGCGGAAACGAAGGTGAAGGTGCCATTACTATTCAATGTTATGGTGCTGACAAATCACCTATTGCAGGTTCTGTTGAGCGTAAGGTGTTAGGAGGAAATTACTTTGCTCGTGAATACCGTTTCAGAAATTCAACTACATCATCTGACACAGGTACTGCTGTTCAATGTTCTGACATACAGGATGCAACACGTATCTACAACTCATCTACAGCTGTAATACATTTGATCGACCGTCCTTTATTATATAATAAGGAGTTGTCAGATAAATATAATGAAATTTCAGGTTATTAACCTTAATGACATAAACAATGAAAAGCTTAAAATATTATTTTTTAATTTGTTGCTTGGCTATTTCTGCTGTCGTTAATGCACAGGGCATTACAAGCGTAAGCGGTACAGTATCCGATTCATGGGGTCCTGTAGTGGGTGCGGCGGTTGTCGAAATGGACGGTTCAAACCGTAATATATCAGCAACAGTAACAGACTTTAACGGTAACTTTACCTTAAAGATCAAGAGCCCAAAGAATAAGCTGAAAATCAGTTATGTGGGTTTGAAAACTCAAGTATTGCCCATCAACAAGAGAGTGTATAATGTGACTCTTGAAGATGCAATGGTGTTGAAAACCGTTGAGGTGAAAGCCAAGAAAAGAATGGAAACATCCGGTTTGGCTATTCCTGAACGTGAGTACTCAGGTGCGATGCAGACCATCGATGCAAAGGAATTCGAAGGTTTGGGTTTGACTTCTGTGGATGAAGCGTTGCAAGGACGTATCGCCGGTTTGGATATCGTTGCCAATTCCGGTAACTTGGGTGCCGGTACTACAATGCGTTTGCGTGGTACAACTTCAATCTCTACTTTGACCAGTTCAGACCCCTTGATTGTGGTGAACGGTGACGTGTGGAATGTGGACCAAACTGATTTTGATGTCAATACTGCCAATGATGAAAAATTTGCTCAATTGTTGAACATCAACCCTGAGGATATCAAGAGCATCAGCGTATTGAAGGATGCTGCAGCAACTGCTATCTGGGGTTCACAAGGTGCAAATGGTGTGATTGAAATTGTAACCAAGCGTGGTGCGCGCGGTAAACCGCGTTTGACTTATTCTTGCCGTTTGACAGCTACCTATCAGCCGGACGGAGTGGATTTGTTGACCGGAGACCAATATACCATGTTGTTGAAGGAGGCTTACTTCAATCCTAAACAAAATGATGAAGCTGCCAACTTGAAGGAGTTGAACTATATTACAGACCAATTGTTATTCCCTCATTGGCAAATGTATAACAATAATACTGATTGGGTAGACGAAGTGAAACAAGTCGGTTTGCGTCAGAACCATTTCGTTTCTATCAGCGGTGGTGGTGAGAAAGCTTCT
>JAEIGA010013027.1_pt1 | contig 12652 bp, 10 predicted proteins | sample 9270691 | NCBI WGS metagenome assembly JAEIGA01 (sample SAMN17057246, study PRJNA624740) | gut metagenome | biome: biome; isolation source: fecal sample | host: Bos grunniens | place: China: Xizang | collected 2019 | reverse complement strand
TGACTGTTGAAAGCGGAACAGTGCTTGAACTGAAGATCTCACTGTATCTGCCGATCTTCGAAACAAATTCCAGGCAGTGGCTTGGTGTAGACTACCTTGAACTGAAAAAATGGGTAGACGATGTAAACTTCAAAGGCGCAAATATCCAGGCAGGCGAATACGGTGAATATGCGACCCGTGTCTGTTCCGATGATTATCCGACACCCGGAGCCGTTGTCAGGTATTCCTGTGAATACGGTACACAGGACTCCAACGGAAGCAATGCATATTCCTCCGGATGTGAAAGACCTTTGAACCTGTACAGCCGTATCGGCTACCAGGTTTCAACAGGACCCTGCACTGTCCCGACACCGCCTCCCGTACCGACACCTTCTGATGTCGTTATCACCGGAAATGACCTGGCTTCCCTGTCAGCTATCGAATCATTCTGCTCTGCTTACGGAATGAGCTGCACTTATACAAAAGACGATACTGTAGACAACGTTAAAGTCACAGTGAACGGAAACACCTATCAGACCGGGGACAACTTCCAGGAGATCCTCAAATCAGGCGCAAAGATCCATGTCTGGTACAACACCGCACCCGGAAAAACACCTGAACCTACACCTGAAACAACACCAACACCGACTCCGGGTCCGTAACACAACACCGATGGAGGAAAGAAAATGAACGCTTTTCAGCGAGCTTACAGATACATCACAAGAAAACCGACCAAAAGCATGCTGCTGATGATCACATTTTTCCTGATCGGAAATCTGGTTATTCTGGGTCTGGGTATTTCCCAGGCAGCCAACAATGCAAAAATACTGACAAGACAGCAGATGAGAGCTGCTGTCAGTTATGAAGTGGACTATGAAGCATATTGGAGATACACGGAATCACTGACTGATGAGGATGAGATCAATGCGGCTTATCAGAATTATCCGCGTACAAGCAGCGAAACAGCCATGAAACTTACAGAAGACGATCGTGTCAAAGCATTCAACTACATGACAAATACGATCGCTTATTCGAGAGACTTTGAAAATGTCCCTCTCGGAAACGAAGAAAACCGCGGCAATTCAACATATATTGATGAAAACGGCAATGAACAGGTTTACCGTGATCCGAATGTCATGATCTATGCAACGATGTTTCCGAACATGATCGAGATCGCCGAAGGAACCTTTACGATCACTGAAGGAAGCTTTATCAGTCAGAGTGATATCGATCAAAGCAGAAATGTTGTCAACATTACCAGAGAACTGGCTGATCAGAACAATCTGCATGTAGGTGACACGATCACCGTCAGCACGATTGGTCCCTACGAAGTCGATATGTACCGGGAAATGGGATTCACCGAGGAAGATTTCTCCTGGGAAATGGAGATCTCGGGTATCTACAATACCCTGAATGAAGTAGATCCGAACTCTCAGGAATTCCAGTGGATGTCGCCGTATCAGTCACCAAAGAACATCGTTCTGGTTCCGATGACAACATATTCTGAGATCATGTCTTCCTTTGCGGAGAAGCAGTTCCGTTATTATCAGTCAATGAATCCGGATATGCCTGATGATGATATGGAGAACTGGACAAGCGGTTATACAGAACCAAGCCGCGTCGTGTATCTGCTGAGCGATCCGATGGATGTTGAAGCCTTTATCGCTGACCACGAAGGTGATCTGAATCCCTATACAAAGCTGAACGCAAACAACGAAACATTCAAGAAACTTGCCAGACCGCTTGATACGCTGAGTTTCTTCTCAAATATCGTCGTCTGGATCGTCATCATCAATGCAATCGTCATCATTACACTCGTAACTGCACTGACCCTGAAGACCCGTGAATATGAGATCGGTGTCATGCTGTCGATCGGTGTATCAAAGGTAAAAGTGGTACTGCAGCTGTTCCTTGAACTGATCCTGATCGCTCTGATCGGGTTCACCCTGGCAGTCGGCAGCGGATCACTGCTGGCAGGAAAAGTCGGTGATATGGTCCTGGATTACCAGACGACCAGTGACGCACAGTATGAAGATAATTCCGACAGCGGTTACTATTGGAGCGGTGATGCAAACTACTTCACGGAAGTATCACAGGATGAACTGCTGTCCCAATATCATGTATCCGTATCACCCAAACTGATCGGTGAGATCTATCTGCTTGGCTCTGCTGTTGTACTGATCGCGATCGTAATTCCTTCATTTATGATCATGCGTCTGAATCCGAAACAGATTCTTCTGGAGCAGAACTAGGAGGACGTCATATGAGCACATTGCTGAAACTTGAGAAACTGAATTACGGATATATTGACGGAGGCTTCAGAAGAGAGATCCTGAAAGACCTGTCATATGACTTTGAAGAAGGTACGTTCTATACGATCCTCGGTCCCTCCGGATCCGGTAAAACCACACTGCTGAGTATCATGGCTGGCCTGGACAAACAGGAAAGCGGAAATGTTTACTACCAGGGTGAAGACATTGATGTCATGGGCCTGAATCATTACCGCCGCAATAAGATCGGTGTAGTATTCCAGTCCTACAATCTCATTACCTATCTGACCGGTCTTGAAAATATCCTGCTTGCCATGACGGAAACAGATAACAAGATCCCCGGAAATAAAAAAGAACTTGCGTATGCCCTGCTCGCAATGGTAGGAATCGTTGAATCCAAAGCGGACCGCCTTGTCACAAAGCTGTCCGGCGGTGAACAGCAGAGAATTGCAATCGCCAGAGCACTGGCAGGCAACGGTGACCTGATTTTTGCGGACGAACCTACCGGCAACCTGGACTCTGAAACAGAACAGGAGATCATCCGTATATTCCGGATGCTGGCAGAAGAATACGGAAAAACGATCATCGTCGTAACGCATTCCAACGAAGTATCAAAATTAAGTGATAAACGCATACTGCTGAAAGGAGGCATTCTCAGGGATCTCTGAGAATACCTCTTTTTTTAAAGCCGGATCACAGTGTCCGGCTTCGTATCATATTTATGATGTTCTTTCAAAAATCAGTTCTCTATATTCCTCTGACTCCGGAGAGGTGATCCGTGCATAGATCTCCGCTCCATTGATCGTCATACATAATTCCTCAGGTTCTTCCCCTTCTGATATAAAACGGAAATACCATGAAGAATCACAATCTGACAATGGTTCATGAACAATGGAATCCAGCCGGAATGTTTTCTCTTCGTCATCAAGCTGATATGCCCGCAGAGTGAACGTATCTTCCCATCCCGAATAATCAAAGTTATAACTTCCATGGTCAAAAACCGTTTCCTGTTTTGTGCCGTCCGCAAGGATTCTGGTCTCATGCGTACTGTTCCAGAACCCCATCAGAAACAGCTCTGCTTCATCATCGGTATTTTCAACATTTCTGCCGCTGTAGACCTTCTCCCCATCATACAGAAGATATGTCTCCAGCAATTCAGTATCCTTCAAGGCTTCGTAATACAGATCACTGAAGCCCTTCAGTATGTCAGAACCGCCTTCCGGTATGACATTATCATAACTGATCGAGTGTGATGATCTTTTGTATCCTCCTACTGCCTCATCATTGGAAATCATTCTGATCGATGTAGAAGGTGCATCAAGAGCTATATATTCATCATCAAAGGGAAGTTTATCCCATACAGAAAGATTATTTTCTTTGATGTATTCATCCAGGCGATCCAGTATCGTCTGATCCTTAACAAGATATCTGTATCCTCGGATCGGAATATTATGCATAGGAGATGATTCAGCTGTGTAAATGATCTGCCCATCGGACTCCAGACTGAGAGAACTGCTGTTTGAATCCCCGAGCATGCCTCCGCCGGTACTGATACCTGCTTCAGTTAAAGGGCCATGCTCAACAGCAACTTTTTTCAGCTGTGAGAGCGTCACCTTTTTACTGAATTTATCAATGTCTTCATATTTCTTCTCCCCGGAAAAGCATGATATCAGTGTCAGCATAATTCCTCCTGTGATCAGTGACTGCAGTATGATTCGTATGGTCCTCTTCATTCGTCTTCCCCCGTTGCAAATACTGTTTATAGCATCAGACTGCCGCTGCAGACATGTCTGAATCAGTACATTTTATATCCGCATTCAGGGCAGAACCTGAGTCCATCCGGAACATCATTTCCGCAGCACGGACATACAGACGGCCTGACAGATTCATACAGCTGCTTATCCTTCGGCCAGCTTACGTTATATGCAAGATTCAGCACCTTGGTTTCCTTTGGAGCAGCAGTGCACTTCCATGTCAGGATACCGTTGTCTGCAGCTTCAGCATGATCATTGTTCTTTGTTTCAACAATGATTGTCTTTTCCTGTGAAGACGGGACCTGATCCTGAACAGTCACAGTTGCCTCAGTATTCCTGCTGTTTGTTAACTTCAGCTCATATACATACTCAGTCGTACGCTGATTTTTAAGCAGTGCATCAGCTGTCTTACGTTTCTTTTCTGTCCGGCTGACCTGGATCCCTTCTGCTTTTCCAAGCGGAATATTCATAGTTTCTTTGGTCAGATCCGGTGCCACGGATGTTTCACCGGAATAAACACCGTTCAGATAAATGCCTGCAGTTCCCCTGATGTCAGAAGGCAGATCCTTTGTCTTCAGTTTAGCTACAAGATATACATGTACATCCTTTTTCGGAACAGCATACAGTTCATATTCTGCAGGAATTTCATACACTTTTAGATCAGCCATGACGCCCTTTGTGCCCGAAGGTATCGTTTTTCTGCCGGGCAGAGTATATTCCGTCATTGTTTCTTCCGATGACACTTCTGCGCCTTCTGTTTCGATACGTTCCATCTCAACTGTTTCTTCAATTTCCATACTGGTATCTTCAGCAGCATCCATCATACCCATCATAGGTGCACTCATTGCCATCATATTTCTGCCCATGGCAGCACTCTTTGCAAAAGTCTTGGGCTGCGGTTTTCTGAAGCTCAGATATACAGGCAGCAGTTCCGGAACGCTTCCCTCGGTGGGCGTGTTTGTCAGCAGAGAAACCGGAATGTTTTCCCAATCCTCATCCGTACTCTGACTGACCCTGGCTCTTGACTTCATAGTTACCGGGCCTTCAGCATCCGTGTGGATCTCATAAACAAAATTCCACATGGCATGCGCATCATGATACCGGACTTCAAACGGATATGTTCCGGCTGCCGGAACTTCCAGAACAGCCGTTATGACCGGAAGACTCTCCTGGCGTTCAGCTTCCTGCAGTTCTTTTTCCAGTTTCCTGATCCTGGTATTAAGTTCATTGATCGATTCATACAGCTGGTTCAGCCTGTCCGGCAGTTTTGTGATGTAGTTTTCCACATCACTCAGATCCGGTTTGCCGGTTCCCTGGAATGTACCGTTGCTTTTCCATAATGATATCTGCAGTTCATGGATCTCTTTCTGTCTCTGCAGAGCAGTCATATTATCCCTGATCTTCGCAGATGGACGGTCCTCAGGCTCATCTTCCGTTCCATAGCTGAAGCGGATATCAGATAATCCCGTTCCTGCCGGGAAAAACAGCTTGACTGTATCCATATCAGAGCCATTGGAAAGTCCCAGGATACGAATCGTGTTGGTTCCCTGTACCAGGACTACACTGCCTTTTCTCGTGATCTCTGCTCCTCTGCGGTATACCTGTACACCGGATACTGTAGTCTGAATAGTCTGCATATATGTTATCCTCCGTTTTTTATGATCTGGTCAATATTGTTTCTGTTTTCATTGTAGCAGTTTACCGCTGTCCGGACGAGGACCAGTACCAAAAAGTTCGGATTCTTAATCTATGATCTGCTTCAAAAAGACCGCAAAAAAAGACCGTTTCCGGTTCTTTCGGGAAACGATCTTTCATCAGTGGATTACAGTTGGAAATAACGGGCAGCGTTGTTGTAGCTGATGCCTTCTACGATCTTCTTCAGGGAAGCTTCATAGTTCGGGTATTCACCGTTTTCTACCCAGTTGCCAACCATGTTGCACATGATGCGGCGGAAATAGTCATGACGCGCATATGACAGGAATGAACGGGAGTCCGTCAGCATTCCTACGAAGTTGCCAAGCAGACCGAGGTTTGCAAGGGCACGCATCTGATCTTCCATACCGCTCTTTGTATCATTGAACCACCATGCTGAACCGAGCTGGATCTTACCGGGAACTTCGTCTGACTGGAAGCATCCGAGCAATGTTCCGAGCAGTTCATTGTCTACCGGGTTCAGGGAGTACAGGATTGTCTTCGGGCATTCAGCTGTCTGATCCAGTTCAGAGAGCAGATCAGCGATCAGCGCGCCGCAGTTGTTCTGGGCGATCATATCGAAGCCTGTGTCCGGTCCAAGCAGACGGTACATGCGTTCATTTGCATTTCTGTGGCAGGAATAGTGCAGCTGCATAGCAATGCCGAGACGGTGATAAGCTTTTCCGAGTGCCAGCAGAACTGCTGTCTGATATTTTTCAGCTTCTTCTACTGTGATGCACTCGCCATTCATGACTTTTGCATAAACAGCATTGACTTCTTCAGCTGTTCCTTTACGGAAAGGAATATAGTCAAGACCATGGTCACTTGCACGGCATCCCATTTCAGCAAAGAATTCTACACGCTCGATCAGGGCTGCGATCACATCGTCAGCTGTATCGAGTTTTTCTTTGCCGACACTCTTTGCGAGCTGGCCGATATACTGTGCGAAGCCTTCTTTGTTGATGTTGATCGCCTTGTCAGGACGGAATGACGGGCATACTTTGACCGTGATCGTCTGATCTTCACGGATCTTCTTATGCCATTCCAGAGAATCGACCGGGTCATCCGTTGTGCCGATGAATGCAACATTGGACTGCTTGATCAGACCGCGGACTGTCATGTTCGGGTCATTCTGCAGCATATCATTGCACTTATTCCAGATCGCTTCTGCATTGTCCAGTGTCAGCGGTTCTTCAACGCCGAAGAACTTGTGCAGTTCCATATTGCACCAATGATACATCGGGTTGCCGATTGCCATTTCCAGTGCTTCAACAAACTTCAGGAAACGCTCGAAATCAGGCTTGTCCCCTGTGATGTATTCTTCCGGTACACCATTGGAGCGCATAACTCTCCATTTATAGTGATCTCCGAAATAGGTACCGTCCGGATTCTTGCCGCCGAGCCATACTTCTGCCAGGTTGTTGAACCTTCTGTCTTCATAGATCTCTTTCGGAGAAATATGGCAGTGGTAGTCAACCAGAGGCATCTTGTCTGCATAATCATGGAACAGATGCTGTGCAGTTTCTGTTTCAAGCAGGAAGTTTTTGTCCATAAATGCTTTCATATCACTTATCACTCCTATCTCTTGATATCGTAATTCATATTCATCAGATTCCGGATGGATTCCACATCATCAATGATGTTTCCATCACCGTGGATCGTATGCTTGATCACGCTGCTGGCAACCGCGAAGTTGACCATATCCATCGGTTTGTAGTTGTTCATCATTGCATAGATCAGGCCGCTGGCAAACGCATCGCCGCCGCCGACTCTGTCCAGAATGTTGAATGTGAACATCTTGCTTTCAAATGTGTGTCCCTGGTACCACATATATGCCATCAGGCTGTTTTCACTTCCTGAATGAGCATAACGGACATGACGTGCAATGCACTTCAGATTCGGATATCTTTCGATGAACTTCTGGAAGACTTCATCCTGATCCTCATAACTCGGATGCATGCTGAGACCGTCTTTCCAGTCGCCCTTTGAATGATCTTCCTCATCCTTCCAAAGATGATACGGTTCGATTCCGAAGAGTACATCTACATACGGCAGGCACTGCGTACAGTAGTCCCTGGCTTCTTCCCAGCTCCAGAGGAGGGAACGGAAGTTGCCGTCAAAGCTGACTGTCAGACCCTTTTCCTTCGCTGTTTTCATCAGGCGGAGTGTGAATTCCGCACAGCTCGGGCTCAAAGCCGGTGTAATGCCGGACAGATGCAGCCAGTCGAATCCTTCCAGCAGTGCTTCTGCATCGATCGTCGAGAAGTCGAACTCAGCGATCGCACTGTGTTTGCGGTCATAGGTCACACGGGACGGACGGATTCCGTATCCTGTTTCCAGATAATAGACACCCATTCTGTGTGTCGGTGTCTGCTCAGGTGTGGACAGAATCACCGGTGTGCAGTGTACGTCGTTGCTGCGGAGCATACGGACTGCACTCTTTCCCAGGGAATTGTCCGGAACAACACTGAAGAATGTGCTGTCGATTTTCAGATTGGCAAGAGCAAGCGCAATGTTCGCTTCACTTCCGCCATAGCTGATTTCAAAGTTCGTAGCGACCCGGATCTTGTCATAATTCGGAGGAGTCAGACGCATCATGACTTCACCGAATGTGATGAACCGGTTGCTCGGATGACTGCTGATCAGAGGATTATGATGTTCCATATCATTTCTCCTGTCCTGTACTGTTGAATCAGTTGACTCAGCGCTGGATTCTTCCGGATCCATCACCGCCGGCAAGCTTTTCAACCTCAGATACTGTCATCATGTTGTAATCGCCTTCGATCGTGTGCTTCAGAGCAGATGCCGCAACTGCAAACTCAACTGCAGCCTGTGTGCTGTAGCCGTTCAGCAGTGCATAGATCAGACCGCCGCCGAAGCTGTCGCCGCCGCCGACTCTGTCGATGATGCGCAGTTCATACTTCTTGGAGAAGCAGTATTCATCAGATGCGACATCATACAGCATAGCGCTCCATCCGTTATCAGAAGCACTATGGGACTCACGAAGTGTGATCGCAACTTTTTCAAATCCGAATTTATCTGCAAGCTGTTTTGCCACAGACTTGTAGCCTTCATGATTCAGCTGACCGCCATAAATATTCGTAGCTTCAGCTTCGATTCCGAATACATCTTTTGCGTCTTCTTCATTGGAGATGCAGACATCAACATACTGGCAGAGATCCGTCATGGCTGCTCTTGCCTGTTCACGTGTCCAAAGTTTTCCGCGGTAGTTGAGGTCGCAGGAGATCTTCAGGCCCTTTGCCTTGGCAGCCTTGCATGCCTGACGTGTGATCTCGACAACATTCTCGCCGAGAGCGGGTGTGATTCCTGTGAAATGGAACCACTCAGCACCGTCAAAGATCTCATCCCAATTGAAGTCCTCCGGCTTTGCGAGCTGGATCGCGCTGTTTGCACGGTCATAAATGCAGACACTGCCGCGCTGGGAAGCACCCTTTTCGTTGTAATAGATACCTACTCTGTCGCCGCCGCGTGTGATCTTTGTAGTATCAACACCGTATCTGCGGAGACTGTTGACTGCAGCCTGTCCAATTGCATGAGCCGGAAGCTTTGTGACAAATGCTGTATCAATACCATAGTTGGCAAGAGAAACAGCAACATTGGCTTCGCCGCCGCCAAATGTAAATTCCAGTGTGCTCGCCTGTACAAAACGCTCGTAATTGAACGGCTGCAGACGAACCATCAGTTCACCGAAGGTTACTACTCTGCTCATTCCGATCAGCCTCTGACTCTGTCAACGATCTCTCTTGTCTGTTTGCAGAGGTCAATGATCTTTTCCCAGTTTCCGCTTTCGATATCGTCAGCCTTAACCATATATGTGCCGCCGCAAGCTGCGATGACAGGGCAGGACAGGTATTCTTCCAGATTCTTCAGGGAGATTCCGCCTGTAGGCATAACCTTGAACATCGGGAACGGTGCGCTCATTGACTTGATCTTCTTCAGACCGCCGGACTCTTCAGCCGGGAAGAATTTGACGACTTCATATCCGTAAGGAAGAGCCATCTGATATTCTGTCGGTGTTGTAACACCAGGGAAATACTGAATGTTGAGTTCAACGCACTTGTCAGCGAGTGTCTTGCTGAAGCCGGGTGAAACGATGAACTGTGCGCCTGCATCTACAGCAGCCTGTGCCTGTTCTTCTGTAAGAACAGTGCCTGCACCGACGATCATTTCAGGGCATGTTTCTTTCATGATGCGGATCGCTTTGTCAGCACCTGCAGCACGGAAAGTAACTTCCGCAACGGGCAGACCGCCTTCACACAGTGCTTTTGCAAGCGGAGCAGCATCTCTTTCAGGGTTGCTCAGTTTGATGACCGGTACTACACCGATCTTGGAGATTGCTTCATTAAGCTGGTTCATATTATTTTTCCTCCTGTTATTTCCATCTTTATTATGTGACAATTCCTGTCTTGTATTACATTGCCTGATTTGGCATCAAAATTGTAATTATTGTTTTCTGATGTTAGGGCTTACAATTCATCATACAAACGCTGCAGCATCAGTCTGGATGATTCAGCATTTTCATTGGTCGTATTTTCCAGAGTTGCCTGAATATACGGTTTCCTTGCTTTCATGAACCGGAGTATCTCCGTATAGTCCATTTCACCGGTACCTGCCGCAATGCTCTTGAGGTCATTTCCTTCAGGAACATAGTCCTTCAGATGAACGACGGCAATATCATCTCCCAGCAGCTCGATCGTTTTCGCAAAGATCTCATCTCTGCGGCCGGCATTTTCCGGGCAGAGCAGATTGACCGGGTCAAAGATGATGCGCAGATTCGGGCTGGCGATCGCATCAAGTACGATACGTGCCCGTTCAGGTGTGCATACGATATGTTTCCATACCGGCTCGATCGCCATACTGACACCGTATTTTTCTGCACATTCTACGACAGGTGCAAGTCCCTTGATAAATGTTTCCAGAGCTTCCTTGGAATGCGTATTCGCATCCATCTTGTACTCTGCATTCGGTGCTCCTGTTTCCGTACCGACAACCGACGCACCAAGAACAGACGCAACACGCAGATGTGCATAATAGCGTGACTGTATTTCCTTCAGTTTTTCCGGATCCGGATGCGCCAGGTTCAGGTAGCATCCCAGTACTGCCACATCCAGACCTTCGCGCTCAAAAACACGTTTGGTATAACGGCCAAGTCCCTCTGTCAGTGCTGCGGCATCAAATGTATATCCTTTGACGACTTTGGAATAAGCGAGATGTACACATGAGAAACCTTCTTCCCTTGCTTTCTTTGCCCGTTCCTCCATTGTCTGCAGTTCAGGTGCCAGACCGGTGTTGATATCGTGGAGTCGAATACCTAATTGCATAGCTGTTCCTCTTTCTGCTTATTACAGTACAACGCCGTCCTTGAAGATCGAGATCTCGCGGAATCCCTTGCGTTCAGAACTGGTCAGCTTACCGGAGGCTGTCTGGATCACCAGATCAAGCAGATCTGCACCGGCTTCATCAAGTGTCTTTTCACCATCCGCTACAGCGCCGGCATTGAAATCGACCCAGTTTGCTTTCTTTGTTGCAAGCGGTGTATTGGTTGCGATCTTCAGTGTCGGAGCAGGTGCGCCGAACGGTGTTCCTCTGCCTGTCGTAAACAGGATCATGTGTGCTCCGGCCGCAGTCAGCGCAGTTGCGGATACCAGGTCATTGCCAGGTCCGTAAAGCAGATTGAGTCCCTTTGTCTTGACTGAATCAGCATAGCCGATCACGTCAACGATCGGAGCAGTTCCGCCCTTCTGAACACAGCCGCAGGATTTATCTTCCAGTGTTGTAATACCGCCCTGCTTGTTGCCTGGTGAAGGATTATCGTAAACAACTTCATTATGGGAAATAAAGTAGTTCTTGAATCCGTTCAGCATATCGGATGCTTTCTGGAAAACTTCCTCATTGACACATCTGTCAAGCAGGAAACTTTCTGCGCCGAACATTTCCGGAACTTCTGTCAGTACTGTTGTTCCGCCCATTGCTGTCATCAGATCGGAGAATCTGCCGACAGTCGGGTTTGCTGTAATTCCGGACAGTCCGTCGGAGCCGCCGCACTTCATGCCGACAACAAGCTCGCTGACCGGCATTTCTTCACGTTCAAATTTAGAAGCATATGCTGCGCATTCTTCCAGCAGCTCTCTGCCTGCTTCAAACTCATCTTCTACCTGCTGGCATGTCAGGAACTTCACCCTGTCGGGGTTATATTCGCCGAGTTCCTGGAGGAACTGTTCATGTGTCAGGTTTTCACAGCCAAGGCTCAGTACCAGTACTGCACCGGCATTCGGATGACGTACCAAAGCAGCGAGCAGTTTTCTTGTCTGAGCATGGTCATGTCCGGTCTGGGAGCATCCGAACGGATGAGTAAATGTATGCAGTCCGTCGATGGATCCTTTGACAAGATCCTGGTTCTCTCTGACCAGAGTCTTTGCGATATCATTGACGCAGCCGACAGTCGGAATGATCCAGATCTCATTGCGCACAGCAGCCCTGCCGTCTTCCCTGCGGTAACCCATAAAGGTACGCGGTTCCAGAGGCGTGACCTGCGGATTTGTCGGACAGTAGCTGTATTCTACTTCGCCGGACAGATTGGTAGCCATGTTATGTGTATGGACCCACTGACCGGGATTGATATCGGAGGTCGCATGTCCGATCGGCAGTCCGTACTTACGTACGATCTCACCTGAAGCGATTGGCTTCAGGGCAGCCTTATGGCCCTGAGGAATATTCTCGATGATCTTTACACCATCAAATTCCGTACCGGCCTCGATCGGATGCAGTGCTACCGCGACATTATCGTTTTCATTGATCTTGATGAAATCAAGCATGGCAGCTTACTCCTTTCCCAGAGCAAGTGCATATGCCTTCAGTGCACCTTCACTTCTGATGACTTCCAGAGCCTTGACAACTGCTTCTTCGAAGCCTTCGATCGTTGTCAGGTCCATGCCC
>JAEIGA010013026.1_pt1 | contig 12653 bp, 24 predicted proteins | sample 9270691 | NCBI WGS metagenome assembly JAEIGA01 (sample SAMN17057246, study PRJNA624740) | gut metagenome | biome: biome; isolation source: fecal sample | host: Bos grunniens | place: China: Xizang | collected 2019 | reverse complement strand
CAAAGTAAGGCAAATATTTATTATATTCATAATCGGATAAATTTTGTAAAAATTCTTTTATGCAATATAGCCATATCAGAGATACTTTAAAGTCGTCATAACTTTCAATATCATTTATTATATCTTTATAAAAAGGTTCGCTGTATAACGATTTATTTTTGTTATATGCTGATACAATTTCGGTCTTGTATTTTTCTATGTAAATATCGTTAAACATTATATTACCAAAATAAAAATACCAATTAGAAAATAAGTATACGGGATATTCACTAAAAGAAGATACATACTCGTATATATTTTGGTCTTCGTAATATTCGGGGTTTAATAAACTTGAACAAACTATAAAAGGTGAATTTCGCATAGAATTTGCATAAATTAAATAAGAATATATCGAGTTAAAAAGTTCTTGCGGGTTTCTAACATTTTTAAATTGGGAATTTTCGTTTTTTAAATCGGATAACCCTTTTTCACCTATAGCAGATTTTAATTTATCAATACAACCTATAACAAAATTTATATCTTTTTTAACGGCAAAAGTTAAATTGTTATTAAGTTTATAAGTATCAAAATATCCCGTTAAAAAGTCAATGGATATAACAAAATCTTTTAACGATTTTAAATCATTTTGTAATATAAAATATTCTATTCTTGCCAAATCTTGTTTTAAAATTTCGTGTGTATCAATATAATCTTCTATGGAACAAAAATCAATATAATCGTTATAAACACCGTCTTTAGCTGTGGATAGTTCCTGCTTTGCTTGAATAAATGTTATGACATTATTAAACAATACAAAAGAGTTAAAATCAGCACCTATAAAAATTTTTCTCGTCATATCCGCTTTAAAACTTTCCGAGTTTGCAATTTCTTGTTTTAAATTCAAAACTTTTTCTTTTGTAAAATCTAATACGGAATTAAGGTTTTTATAAACAATTTCGTTTGTGTCCGCCCAATTACAAAGTTTATAAATTCTTCTGTAAGAATTAAAACAAGACATATATGTTTTTTTCAGTTTTTCCGCCATTTCTCCGACTTGAAAATAATTTATAAGTATCGTAACGACGGCAAGTGCTATTGTAAAAGGGTTAGAGGCAAGAATAGTTGCCAAAGCTCCCAAACAAGCAACATTTACACCTAAAAGTACAAGACAAGCAACTACCGAAGTAGCAATGTTGACAGTATTTACCAAGTCCCATTTAAAACTTCCTTTTACCATAGAATAAATATTTGTAGCAAGAGATAAAAATACCGCTACTTTACCTACCGTTCCAACGGTTTGTGACGGAGTAATACCTTTAGATAAATCTTCGGTAGCTTTTAATAATTTCTCACTCGCACCTGTAGATATAAGCAAAGTTTCGGTAGCAACATCTACACCCGCCTCAATATAAACCTCTGTTGGAATAGATATTGAAGTATCGGAAGTACTTGCTATATAATCGTAATAGTCGGATATTTCTTCTTTTGAAAGTTCTTGTTTTTGTTCGTCTGTCATTTTTTGTATTTCTTCAAATCGCTGTTTGGTCATAGGTCATTGGTCATAGTTCTATAGAACTACTTTTCCCCCTCTATTTTTGATAACAATGATTTTTTATAACCATATAATAATTTACCAACTTCATTAAGTAAATTTATTAAACAATTATAATCATTATCACTGATAAATTCTATATCTTTTGAGATATCTATTTGTGTAATAAGTTCGTAATAACTTCCATATGCAATTTCTACAAATCTCAAATTTTCTTTAACAGAAGTTTTAGCATAACCCTCTGCTATATTAGACGGTATTGATATAACTGCTCGTCTAATTTGTGAGGTGATACCGTATAATTCCTCTTTCGGAAATTGTTTTGTGATTTTATAAATAAATAAACAAAGTTCTTTTGATTTAATCCACACATTTAATTTTTTAAAATTTAACTCAAACACATTTCCCCCTATATCCTACAGTCCTTTGTCCAATTCACTGCCATTGGTATGTTTTGCTTTTTTAACAAATAAACTTTGTCTTGCCATTAAATCTTCATACTCGTTATAATAACTTATATAATTCTTTTTAAGTAACGGAAGATTTTGTATTTGTATATCTTTATTAAAATACTGTTTGTTTGTGTATTGATTAAAATTTTCTTGTTTAGCATTTTCTATACCGGTAACAATATCGTCAATTAAACTTAATGCTACCTTTTTTGTTATAGCTTTTTCGTTATATAAAAGATACTTTATTTTTTCTATGTTATTTAATAATACTGTTATATCGCATTTTTTTAACGGTTCGAATTCTGCGGGTAACTCTATATCAAGTTCGCTGTAAACATTATCATTATCTTGTTCGACTTCAACTTTTGTAAAACCTTTATAAGTGTATTTAGGTTCTATCTCTACATATTTTTTAGTAGTGTAAGTATACTCATAAGGTTCAGCTCCCTCGTCGTCAGCTAAACAATTTATATATTCGTTATCGTTTACTTTTTTTCTGTATCTGATTATTTTTTGTTCTTCAACTTCTTCTTTATAATTTTTGTTGTATTTGTTAAAGTTTCCGTACTCGATAAAAGAATTTATCTTTTTTATAAATTGATTTACAACTTCAACATATCCCGAAAGTCCTATATCACTTCCGTATTTTTCTAAAAGTTCGTCATTAAAAGGGTTTATAATTTGTTCGAGTTGCGACTGTGTTATAATATTTTCTTTGTATAATAAATCTTGACGAATAGCCATTTTTAACCTCTATCTAAAAATAAAAATTTTATAATCGGTTATTTCGTCTTTTTCCAAAGGTTCTTTCAACACTTCTTTAGGACTACATAAATCAAAAGGTAATATCTCGTCATTAAGTTCTACGACTGAATATATATGAGAAAAATAACCGTCGTTGCATTGTTCGATTATTTTACAACCTACTTTATATCCTATAGACGATAAACATAGGTTTCCGAACAATGTTATGTCGTCACAGTCACCTATTAAATAACCGTATTTAGATAAATCTTCGATTATTCCCATAGGGTTTTTTAAAGTTTCAACACCGTAATAATCTTGAGTATATCTTATGTAATTTTTTAATCTTTTTCCGAGTTCTATAAGGTCTGATTTTGTGTGTGCTTTAATATCTTTATTGAGTAATCTTTCGGTAAATTTTCTGATAAATGTTCCTACTTCTATCGGAGTAGTAGCAACATATTTCATTATTTGTCTTGCTGTTATATCGGGGTTTGTGTATGTTTCTTGCATTAATATCCCTCTGTATCTATTACTTTTTTAAACTTGTTTAAAGCTGTCTGATAATCGTTTTTATATGTTCTTACAAGTTTATTGTTTTTCGTTCTGTAATAACTCATTTTATAACCAACATCTTTTTGACCTATTACCTCTAAAAGACCGTTTCTATAAACTATAATTAAACCCATAATATTTTACCCTCTTATAAAAAGGGTGCAATACCAAAAAATCAATATTGCACCCTAATTTTACTATATTTTATTTATAAAAGCAACCGCAATTTTTCTTGTAGTCCATAATTATTTTTATCAGTTCTTTTTGTTTCGGAGTAAGATTTTTACTTTCAATAATAAAATTACATCTTGCTCCTAAGGTTTTGTAAGCATTAGTTTTGGTCGCCATTGTCAGTATCCCCCTCGTTATTATAATCAAAATAATTGTGTATTATCTCGACTATTTCTTTTAAAAGCTGTTGCTCGTTTTTAAAGTCAACAGCAACCTCTAATAGACCGTTATATGCACTTTCAACATCTTTGAAATAATTATAACCTATCGTCTTAAAATCTTTATTTAAATCAAAGAACGGTATAATTGTATTTGCTATAAAATCAGCATTACCGCCCTCGACTTTTAATTGAAATAACTGTTTTTCATATTGTTTAAAAAATTCTTGTACAACAGTTTTTTCGTTATTAATAGGTTGTTGCTGTTCTTGTTTAGGTTGTACTTGTTGACCCTGCTGTAACTGTTTATTCGGGTTTTGTATCATTGGCGGTTTAGGTTGTTTAAGAATAGAAATAACATTAGCTAAACTACCGTCTGTTAAAAATGTTTTTATAATATCGGTTATAGTTTCCTGCTTAGGTACTTCCCCGTTTGACTTCATATCGGCAAAAAGACCCGCAAGTTCAACCAAATCACTAACATTATTTTTAGGTTGTTCTTGTACTTGAGGTCTGTTTTTATCAATTAAAGTCATAATAGTCGTTATTGCCGTCAACATTTCCGTCATAGAAGTAGGTTGTGACGGTTGATTATGTCCCGCTATAGCTTTTAAAATTTCAAGTTGCTGTGCCTGATTTTGTTTCATAACCTCTATAACCATATTTTGAGAGTTATCTTCTTTAGGTTTTGCAAACTCTGATTTTAAAGTTTCGATTTCTTTTGTTTGTTGTTTTATTATATTGACTATTTCCAAAATTTCACTTGAGGGTTTTTCGGGTTCTTTTTTATCAATATATGTTTCTTCACTTCTTGCCCTTATTTGACCGTTGTTATCTCTTAAAGTATAAAAATAAGTCCCCCCGCCGAACTCTTTAGCTATTTCGTCTTTATCAAAATCGTTTGGTCTGTATTTACCTATTTTTACAACTTTACCGTCAACTTTTTTCTTGATATGTACCCAACCCCCGTCTTCTCTGAAATCATTTAATACTTTTTTAAAACTTTCGCTTTCTTCTTCGTCGTCAACATCTGTTACGGGTTCGTCATTTACATCTTCAACAACTTCTTCGACAATTTCTTCTGCTCTTTTTTTCTTTTTTTCTTCCAATTCTTGTGCTACCTTATCAGCTTTTTTACCTCTAACCATTGTTATTTACCCCTTTTTATAAATATTTTGCTACTACATAACATACAAAAAATATTACAAATAATATCGATACGATTTTTAAAAGTGTCTTATTGTGACGATAAAAATGTACGATTTTAAAAAGAATATTAAATAATCTATCTCTTTTAAAACCCTCTTGTGTGACCGCACCGTCAGACCATATCCACCAAACTTTTTTGTTTTTGTCGACTTGTTTCATTACTACTTCGTGACCCGCATAATCTATCATACCCTTAATTCTTAACTCGTCACGATAATCAATTTTTGTTTTCTTTGCCATAAATTTACTCCTTTTTCTTTAATAAACCGCTTAATGTTTTTGTTGCATTTGATACAACCGTATTTAAACTGTCAAAAACTTTTATCGTTACCGTAAAACCCGCCTCGCCGTCGTCTTGTAAATTTACCGTGAATTTCTTTGCTATTTTACCGATATGTTTTTCGAGAATTGATACTATAGTTTTTATCATTAGTTCTTTTACAAACATTTATTTGCTCCTTAATAAATATAAATATATCAAACACTTTTTTTCGACGACATCATAAAACATACATTTATCTTGTATGCACGGGTTTATGTTTGTTGTTTTTCCCGCTTTTATTTCGCCTAAAGCTGTTTTTATAGGTTCAATTAAAAACCCGCTTATTAAAGGACAAAGTTTAGGTTGGATAACTTCAACTTTACTACTAACTTTTTCGATTTTTTCGGACATTTTGTTACCTCTTTTAAAAATTTAATTTTGATACTTCTTTTAAATATTGACGATATGTCTTTTTCTTAGGAACAGATAAAACCGTAAGACCGTCTTTTAAATGATTTACTTTACCTTTTGTGATACCTTTGATTTCTAATACTTTATACATTTTGTTTGCTCCTTTTTAATTTTTATCGGCGAGGTTGGATATGAACCAACATCGACAATAAAGTTGTTTTACTTAAACTACTCGCCGATATACGAGGATAATTTTTGAAATCTTTTGTGTTCCCCCGTAAAATAAAAAATGAAAACTTAAAAATAAGTTTTCAATGTTTTTATTTTATTTTCAAATATCTGTCTTCTTTGTTTTGATAATATTATAGGTAATTGCGACATCTGTGTCAAGTCGTCAATTATCTTGTCAACACAAGCGGATAAGTCCCTCGACTGTGTTAAAGCTATATTACATTTTTCGTCGTCAAGATACCATAAAATATAAAATTTTATCATATCTTTTAATTCTTCTACCGTCTTAATAGGTTCATTATAATCAGTATCTTGTATACTCATAATTTACCTCTTATTTTCGTAATCTCTAAAAGTATTTTTTATAAAACCCAACATTTTTAAATTGTTTGTGTATTGATACTTTTTTATCTCGTTGACTTTAAACAAAATATCACCCAAAATATACAAAATTTTATACAATAAACATATACAAAAAATAATTCCTGCAATAATAACTCCTAATAAAAAATACATTTATTCCCCCTTATAAATTTAAAATGGCACTTCTTTTTCATTGACTTTGTTATCATAATTATGTTCTATTCCAATTATAAATTGACTTCTTGTTGTCGGGTCGACATCAATAGATATTTTACCAAAAAATTCAATTAAAACTTGTAAGTTTTCTATTGTTTCAATATCAATTATGTAATAAAACATAAAATCTAACGAGTAATCTCTTTCTAAATTCAATATTTTTATATCACTCTGAGATATTTCTGACCTACCGCTATTGTTTACAAGACCAAATTGCATATATCCCCCTAATAATTGTCTACTACTTCAAACTTCGATAAATCTACATCTAAATTCTTTTTTAATTCCGTCATTACAAGCGGTTTAAGTCCCTGCCTAAAACTTTCCCTAACTTTTAAAATCTTTTTTATCGTATAGTCACAGTTCTTCGAGTTTAATACTTGCAATAATTCTTGTGTTCTTCCCGCAAAACCGTGAAATGCTTGTTTTTCTATCACCCCCGCATTATTGTAATGTAAATACAGTTTGTTCCTTAAAATAATACATTTCCCGATAACTTCTACATTTACATCACCTAATACCCCCTTATCTTTATTTCCGTCGAGTTTTCTTTGATAACTCGCTCTTTTGTCTTCGGGTAATCTGTCAGCATTAAATTTGACACTATCCGTCGACGAGTGTATTGCCTTATATTTGTGTTCCAACCTATGTAAATATGCTCTGCCAAAACCCGTTATAAGTGTGGCTATCATAGGTTGAAAAAGTCCACCCGCTATAAAATAGTGTTTGTCGTTATAATTATTTACTATCTCTAAAGACCCGTCTTTTCTCTCGTTTATAATATTTTTTAATAACGACTGTTCGGGGTTTTGTGTCTGCAATTTTATAACTTTGTCCTCGTCTAAATTCGTCTGAATAAATTTGCCGTATAACGAATTTAAAATAAGTTTATACATCTGTCTTTCACCTTTATCAAGTCCCTTTATCTCTTTTTTAGAGTAAAATTCCCATACAAACTTTTTAAACGGGTCTTCGGGGTTTTTCGACGAGGGTTTAACTAACCAACCCCCTATAACTTTGTATTTACCCTCTTGTAATGTACCGTCAGATATTGCCTCTCGTAACTCATAACTTGTTATCCATACATTAAAATCTTCACCGTTCTCAAAAGGTTTTAAATCGTGTTTGAAAAACGGCGGATATTTGCAAGAGTTAAATATACCAACTATATTATATACTCCCTCATATCCCTCGACATATTTAGTAACATAAATGTACTCACAGTCAACAAAATTCGGTATAGATACCATAGCATAAGGATAACTCGAGGATATATCTAACTCGCAACAATTATTAAATACTGCGGGGTTGTCCCAGTAGTAACCGTTTCTACCGCCGTGATAAGATAACATACAGTCCCTAACACATTTGTTAGGCGGAAAAGGTATAAAATTGTCTATCGGTAAATAACTCTTTTTAAAAACTTTTGCACTAAAATTGGCACTTGATACCGCAAGTGATACATCATATTTTTGGTGCTGTTCTAATATCCATTTCCCAAGTTCATACTCAGTCAATACATCGGTCTTTGCATACTCAATAAAATATTTCTTTAAAGGGTCATTATCGTCTAATTTTGAATAATCTGTGTCGCCTAACCCCTGCGGGTGCGACATCTTTTTGTAAGTAAGATTTAATGTTTTCGCCCATTTTTCAAGCGAACCCCCACCCATAAATGCTAAACTGTCGACAACCCATATCATTGTTTTTTTATATCTTATCTTCATAAAATTCGTTGACCCGTATAAACAATCAAAATGACACTCTTTATAATCGCAAACTAAGTGTGCCTTTTCCGAGAACACTTTTAATTTTGAATATAAAATAACAGCCATATCAAAACTTAAATTATGAAAATAATATATGTTCGGGTGCTTTAAGTCAATATTTTCTTTGATATAATCTACAAAAACATCAAGTATAGTATCTTTATTTACCCACGAAAAAAATACCTTTTTATCTTCGTTTCCGTCATAAATCTGTAACGATAACGGTTCACCGTTGCAAGTTTCCGTATCACAGCCGAATAACTTAAATCGTTTCGGAAAACCTTTTTTTGACCGATAAAGACCCTGCTTGACAAATTTTGTAATTTCTACATTTTTTATCATTATAAAACCCTGCTTAAAATTGTCAATAAAACTTAAATTTTTACTGTTCTTGTGTTTCCTGCTACATCGGAAGATTTAAAAAATATGATACCGTCAAGTCCTGCTCTATCCATATCAAGCGAATATAAATTGCTGTCACTCATATTTATTGTGTGTAGTTCCTCGCCCGTCTGAATTCTGTCACTTATTTCTTTAAAATATTTTTTCTTTAATTTTTGTTTGCCCTCTGCTATCATAAAACGACATTGTCTATATGCTGATTTAAACATCTGTGTTTCGGTTAGTTCTTTAGGTGATATAAATTTCGGTACTCGTCTATGTCCGATAATTTCGTCGTCGTCACTACCTATTTTTATACTTGTACCGTAACCGTCAAAAAACGGTGCTATATATAAATAATGTTCGTACTCGTCTTCATTTAACTTTTTATAATAATCAAATACAAAAAACGGTTCATAAAATCTGTGCTGTGTTACTTGTGTTGTTATATCTTGTTCGGTTCTCGTTCTTTCCTGCTCATAGTACGGTTCTTTATACTCTTTTTCTATATATACCGTTCTTTTCTTTGTCCTAACTCGTTCAACATAGCTTATATCGTCATAATATTGACGAATTTTGCGATATTTTCCCGTTGGGATATATTCTGTAGTAATATAATATTTTTTGCCTATTTTTCTCTTTTTAATAACCGTCTTGTAAATCGGGTTATCATAATCGTTTACTAATCTGTATTTTCTTGTAGTTATAGGTACATAATCAATAACATCTTCATATACCGTTTGAGGTATAATCTTTGTTACTGTTCGATATTTTTTGACTTTTTTTGCCGAAATCTGTGATAAAGGTTTTTTGATAATCTTGATATAGTTCGGGTTTTTCGTTACAAAATCTATATCGGTATCAATGTAATATTTGTCTTGTATTAAAAGTTTTAAAAAATATGATTTATCCCAATTAAAAATTTCTCTCGCCGTCTGCAAATCACCCGTAAATATATCTTTAACCTTATATGTATCCAACCAATTATTGATATATTTTTTAAGTGATATAATCATTTATTAGTCCCCTTTCGTAAAGTGTCGCAAAATGAATTATACCACATTTTATTTGTATTGACAAATTATCGAATATACAATATTAATCGGTAAAGTTATAAAATTTTCAATTCTGTAACTACCGCTTATAACAGATATGTCTACAACCTTATCAAACAATGTTTTATGAAAAAGTAATGATTTTCTTTTTGATACCTTTAAAGCTATTGTTATCCCGTCAAGTATCGTTACAAACTTCGACGGGTTATTCTCTATGTAATCGAGTAATGTTTCAAAATTTATCGGTACTCTTTGCCTTATATTTAGATAAATTTCACCGTTTCTTTTTATAATCGTATTGTGTTCGTCGTAATCTTGTTTTAAAACTATATCTTTATTTTTGTTGTCCTGCATTTGTGACCCCCTAATCTAAATTTTTATCGTTATAAAATATGACAAATATATAGTTGTTACTTCTGTCTATCGTTACATTAATATTATAAATATATTTGTCCCTGCAAAACTTTAAAACTTCCTCTTTTATTATCTTTTTTGAGTTCCTATTTTTTATGTCACCCGACGATAATATCTCTAATTTGCATACCTTATTGTCGTACCTTACAACCGTTTCCGATAATAATATCGTCGGAATAAATAATAACAAAAATATTATCAATTTTTTCATTTGTTACCCCTTTATTAATTGTTTATATAATACTAATAGAATAAAAGATAAGCAAACCATAACAAGTAATAAAAATAATACCCCTAAAAGCTCTAAAACTAATATCATTTTGTCCCCCTAATCTTTTAATTTTTCGAGTTCCGATACCGTTACACCTTTAGCTATTAAAAGTAATACCAAATATCCGATAATGTCAGCTATATCGTTTGTCCTAAGTTGTGAATTATTGTTTGTTATCCTCGATAACTTATCGTCAAGTCGAATAAGTATACTCGTAACATTGTCACCTTTAAAAAATATCTTTTTGGGTTCTAAAGCTGAATTGCCGTACTTGTCGTTTTTGTATAAAAGTAAGTGTGCCATTTCAACACATATATCTATAATCTTGTGTTGGGTCGGGTTATTATAAGTTATAGGTTCTATATTAAATATATTACCCTTTAAATCAGTATCACCGTCGTGAATTTTGACATTTTTATCAACAATACAAAAATCTTGAAAATTTTTATCGTGGATAACTTCTAATATTCCACTTAAAGATAATGTTTCAATATCACCTAAAAGTAAATCACGATATACAATATCTAACGAATTTCTAAAATTTGCAAAAAGTTCACCCGACTTTGTTTTATATATTCGTATCTTAGATTTGTTTTTTGTGTGTTCCAACACTATATAATTATCGTCGCCCTCTGTTAAATAATAATCGTTGTCCTGCATAGCATTGAAAAAGTGCGGGTTTAAATTGTCTATTATTGCCTCTACTTTGTACATAGTTATCATTTGTGTCCCCTTTTTATTTGATTTTTTGAAATGTAAAAAGAGGTATAGACGGCAAGTTCGTCTATACCCCTTATTTTTGATTATTTTACTTCAAACTCTTTCGGTTCGGTCTTTGTGATACCGTACTCGCTCATTACATCGTTAAGTACGGAAATCAATTTTGGTATGTCGTCAATAAATAAATTGTCCGTGTTCTGATATTCGCCGTCTTTGTTCTTGAAAGTTTTTTCGATTTTTATCGATACATTTCTTTCGCCTTTGTCAAATACCGCTACTCTTACGGGATATGCTTGAAAATTTACAACTACACCTTTTTTTACTTCGTTCTTTACTTCGCTTTTTGTTGTTTTAGCCATTGTTTTAGCTCCTTTTTAATTTGATTTTAACTACTTTTTTACTTCAAATTGCTTTACAGCTTACATTGTAAATACTTGCAATTTACATTTGTATTACATCTTAACTACTTTGTTGCGGTCTTCGTCTACATCTAACTTGAATTTTGCCCTTTCTAACCATAAAAATTTGTCCCTCTGCTCGTAAGTATATAAATAATTCATTAAATCATACGAATTTTTAAAAAACTTACGAATTTTGACACCTATTTCTATGGACTTGTCAAGATTTTCCGCACCGACTTTGTCAATTACAGCTTGTTGACATCTGTAATAAGCATTTATAATCTTTCCTTTTGCCATAATTCGACCCCCTTTTTATTTTTTAAAAACTTACTTCGTTAAATCGTCGTAAGTAAGTTTATCTCTTAAAATTATCTCTTTCATTTCACTTGATAATACTTCACACGGTACATAGGCCCAACTCGTTCCGCAGTGGTCTACGGCTAAAATATAACAATCTAATTTTTCCGAATAAGTAAACAATAAATCAAAAGATTTTGTCAACCATTTAACATCATTTTCCGAATAGTTTGTTATATACCATTGAAAAATATCGTCTGCTCTACCGTCTTCGTCATAAATGTTTCGATTAAAATTGTCCCAAATTGTATCGTCTATGTCTACGATATTATTACATAATACTAAACCACCCTTTAACCACTCAACCGCTTTTGCATAAGTTGTAAAAACTTTTTTCTTTTTCATAATTTCCCCCTATTTTTAATTTGTAAAATACTTTTATATGAATTGTGTAATAAAGTATATTACATTATTTTTAATTTGTCAACTACTTTTTTATATCGTCGAGTTTTTGACCTTTTTTCCATTGTTTGTATAATTTTATTGCTATAAAAATCTCTTTTCCCGTCGTAAAAATTATATCAATAGCTTTCCACCCTGCTAAAAAATATATTATTCCCGTCATTATTGACATCTTTTACCCCCTATTGATTTCTATATAATTTCCTTTTATTTCTTCAATGCTTATATCTAACGATTTTAAGAATTCTATTGCCGACTTTACATCTTCAAATCTTATCAAACTGTCACTGTCTTCAGCTTTGATATATTCGTTAGCTACATCTATCACACCTCTACTATTACATATTATTATGTTTTCTTCAAAATAATCGTCTGTGATTTTATAAAGTTTTGACATCGTTTACCCCTTTAATTAAATAATCTATTATAACTATCTATAAAATCGATAGCTCTTTTTATTTCTCTTTCAGCTACTACAAATCTAATTGATTTCGATACATCTAAAATGTTTTTGTTATTT
>JAEIGA010013025.1_pt1 | contig 12654 bp, 12 predicted proteins | sample 9270691 | NCBI WGS metagenome assembly JAEIGA01 (sample SAMN17057246, study PRJNA624740) | gut metagenome | biome: biome; isolation source: fecal sample | host: Bos grunniens | place: China: Xizang | collected 2019 | reverse complement strand
GTCGGCAACGAGCTTGCGGGCAAGTATATCTTCCACCCCATCGATGCCACCGATCCCGCCTCCCTTGTGGGTACGCTGGAGGGCTGTGAGGCTGTGATCTCCACCGTGGGTCTGACAGGAGCCAGCACCAGATTCAGCTGCTATGACATCGACTATCAGGGCAACGTGAACCTCTACAACGAGGCGCTGGCGGCGAAGGTGCAAAAGTTCATCTACATCTCGGTCATCGCCTGCGACATCGAGGACGCCAAAAAGGTGCCCATGCTCCACGCCAAAAAGCTCTTTGAGGACGTACTGAAAAACGGCGGCATGGACTACGTCATCCACCGCCCCACCGGCTATTTTTACGACATCATCAAGGTCTTCCGTCCCTTTATCGAAAAGGGCGAGATGCAGCTGCTGAAGGGCTATGGCGGCGTGAAGGCAAACGTGGTGGACTGTCCCGATTTTGCCGCTTTCATCGTGGAAACAATGGCAGAGAAAAACAAGGTTTACGAGGTGGGCGGCAAGGAAACCTACACCTACGAAGAGATGGCAAAGCTCTGCTTTGACGCCGCGGGAAAGCCTACCGTGATCAAGTACGCCCCCAAATTCCTCTTCTCTGTGCTGGCGTGTCTGCCGAAAATCAAAAAGGCGGGCAAGCGGGACATCATCCTCTTCTCGCGCTTTACCCTCTCCCACGACCTTGTGGGTAAGGACATTGTAGGTAACGGCAGCTTCAAGGAATATATTGAAAAGAGTTTTGGAGAGAAAAACGCATGATCTTATATTTTTCCGCCACGGGCAACAGCGAGCACGTGGCAAACTATCTTGCCCATCTAAACGGTGATGAAACGGTCAACATGGGCGAGTACATCCGAAAAAATCAGCCGATGGAGCTGTGCTCCGAAAAGCCATACGTTGTAGTGGCACCCATTTACATTTCCACCATTCCCGTGGCGGTACTGGAGCTGCTTAAAAAATCGAAGTTAGAGGGCAACCCGAACGCATACTTCATCATGACCTGCGCGGGAAGCGGTGTCAGCGCCGCGGCGGCGTACACAAAGCCTCTGTGCGATGCGCTGGGTCTTGTCTACCGCGGCACCGAGCACCTTTCCATGCCCCAAAACTATCTGATGTTCTTTTCGGTGGAAGGAAAGGAAGCAAACGATGCCAAAATGGCATCAGCTCTTGAAAAAGTGCCCGAACTTGCCAAAAAGATCAGCGAAAACGGAGACTTTGATATGTCAAAGGTGGGAACGGCGCACAAAATGAGCATCGAGCCGGTCATTTGGCTTTTTGATAAGTTCTTCATCAAGCCCAAAAAGTTCTATACGACCGACGCTTGCATCGGCTGTTCGCTGTGCGAAAGGGTCTGTCCCTTCGGCAACATTCAAATGAAGGACGGCAAGCCCGTGTGGGGCGAAAAGTGCTGTCATTGCTCGGCATGTATCAACCGCTGCCCCAAAAAGGCGATCGAATACGGCAAGGCGACCGTTGGCAAGAACCGCTACGTTGCCCCCAAATTCAAAGAGAAGGAATAACAAAAAGGCGAAACCATTTCTCGAAGAAGTGGTTTCGCTTTTGTTATTTTTTATTTTTTACAGATACTCTTTCAGAAAATACCGGCAATACCGAAGCCGGAACCAAAATTGCCATTAAAATAATCACAATTTTCATATTGATCATCCGTTCATCTCATCTTTTACTATTTTCGCAGATACCTTTTCCTTTACAATTTCACGAATTTGAACTGTTGCTTTATCCTGCAATAAATCCAAAGTAATGATAACCGCATTGTTCACGGTAATTTTAGATTCCAGATGATTCCGAAGGATGATTCTCTTCAATTGTTTCTTATCCAGTTCTTCGGATGATAAGACCAGATGTGTACGTTTGGTGTCATTTTGGTAATACAAATATGTGAAACTCTCCCATGGGACAAATCTCCATGCTGTTTTACCATCGTTTATCAAGTGCAAACCTTCTTGTGTAAAGCAAACCGCGACTTTCCCTCTATCATAACAATATTTAATTAAGAATGCGCTTATAATTGCACCGGACAGGAAGAATATTAAAGGTCTAATACTGCACTGTAGCGCATTAAACAGCACTCCGCCAAGGAATAATACATATACTATTTCCAGTACAACGCCAATATATGCTCCAATGGTTTCCCACCGATACGGTCGGTAATTCAAAATCACATCATTCATATTCACATCTCCTGCTTGATCGCCTTATTAGGATTTATCCTCCTCGAACACAACGCCCCATTCGTTCATCTTTTCCCAAAAGAGCGCCTCATCCACTTCCCACAGTCTTACGTCGTAACCGCGTCCGATCGGAATTCCGGTGGGTGTTTGAAAATAGAAGAAAACCCGGGAAAAAGGACAAAGCAAGATCGTGCCTGCGGTGGGTTGCAGCACCGCTCTTTTTTTTGAGTGGACGCGAAAACAAGGTGACCATCTTGACAGACTGCGGCTTACCTTTTCTGTGAAAGCATCGGATGGTTTGCACACGCTTGCATGTCAGCTGCCCCCATGAATAGGTTTTTCGATAACCCCAAAAGCAAACGGTACTGCCCCTTTCATCCAGTATGAAGCTTCTGCCAAAACAGACCGTGTACGGGATCGTCATAACCCAAAAGAACAAAATGATCCAATAGGCATTTTCAAAACTAATACCGAATATCAAACTCGCTGCCAGCATTAGCCCCCACATCAATCCGATCAACACTTTTATGTCTGCAGTGCTTCGAATGGTCATAACGTCCTCCTGAAAATTGCTTTTCCTATCGGAATCTTATATCCATATTATATCATACCTTTTGACGTTTTGCAACAAGCATTTCAGTAAACGTACACCGAAAAGCCGCTTTCCTTCAGCTTTTCGGCAAGGCGGGTGGCGTTGTCCTTGTTTTCATACGCGCCCACCTGCACCTTGTAATAATCGCCCTTCATTGTGATAAAGCCGTCATAGCCCGCCGCCAACAGCCTTTGGCGCATTTTTTCGGCGTTGTCTTTTTTGGTGTAGGCACCCACCTGCACGCGGTAAAGGCGTTTCTTCATGCCGTAAAAGTCGGCAATGGTCTTTGCCTCGGCTTCTGCCAGCTTTTTCAGATTTTCCTCCCGCAGCAGCCATTCTGCCGCGCGGCGGTTTGTGTGGAAGGAGTGCTCCACGATCAGAGCGGGCACGTTCACCATGCGTGCGCCGTGCAGGATGCCGTAATAGTTGTCGTTTTTCACCCCGTCGCCGTCGCGGTCATTTTCCGATCTCACCCCCGCGATGCGGTAGTCCTTTTCGGTTACCTCCATGACCTCGCTAACAACTGGCGCTAAAGCCTTCGCAAGGGCAAGGCTTTTTTCGTCTGTGTCGGTGCGCTCATCCGCAACGGGGGTGAAAATCACCACATGGTCGGCGCTCTGCCGCACTGCCCCATTGGAATGCAGGGACAAAAGAAGATCACAGCCCTTTGCCCTTTTGCCGCGGGCAACAAGGTCCAGATCCTTTCCCTGCTCCTTCCTTGTGGCCGTCACCAAAAAGCCGTAGCTTATAAGCTCCGCCTTGAGAAGAATGTGCAATTCCCAGTTCATTTCCGATTCGTAATACGCGGGCACAACGGGGCTTTGATTGTACTTTCCGAAGTGGCCTGCATCCAAACAAATTCTTATCATTTCGATACCTCCGCTTTTTTTATTTCAATATATATCAAAAATGTCCGCGGGGCAATAGCAAGCGCCGCCCGGATATACGATTGCAACAAAGTGGAGAATTTATGGGCTTTTTCTTGACTTCGGGGGGAAGATATGATAAAATTTTGTCAGAATCTTCGGAGGTAGTGTATGAATAACCAAAAGAAAAGCAAGATCGCGCTGCTGCGGCGCTTTCTTCCCTACTACAAAAAATACAAATGGATCCTCATTTTCGACCTCTTCTGCGCCGCCCTCACCACCGTGTGCGAGCTGGTGCTTCCTATGATCGTAAGAGAGATCACGGGATCTGTCACCGCGGGCACGCTGGTTGCCTCCCTTGTGTGGAAATGCGGAATTCTCTATATCGTTTTGCGCGCCATCGATGCCGCGGCGTACTACTACATGGCATCGGTGGGGCACATCATGGGCACACGCCTTGAAACCGACATGCGCCGCGATTTCTTCGCACATCTGCAAAAGCTTTCCTTTTCCTACTATGACAACGCCAAGGTCGGCTCGCTGATGTCAAGACTGACAAGCGATCTCTTTGACGTGACCGAATTTGCCCACCATTGCCCCGAGGAGTTCTTCATCGCGGGCATCAAGATCATCGTTTCCTTTATCATTCTCTGCACCATGAGCGTGCCCCTGACCCTCATCGTCTTTGCGGTCATCCCGCCCATGGCGGTGGTGCTCTCCATCTTCAACCGCCGTCTGCGCCAGGGCTTCCGCAATTCCCGCAAGCAGGTGGGTGAGCTCAACTCCCAGGTGGAGGACAGCCTGCTTGGCATTCGCGTGGTGAAGTCCTTTGCAAACGAGGATGTGGAAAACAAAAAATTCGGCAAAGCCAATGAAAAATTTCTTTCCATCAAATCGGAGGTATATCACTCCATGGGCGGCTTCCACGCCTCCACTCGTCTGTTTGATGGGCTGATGTATATCGTGGTGGTAGTGGCAGGGGCGCTGTTCCTGCTTGACCAAAAGATCTCCACCGCCGACTACATCGCCTATCTGATGTTCGTGACCACCCTCATCACATCCATTCGCCGCATCGTGGAATTTACCGAGCAGTTCCTTCGCGGCATGACAGGCATCGAGCGCTTCACCGAGATCATGGACACCGAGCCCGAGATCCAAAACGAAAAGGGCGCTGCCGAGCTTGGCAGAGTGCAGGGCGAGGTTACTTTCCGCGACGTTTCCTTCCGCTATGAAACCGAGCACAAGAACGTCATCACCCACCTCAGTCTTGACGTGAAGGCAGGCGAGAGCATTGCCCTTGTGGGTCCCTCGGGCGGTGGCAAGACCACCCTTTGCTCACTCATTCCCCGTTTCTACGAGGTAAACGACGGTGCCATCCTGCTGGACGGCAAGGATATCCGCCACGTTACGCTGGAGTCGCTTCGCCAAAACATCGGAGTGGTGGCGCAGGACGTCTACCTCTTCTCGGGAAGCATTCGCGAAAACATCGCCTACGGAAAGCTGGACGCCACCGACGAAGAGATCCGCGAGGCGGCAAGACTGGCAGGTGCAGACGGCTTCATCGAGGCACTGCCCGAGGGATATGACACCTATGTTGGCGAGCGCGGCATCAAGCTTTCGGGCGGACAAAAGCAGCGCATCTCCATTGCCCGTGTCTTCCTCAAAAATCCCCCCATCCTCATTCTGGACGAGGCGACCTCCGCCCTTGACAACGAAAGCGAAAAGCTGGTCCAGCAGTCGCTTGAAAAGCTGGCAAAGGGCAGAACCACCTTTACCATTGCCCACCGTCTGACCACCATCAAGGGCGCCGACCGCATTCTGGTGCTGACCGAAAATGGCATTGAAGAGTCGGGCACCCACGAAGAACTGATGGGAAAGGGCGGCATTTACAGCCAGCTGTATCATTTGTACGCTACTACATAAAAAATCCTCGTTTGCCGTTGCAAACGAGGATTTTTTATATTATTCTTCCGCAGGCAGGATGGTGATGGTGCACTGCCGTGCGACGTTTTTCTTTCCGTCCTCACTGCCTGCAGTGGCCTTGCCCTTACCGGGTGCCAAGGCCGTGATCAAGCCGGTTTTGGAAATAGAGAACAGGTCCTTATTTTCACTGACGTACCAGACGCGCTGCTCGGGAGCGGTGGCGGGATAGGGTGTTGCGATCAACTGGAAAGTTTCGCCCACCCGCAGGGTGATATTGTATGCATTGAGATCCACTCTGGTCACGCGGTCCTCTTCGGGAACCACCAGCGTCTTCACAATGGTCAGCTTCACTTCACTCTTGATCCTGCCATCGGCTGTGGATACGCTGAGCACGGTATCGCCCGACGCAATGGCTGTCAATAAGCCGTTTTCATCCACCGTGGCGACCTTGGTATTGGAGCTGAACCATTCGATGGTTTTGTCGGTCGCGTTTTCGGGCAACACGATGGCACTGAACTGTCTTGTGGTGCCCACCAAAATATTTTCCACGTTTCCATAGATCTTGATCGCCTCTGCTTCCACGATCTGGTTGGTTTCGGTAACCGTGAAGCGGCAGGATGAGGTGCGTCCGTTGCAGGTAGCGGTGACGATCGCCTGACCCGCACCCACCGCCGTAACCTTACAGTTGTTGCCGCTGGGGGTCAGCTCGCACACCGCAGGGCTGTCCACCGTAAAGGTGACCTTGGCATTGGTAGCGTTATAGGGACGAACCGTGGGCACCAGCAGAAAGCTCTCTCCATACTTCAACGTGTGATCAGTGCTGTTCAGCGATACAGAGCTGACTTCAATCGTTCCCACGTTGCCAATGGGGGGATTGCCCACACCCGGGGTGTCCGGTCCGCTCGGAATACTCACCACCTCGCCGCAAGCGCCAAGGGTCATGCACAGCATCAAAAGAAATATAACGACTGTTTTTTTATTGATCATTGCAAAATGCCTTTCGTAAAACTCATTCATCAAATTTAATTTTATCAAAAAAACACAAAAAAGTCAAGATGCTTTCCCGAAATATAGATATTATACCGCCTGCCAATTTGCAAAAGGCGGTTGATTCTTTGAAAAAAAAGTGCTATAATATAGTATTGTAAAAATAAACAAGGGAGATCACGATGGACACTTCCTCTTTTCGCACCTGGGCAGAGATCGACACCGAGGCTCTGCTGTACAATTTTGATACAATTAAAAAATTAATGCCCGCAGACACTAAGGTTGCCGCCGTCATCAAGGCCAACGCCTACGGTCACGGGGCTGTGCGCGTGGCAAAGGCGCTGGAGGCAAGAGCCGATTTCTTTGCCGTTGCCATGGCGGAAGAGGGCTACGAGCTGCGAAACGCAGGCATCACCCTTCCCATTCTGGTGCTCGGTCACGTCCCCGAGGGACAGTTCGAGGCCATGATCCGCAAGGAGATCACCGCAACGGTTTGTGACATTGACGAGGCAAAAAAGCTGTCCGACATCGCACTGGCACTGGGGGACGTGGCAAAGGTACACCTTGCCATCGACACCGGCATGAGCCGCATCGGATTTTTGCCAAACGACACCTCTCTTGCCGAGATCAAGGCCATTGCTGCCCTACCCGGACTGTGCATCGAGGGAGCCTTCTCCCATTTTGCCAAGTCCGATACACCAAGCGACCTTGGATATGCCAACACCCAATGGCAGAGATTCCTTTCCTTTACCGACAAGATCAAAAAAGAAGGCATCGCCCTTCCCATTTGCCATATCAGCAACAGTGCCGCCGTCTTTACCCTGCCCGCATCCCTTGACATGGTGCGTCTGGGCATTGCGCTGTACGGGCTTTGTCCCTCGGGCGAGCTGCCCCTGCCCAAAAGCCATGGACTTCGACCCGTGATGCATCTGCGCTCCCGCATCACCCAGATTCAGACCCTGCCTGCGGGCACACCTGTTTCCTATTCTTGTACCTTTGTCACAGAAAAGCAAACAACCGTTGCCACCGTCTGCATCGGCTACGCCGACGGATTGCCGCGCCTGCTTTCCGGCAAGGGAGCACTTCTGGTAAACGGTAAAAAGGCGCCCATTCTGGGCAGAGTCTGCATGGATCAGCTGATGATCGACGTAAGCGATATCCCCGAGGCAAAAAAGGGGGACACCGTGACGGTATTCGGCGTTGATCACGGCACTTTCCAGAGCGCCGACGATGTTGCCGCCATCTGCGATACCATCGGTTACGAGGTGATCACGGGAATCGACCGCCGCGTGCCCCGCATTACCGTGTCGGGCGGCGAAATGATTGAAATTGACAGTTCCCTACCCTTTTGCTGACAAAAAAGCCGCGATTTTCTTGTACTTTTTTTATAAAAAACCTTGACAAAATCTACGTATAGTGATAAAATGCATCTAAACAAAAGCTGTGACGAAGACGGCCTTGAATATCGGCATACAGAGAGCCTGCGGTGGGTGCAAGCAGGTTGCCGCATTTCGATGTGCTATCCCTTCCGAGCTGAAGGTCCCAACGGATTTTCCCAGTAGGCGCCTTCCGTATTGCCGCGTAAAGGCACAGGACTTGATGGAGTCCGTTGAGTGGCGCAAAGCGCAATTTGAGTGGTACCGCGGGTATATTTCATCCCGTCTCAAAGAATCTTACTTTGGGACGGGATTTGTATTTGCCCGTTCCTCAAAACAGAAAGGAACCAAACACTATGTCCAGCAATCAGACCTTTGAAGAAAAATTGGCGTTAACGGCAGCACGTATCCGCGACATGCGTGAGATCTCGGGATTCTCCGTTGCCGAGATGGCAGAAAAGACCGACACCACCGAAAAAGAATACCGAAACTACGAGGAAGGCAAGACCGACTTCCCCTTTAACTTCCTTCACAAGTGCGCCTTGGCATTCGGCATCGACCTTCTGGCTCTGCTGGAGGGCTCTACCCCCAAGCTGCGTACATATACCGTCACCCGTAACGGCGAGGGTGAAAAGACCGTTGACGAAAACGGAATCCAGATCTCCCGTCTGGCACCTCTGTTCAGTAACAAGCTGGCAGAGCCCTACTACGTAAAATACGCGTACAGCGCCGAGCAACAGAATATGCCTATCCGCACCAACACCCATAAGGGTCAGGAATTCGACTACGTCGTTTCCGGCTCCCTGAAGGTACAGGTCGGCGCCAATACCGAGATTCTGCAGGCAGGCGACAGCATCCTCTACAACTCCAGTGAGCCCCACGGTATGATCGCTGTGGGCGGCGAGGACTGCGTTTTCTTGGCAGTGGTCCTGCCCGGCGACGATGCCCCCGAAGAGGAAACTCTGCAAACGGTGGTCAGCGCCCGCAGCAACACCCCCTTGCTTTGCGAAAAGTTCATTCATTGCACCGAAAACCGCAAGGGCATTCTCAAGGACATTTCCTTCACCAACGAAGAAAATTACAACTTCGCCTTTGACACCGTGGACGCCATCGCCGACCGCTATCCCGAAAAGCTGGCGCTGCTCCACGTGGACAAAAACTTCGTGGAACGCCGCTTCACCTTCTCTGATATCAAGAGAGAAAGTGCGCGCACCGCAAATTATCTGCGCTCGCTTGGCATCAAGCGCGGCGACAAGGTCATGCTGGTGCTCAAGCGCCACTACCAGTTCTGGTTCGTGATGACCGCCCTGCAAAAGCTGGGTGCCATCGCCATCCCCGCCAGCAACCAGCTGGTCGCCCACGACTTCGAATACCGTTTCGAAGCCGCAGGCATCAGTGCCATCATCTGCACCGCCGACGGCGGACTGCCCGAGCAGGTAGATATCGCAAACGAAAAGGTTAAGACCCTTTCCAGCAAGATCATTGTCGGTGAAAACCGTGACGGATGGCACAATTTCGATGAAGAATATAAGTCCTTCTCTGACTACTTCCCTCGCAGCATCGACACCCCCTGCGGCAGAGATCTCTCCCTTATGTTCTTCACCTCCGGAACCACCGGCTATCCCAAGATCGCGGCTCACTCCTACCTCTACGGTCTGGGTCATTTCATCACCGCAAAATACTGGCATTGCTGTGAGCGCGACGGACTGCACTTCACCATCTCCGACACCGGCTGGGGCAAGGCAATGTGGGGTAAATACTTCGGTCAGTGGCTGTGCGAGGGCGCAGTATTCGTTTATGACTTCGATCGCTTCGACGCCAACGCCATCATGCCCATGTTTGCAAAATACGGCATCACCACCTTCTGTGCGCCTCCCACCATGCTCCGTCTGTTTATCAAGGAAGACCTCTCCAAGTTTGACCTTTCGGGCATCCACCACATGACCACCGCCGGCGAAGCGCTCAACCCCGAGGTGTTCCGTCAGTTTGAGGCTGCAACAGGTCTTCAGATCATGGAAGGCTTCGGTCAGACCGAAACCACCCTGCTCATCGGTAACCTGGCAGGCTCCACACCGCGTCTTGGCTCTATGGGTAAGCCCTCTCCGCTGTACGACGTGGATATCGTGGATTCCGACGGCAATCCCGTACCTTTGGGCGAGACCGGCGAGATCGTAGTACGCACCGACAAGTACATTCCCTGCGGTCTGTACAACGGCTACTACCGTGACGAACAAAAGACCGCTGAGGCATGGCATGACGGTCTGTATCACACGGGCGACACCGCCTGGAAGGACGAGGACGGCTACTACTGGTACGTGGGTCGTACCGACGACGTTATCAAGTCCTCGGGCTACCGCATCGGTCCGTTCGAGATCGAAAGCGTGATCATGGAGCTTCCCTACGTTCTGGAATGCGGTGTTTCCGCCGCCCCCGACGAGGTCAGAGGTCAGGTGGTCAAGGCAAGCATCGTGCTGGTCAAGGGCACCGAGCCCACAGAGGAGCTGAAAAAGGAAATTCAGAATTACGTTAAGGAGCACACTGCTCCCTACAAGTACCCCCGTATCGTTGTGTTCCGCGATGAACTGCCCAAGTCCTCCTCGGGCAAGATCCAGCGCAACAAGCTGTGAGGCAAACAAATGAAGCGCGTGATCCTCTTTGCCGGACACTACGGCAGCGGAAAGACCAACATCGCCGTCAACTACGCCGTTGACATGGCAAAAAAGGGTGTTTCCACCGCATTTTTAGACATCGATATCGTCAATCCCTATTACCGTGCCAAGGACAGCGAGGAGCTGCTTCTTGAAAACGGCATCGAATTCATCTCTTCCGAATACGCAAACTCCAACGTGGACGTACCCGCCCTGCCAAATGAAATGTACGCGGTGCTGGACCGTCCCGAGAAGAGCTACGTTCTGGACGTGGGCGGGGACGACCGCGGCGCGCTGGCGCTGGGCAGACTGACACCCGGTATTCTGGAGGAGAACAACTACGATATGTTTTTTGTGTACAATGCCAGCCGTCCGCTAACCTCGGATCTGGCAGGGGCGCTGGAGGTTGCAGGAGAGATCTTGGCCGCCTGCCGTCTGCCCTTCACCGGCATTGTCAACAACACCAACATCGGGCGCGAGACCACCGCCGAAACGGTGATCGCCGCCTACGAAAAAGCAAAGGCTCTGGCGGATGCCATGGCGCTTCCCATCGTGATGACCACGGTGCGCGCCGATCTTGTGCCCGCGCTTGAGGGAAAGATCCCCAACCTCTTCCCCTTACATCTGCAAAACAAACGCCTTTACGGCGCTCAATCCTAAAAACTTCTTTCAGGAGGTAATTCAAAATGGCAAAAGTAACATTCAAAACCGATCTCTGCAAGGGATGCGGACTGTGCGTTTCCGCTTGCCCCAAAAAGATTCTCGCAATGTCCAAGGACGTTATCAACGCCAAGGGACATCATCCCGCTGAAATGACCGACAGCGAGGCTTGCATTGGCTGTGTGTTCTGCGCTACCATGTGCCCCGACTGCGTGATCACCGTCGAAAAGTAAGATTTTCCGATTGCAAAAAGTAAGAAAAGGAGAAACAAAACAATGTCCGAAAAAGTTTTGATGAAAGGCAACGAGGCCATCGCCGAAGCTGCCATTCTCTGCGGATGCCGCCACTACTACGGCTATCCCATCACCCCTCAGACCGAAGTTGCCGCCTACATGGCAAAGCGCATGCCCAAGATCGGCGGCGTTTTCCTGCAGGCTGAATCCGAGATCGCCGCTGTCAACATGGTGATCGGTACCGCTGCGGCAGGTTGCCGCGTTATGACCTCTTCCTCTTCTCCCGGTATCTCCTTAAAGAGCGAAGGCCTTTCCTACATGGCAGGCTGTGACCTGCCCGCCCTCATCGTCAACGTACAGCGCGGCGGTCCCGGACTTGGCGGCATTCAGCCCTCTCAGTCCGACTACTTCCAGGCTACCCGCGGCGGCGGTCACGGTGACTACCACATGATCGTCCTCGCTCCCGCTTCTGTACAGGAAATGGTGGACATGACCGTGAAGGGCTTTGCCCTGGCCGACAAGTACCGTATGCCCTGCATGCTGCTGGCTGACGGCACCATGGGTCAGATGATGGAGCCTGTTTCTCTGGACATCACCGCGCCCGAAAACGTCGAAAAGCCCTGGGCTGTGACCGGTACCGGCTGCAAGCGCCCCCACAACGTAGTCAACTCCCTCTCTCTGAACTCCGAGGAGCTGGAGCAGTGGAACTTTGAGCGCTTCAAGCGCTATGAAACTCTGGCAGAAAACGAAACCATGTACGAGGAATACTTAATGGACGATGCAGAGATCTGCGTGGTTGCCTTCGGTATCGCCTCCCGCGTTTCCAAGAACGCCATCGATGCCGCCAGAGCCAAGGGCGTGAAGGTCGGTATGATCCGTCCCATCACCCTGTATCCCTTCCCCAAGGCACCCCTTCTGAAGGCCGCCGAGCACTGCAAGTCCTTCATCTCCGTGGAGCTCTCCATGGGTCAGATGATCCAGGACGTGGAGCTGGCGATCCGTTGCAAGCGCCCCGTTACGCTGTGCAACCGTGTGGGCGGTCTGATCCCCACCCCCGAGGAAGTACTCGCTTCCATTCTCAAAGCCAATGAAATGTGAGGTAACAAATAATGGTCGTATTTGAAAAACCGAAAGCTTTGACCGATAATCAGTTACACTACTGCCCCGGCTGTAC
>JAEIGA010013024.1_pt1 | contig 12654 bp, 7 predicted proteins | sample 9270691 | NCBI WGS metagenome assembly JAEIGA01 (sample SAMN17057246, study PRJNA624740) | gut metagenome | biome: biome; isolation source: fecal sample | host: Bos grunniens | place: China: Xizang | collected 2019 | reverse complement strand
TTTCTTTATTCAATTTCTCAAACAAAGACCGTTGTACTGCTTGTCTGTATGGAATGTTTTCAAGGATCATCATGCTTCCGAAAACCGCGTTACCGCGTTGCTTTCCGAAAGCGAGTGCAAAGGTAGTACTATTTTTTGAACCGACAAATATTTGCACTAACTTTTTTATAAAAATTTTAAACTTTTTTAAACCGACATTGATTCTCAGCACTTTACAAAATCACTTTTTTTGTGCAATTTTTGCCGATTTCTGAATCAACGGTTTTTTGTAAGAACATCCTCGAGTTTACGTGCATCGAGATTCTGCATCAATTTACCGCCAATAGCCGCAGAAATTGTTCCGGTTTCCTCGGAAACCACTATTGCAACGGCATCATAAATCTCGGTAAGACCGATTGCCGAACGGTGGCGCAGACCAAGTTTTTTGGGAATATTCAGGTTATGCGACACCGGCAGGATACATTGCGCCGCAGTGATGCGCCCGTTCTGGACGAGCATTGCACCATCGTGCAACGGAGCATTCTTGAAGAAAACGGCCTCTATCAGACGCTGGCTTATATCGGCATTTATAGCCTCACCCGTTTTTGCGACATCATCGAGCGACATGTTACGCTGCACAATTATGAGAGCCCCCACCTTCTGCTGCGCCATACTGTTACACGCAAGCACAATTGGCATAATATCCGCCGCATCCACACTCTTTTTGTCGCGCGAGAAGAAGCGTGAAAGAAATCCAAGACGACGATGTGAACCAAGAGTACGTAAGAAATTACGGATTTCCTCCTGGAATATTATCACTAGAGCAATGGCTCCAATGCTCATCAACTGGTCGAAAATAGAACCAAGCAGACGCATCTGCAACAGCTTTGAGACGAACAGCCACGCAAATATAAATATGAGTATACCCAAAAAGACATTGAGCGAACCCGAATCCTTCATCAGACGATAGAGGTAGAATAGCAGAAGAGCCACCAGCACCACATCGATGATATCCATTATAGCGATATTGAAAAACATACCTTATATATATATACATTAAACTTTTCCGTTCACAGCACGCCACAGCGCAACAGCCTGCGCTGCCTCCTTTACATCGTGTACACGAAGAATATCCGCACCCCTGTCGAGAGCCATGGTATTCAAAGCCATAGTGCCTTCAAGAGCATCCGTAGTGGCAACTCCGAGAGTCTTCGTAATCATTGACTTGCGCGATATCCCCACAAGCAAAGGAGCTTCCAGCATTGCAAACTCCCCAAGATTGCCAAAGAGTTCAAAATTCTGCGCAAGCGTTTTGCCGAATCCGAAACCGGGGTCGACAATCACATCACACACACCACCCTGCCTTAGTTGCCACATCTTTTGCGAAAGAGAGGCAAGCACCTGAGCAGTACAACACTCGGCAGAAGTAACATCAACAGAATGTGTAAGTACATAAGGTAAAGAAGCCTCGATTACAGCATCCAGCATCCCATTATCCCAGTCAAAGCCCGACACATCGTTTATTATAGAGACATTATGTTCCTTTACACACTCCCTAACGACCTCGGCACGGAAAGTATCTATGGAAACCACCGCATCGGGAAGTTCCTTGTCCAATATATCGAGTGCGGAATGCAAGCGCGCCAATTCTTCTTTTTGCGACACAGGTTCGCTGCCCGGACGGGTGGAACAAGCCCCCAAATCAAGGATCGAAGCACCTGCCGTAAGCATATCCTTTGCACGCGCAAGCAAGCCATCGCCTTCGACACGCGACAAGGCATAGAACGAATCGGACGTAACGTTCAATATTCCCATTACCATGGGAACATCACACATCAAAAGCCAGCCTTTTATGTTTATAGAGTATGACATACAAAAATATCTCTCGCGAAGATAATAATAAAATAGAAAAACTGAAACAACAGAACAACACAATTGGCATTTAGCGATATTTTTGCTAATTTCGCCATGAATTATGAACAATAGTATGCAAGAATACCTATTCAACGTAGCCGGACACATATTCGCAATCGAGGCAGAGAGCGCGATACCCGAAATATTGCCCAATCTGAAACCATTCATAACCCAAAGCAATGCAGAGCCGCTGTTCAGCATAACAGTGGACGACAGCATCGAGCCGGAATGGAAAGGCAACAGGATTGGAGAATTCCCATGCCCGTCTGCCACGTTCGAAGTCTATAAAGAAGAGAAAGACGCGTACCGCATACTGGTATCCGACGAAAAAGGCGTACCATGCGCATTCATACAGAGCGACGATGCATACAGACAGTTCACCGTCACCACACGAGGCACTGACAGAGAGAGAGAATTCGGGCTCAACAACTCCATTATGGTGATATACACACTATGCAGTGCATCACACAACACATTGCTTATACATTCATCTGTGGTGGAGAACAACGGCAAGGCATACATGTTCCTTGGCGCAAGCGGCAGAGGAAAGAGCACCCACAGCAACATGTGGACAGAGCACATAAGCGGCACCACACTCATAAACGACGACAACCCCGTAATAAGGATTGACGCAGACGGTGCTCCCATAGTATACGGCAGCCCATGGAGCGGCAAGCGTCCCATATACATGAACGTACACTACCCCATTGGAGGGATTGCCGCCATAGAGCAGGCAAAGGAGAACAGAATAACCAAAGAGAGCATACCCACGGCATTCAGCATAATGCTAAGTTCGTGCAGCACCCTTAAGTTCGACAAACAGATACACATGCAGATATGCGGAACAATAAGCCGGCTGCTTGAACGCATGCCCATACACACGCTCTTCTGCCGCCCCGACAGAGAGGCAGCTCTCACATCGAGCAAAGCATTTGGACTATGAAAGAGGAAAACAGACTCATACAGATAGAAAACCAGGTGCTGATAAGCGAGATAACCCGCATGTTCAACGTCATGGGCAAAAAGAGCGTAACCATAGTGGCACGCGGATACAGCATGCGTCCGTTCATCGAAGACCGTCGCGACAAGGTTATACTCACACCGCCACGCACACCCATGATTGGAGATGTGGTACTTGCCAAGATTGGTGAAAGCCGCTATGCCCTTCATAGAGTAATAAAAGAAGAGAACGGCATATACACCATGCAGGGCGACGGTAACCCCACATATATGACAGAGACATTCCGCATGGAGGACATAATAGCAGTGGCAGACTCATTCATAAGGAAAGGCAAGAGAATTGAAACCACAAGCCGTACATGGCGCGCCTATTCATTCATGTGGAGAATGTTAAAGCCCTTCAGGCGGATTATATTAGGAATATACCGAAGAGTAAAAAAATAAAAGAACAGTAAAACATGAAAATCAAAAAAGGACTCCAGTTACAGAACGTATGCGGTGAGCATATAGTAATCCCCGCAGGCGAAGAGAATATGGACTTCAGCCATATCATAAGCCTGAACCCCACAGCCGCATATCTTTGGGAGAACGTGGCAGAAAAGGAAGATTTCACAGTGGAGGATATGGTACAGCTGCTCCTTGCAGAATATGAGGTAGAAGAAGATATTGCATCAGAGGACTGCAACCTTATTGCCGAAAGATGGAAAGAGATGGGATTGATTGAATAAGACAAAAGCCACGAGAAATCGTGGCTTTTGCTATACTATATAAAACAGATTCGGACCGTTACCGGCCCGAATCTGTTTTTATCACTTGAAGAACACCTTCTTACCATTCTGGATGTAGATACCCTTTTCGGGGTTGAGAACCTTGCGACCGCTCAGGTCGTAGCAATCCTCGCTGTAGTTACCCTCTTCGAGTACAGACTCTACAACAGTAATGATATCTGCCAAGTCCTTGTCGTTTTCAAGAGCCACAAGTTCCAGAGTCCAGTATGCAGCATTGTTTCCAAGGTTAACATAAGAATTAGACTTTCTCAAATACTTATTGCCGGTTGAAACAGCCACGGCATCCTCATCTGCATTATAAGTAATTACAAAAGGCTTGGAATTTTCTGTTACGAACATATAGCTGGCATTCTTGCCATCCTTATTGGAAATATAGCCATTGTATCCACAGTTGTATATCTTGTACTCATTGCTACGTCCTGTAGAAGCGAAAGCCCAGAGAGCATTGTCGTCCAAATCTTCAACGCCAACGTATGCCAATCGGCCCTTATTTGTAGAGCTATTGCCAGAATACATACCCAAATAATTACCGTCCTCCTTGTAGCAAAGACGATACCAGGCAATTCTGTCGCCCTTTGTTGCAATAGGAGCTGTTACGATATAAGTTCCGTCGATTTTCTTGAGCAGTTCACGGAAAGTTGCAAGATAGTTCTTGTACATCTTTGCATTGTCGCTGTCGCCAAGAACATTCAAATAGTGGTTATACAGGTCGATAATATAAGTCTCAAGGTTACGGTCCTTAACAACAATAGAATTGTTGAAGATATTCATTGTACCTATGCTGACGAGATTTAGTACCTCGGTAATAACCAAGCGCGACTCTTCCATGGCATTGTCGAGCTCCTGCTTGTAGAAATTCTCGGAATTGTCATTATAAACAAATCCATACCACATTGAACCCGAATCAGATGCAGGTTTACCTATTATGATATTAACACTCTCATCATCAACCGTTGTTCTCTTGTCGCTTGCACCAAGACCAACCACATCGGTAGTAGCAGCCTTTGTAAAGAAGAAGTTACCGTCGTCGGTATAAGTCAATGTAAAGCGAGCCGCACCGGCATTTGTAGGAATATCAGCATAAACGACATCGTTATATGCAAAATCCTTTACATAATATCCTTCGGCGGTCTTGAGATAATAGACACCAGCCTCACCAGTGTATTCGATACTCCAACGTGCAGCTGCATTGCCATCCTTTACAGACTGCGACTCCACAAGACCGTCATAAGAGTTTCTGAGTTTTTTTCCAGACTTTAGAGAATAGATATTCACCTCCATACCTTCCTCGAACATCACACGTGTACCTTCGGTATTTACAAGACGGCGACACTCATTATCGAGCAGAATACTCCACTCTGCATAAGACATAGCACTTGTATCTTTGTCCTTATACGCCTTGGATGCCTGTTTGAAGATGTCCCTTAGATAAGCAAGAGAGTCGGGATAGAAGTAACCTATTTCATTACCGACAACAGCCTCACGATAAGTATACACTTCCGCTTTATCGAGAGAGGTCTTCAAAGCCGTATACTGCATACTTTCAGGTCCCTTAGACGCATGAAGCACCTCTGCATCCTCACCATTAGCCTGAGCGGCAACAACTCTGTAGTTCTTGCCAAGATAAGCATTAGGAATCTTCATGCTCAGTCTGTTGGTATAAGTAATAAGTTCATTGGTATCGGCATCATAGAGTTTGAAACCAAGTGCACCACCGGCATTCTCGCCCTTGGTGATTGTAACCACACCATCCATTATAGAATAGTAGTAACCCTGAGCAGCAACAGTCTCATCGATGTAATCCTCCCACTGACCGAACAGGCCACAGAAGTTGTTTGCTACAGGAGCCTCGTCGCTGTAATCGGCACGGTTACCTACAGGATTCTCATTAAGAATACTCTGAATCTGCTTTGATGGTCTTACACGGTCTTCAAGGAACATAAGATGTCCACCCTTCTTAGGATAGTTCGCTGCCTTGATTCTAGCCTTGCAAGCATCGATATCCTCCTGAAGCAAATAAACATAGTGATGACCATAGTCGCCCACATAAGCATTCTTCATTGGAATAAAGAATCCCCAAGCCTCAAAGAATTCAGTCAAATCTACCTGAGCGATGGAACAGCACTTTTCAACAAACTTCAACTGGTCGTTGACTGCATTGACAGAATTTTTGTAGAAACCGTCAGCATCCTTCTCATCCGAAGAACGTACTGTCCAACCCACAAGTTTATCCTTACGGAGTTCCTCGAACAATACAGGATAGAAGTCGGGTTTCTTACCTGCCGCATGGAAGTAAAGGAATAGCTGGAAGTACATACGTGTCATACTGAAAAGTTCAGAACCGTAAATACTCTCTCCACGTACAACATAAGGAATTTTATTCTCGAAATCTTTTATTTGAGCATCCATATTCCAACCACGGCTGGTATGTGTACCTGTATCAAAGATAGTAAAGTTTGCCAAAGCATTGTTACTTACCTCTGATGTACCCACAATCTCAAATGCGTACTGGTTAGTATGACCAATCTCATGCAAAGGTCCCCAAGCGCTACCACCGTCGCGTGAAATACGGTCGAGATTCACAATGGTTGTCAAAGTATTGTTGTTATAGTGGGTACGATAGTTTCCGGCATCCATAAAACCGCCATCGTCCGACATTGCAAGTTGCTTATTGTTGAAGAAATCATAGTACTTGTCAAGTCCCATGTACCATCTCTGTCTTTCATTCCAGAAATCCCAGTACTTCATTACCTCTTCGATTTGATTTGGACAACCCATTTCGAGATACCCCCAAGCATCGTAGCCTTTTGAGGGCTGCAAGAATTCCTTTTTACGGAAGTTCAACACAGAATGGTCGCCAACAGCCTGTATAGCGCCCTCGTTACGGAACATATTCTGGCTCATATATACCCAATCCTCATTGGTGTGTCCGCGCTCCTTGCTCCAGAAACCATTCACATAACCACCCTCGATATGGATTTTCACAGTCGGATAATCAGAGAGTTTCTTGGGACCGCTCTTTGTTTCAGCATCGAAACCTGTGTGAGTGTCGCATACGTAACGGATATAGAGTACACCGTCCTTGTTAGCTGCAGGAATAATGTTCAAACCTTCGGTGAGCGGAGTATCGGTACCGAAATAAGAAGTTCCGTTCATCTCGGCAAGGTCAATTGTAGTACCCTCGGGAATCTTATCTACAAAGATATAGAGGAAGCTCTTATCACTTTCTGCGCAGATACCTGTGGGGTTGTTGATGCGGTTGAACGGACGGTGATAAAGGATATCCTTCCACTCTTCGGGATTGCTGTAAGGCTTGTAATCAAAAATACGGAAGTTCTTTTCGCCAAGATGCTCACGGGTTTGTGTAGCCCATGAGTTGTTCTTTACCTTTAGAACTGCCTGCTGCAAATCAGCAGGAACACCATCCATTGCAGCAACCAAATCAGCATCATTCATCGAAGCATATTCAGCCTTGAGCTGTGTACCTGCGTTGTCGGCAAACAAGCCGTTTACCTTTTCTATAATAGTAGCCTTGTTCTCGGCAATACTGCTGTATGCAACAAATTCGGCATAAGCATCGTCCTTCTGCAAATCGGTGAGCGAGACCTCTTCGAACGTCCACTCCGTACCCGAAACCTCACCGTCGTTAGGACCATTGCTCCAGGGCACAACCTTTGAGCCACTGTCGCAGTGCAATCCCCAACCACCGGCTCTGCCACTTGCATCGATATTATAATCACCTTTCAATGTCGCATTTTCGGTTACAGCGAACCAAACGACATTGTTGCCGGTCTTGAACTGCACGTTTGTACCGCTCTCGTTCTGCAGATAACGGCGAGAGAAAACGTTCTTGATTGAATACTTGCCGTTGTTTTCGGTAAACTCCCACATCTGCTGATAGTCGGTTTCACTACCCTTTGTAACACACGACAAAGCATGCGAAATAGGATTTGCAGTAATGACTGTACCGTACTTACTGCTTACAATACGATAGACTTTGCCCGATTCCACCTGCGCCATAGCCACACCGGAGAACATCACGAGCAATGTCAGTAATAAGGATTTAAGTTTCATATCATTAAATTTAAGTTATAATTCATACGCAATATTGCATATTAGCATATCAGTGCAAATATATACAAAAATTATATTATAAGGAGAACTATTCTCTTTTTTTTAGAAAAAAAAAAAAATGCAGTTGAAAATCACCCTTTTTCTTGTTTATTTTAATAAAAATAGCAACCTTTGCACGATAGAATACCCGTATAGGGCAAAACCGAAAAAACTTGTTTTTTTATAAATCTTAATTTTTACATTATGAGAAAAAATTTATTTCTGACTCTGGCGTTGGCATTTGCGTCGTTCGCAGGTGCTGCGGCACAGGATTGGGCTGTAACATTGGGACCTCAGGAAGGTCTTCCCGGTGATTACGTTACCTTGGACGGAGGTACTGTTAGATACTTCAAGTCAGGTATCATCAGAACAGCAGAGCCAATCACATCATTGCGTCTGACATGTGCAGGCAACAGTACAAACAACAAGCCAAACGGAAACAACTTCCGCATGATGCTCAGTGAGTTGAACGTGTACACAGCCGACATGTCAAGAGAGCTTACTTACACTGTAACTACAAATGCCGACCACAACACACTTGCAAATGCATTCGATGGTCAGGGTTTGAGAGCATTGTACGACGGCAAGTACAACAACTACTTCTCTACAATGTCTGCAGAGGCCGGTGCCGTAACAGACTACCACTATGTAGAACTAACATTCGAAGAGGAAATCGACCGTTTCATCATTGAATGGGCTGGTAAGGCAGGTTCAGGCGAAGTTCCTTCTTGCGTTGGTTTGACCGAAGGTGGTGTTGAGTTCACAGAACCTTATGGCGACCGTTCTACAAGTTTCGGTGAAGAGAAAATAGCAGATTTTGACGAGCTTATAGCTGCCGACTACTTCACTATCAAGGGTAATGCAGTAAAGACCTTTACTGTTTACTATGGTAACAACAACGAAGGTAAGTATGGACAGGTAAACAAAGAAGAGACAGAAAAAATCGGTGGCAACGGTAGCGGTTCAAAGTATGTTACTCCCGGTAACGAGAGCAACGTAGCAGACGAGCCATCACTCGACTTCATGACACGCCTTGTACCTGCAGGAGACGATACATACTACATGTATTTCCCAATGGTTAACCAGTACTTGAACGCAGATGCAACAGACAATGCATTCAACGACGCTCAGAACGGTTGGCAGGTTAAGACAAGCGACATCAAGAAGGCTGCTAAGATTACTTTGAATCCACTTGATAACGGTGACTTTGAAATGTCATACGTTACAAAGAAGGGCAACGAGAACTACACAGTTTACATTGGTGCAGACCCACGTTCAGGTAGAATGAAGATTTTCAGCACATTGAAGAAGCAAGCTCTTGAGGCAAACAAATACTGCGAAGGTTTCGGTATCGAGTGCGCATTCAACTGGTCGTTCTATCCGGCAGAGTACTCAGCTCCTGTATGGGCTAAGGAGTACAACCTTGGTGTAATGGAATTGGAGGCAGAGAAATTGCTTTCTGCAATTGAGAACCACCCATATCTAGAGGAGAACGGTTATGTAGAAGCCCTCCAAGGATATATCGCCGAAATTGAGGAGACAATCGAGAATGTTGACGAGATGGACGGTGCAGAAATCAATGCTGCGGCAGATGAGGCAAAGGCTAACCTTTCTCAGTTCATTATTGATATCGCAAGTGAAGAGGTAAGCTACATGGCAGAGCAAGAAGACGAAGACGACATGGAGGCTTGGGGCTTCTGGAAAGAAAACTCTACCAATGATGTAAAATTCGGTTGGTGGAGCCTTACAGCTTTCAACACATATATCCAGCCGGGTTGGGACTTACTCTCTGAAATCGAGGAGGCTGATCTTGAAAATTGCTATGACGAGTACATCGCTCAGATTACAAATTACTTTGCAACCAGACAGGAGAACATTGATGCATTCCTTGCTTCGGAATACAAGACTATTCCATTGCCTGCAACATTTGCAACAGAAGAGACAGCTCTTGGTACAAAGGAGGGCAGCGCATTCATCTGGGAGCAGAACCTTCCTATGGAGAAGGCTGTAAACGGTATCCGTCTTACATTCCTTGAGACAAACGTAGGTAATGCTGCAGGTGGCGGTAAATGGAGTGGCTACCCAATGGTTGCTTTGGGCGATCTCCAGATTTATGACAATGAAGGCAACCAGATTAGCTTTACTGCAACTACAAACTCACAGGAGACTTCAGAAGGTGCTATCGAGAACTTGAACGACGGCAAGAACGATACATTCTGGCACTCTATCTGGGGTAACGGTACAATGGATCCTAAGGATTATGTATACCTAGACCTCAAGTTTGCGGATGGTACAAACATCAGCACACTAAAGATTAAATCTATCGGCCGTGACAACGCATCACTTTCACCAAAGAAGGTTGTAGTAAGCGAATACGGTAAGAAGTACGACGAGGGTGCAACAGTTGTTGTTGAGAACCCATACAATGTTAAATTGGGTGCACAGGTTACAGACGTTGCTAATTTGAAGGACGGTGGCTTGTATATCTTGGCAGGTAACCTCGAGGGCGCTGTACGTTTCTACGAGGGCACAACACCTTCTACAAACACTAAAGAGAGCCTCAACGAGAAGAACGTCTACATGTTCAAGAAAACTACAGACGGCTGGAACATCTTGAGTTTGAGCAAAGCCATGTTCTGGGTAGAAGAGCCTGATTATGGTGCAAGCAACCTTATTCTTTACCAGTCAGTAGCCGGTGATGTAAAGTTCACATCATCTAATAACATTGCAAATACATTCGCAATGTACCGCGATATCACTCCTGAGGAATTGAAGGGTTCATTCTCTAACGAGGAGGCTGGTGTAAATATTCCTGAGACAGCGATTACTGTTTCTAAGCTTGTTTACATGGACTGGGCTGCCGGTCTTGCTTCACGTCCTTGCTACAGCGAGCTCCCAGGTGTTGTTGCTCCCGGTTGCGAGGCTTTGACAGCAGAGTTGAAGTCTACAGGTGCTGCAGGTGACTACTTGCACTTCAACAAGACAAACGGTGAAGGTGAATGGGCTATCTACGAGGCAACAATGGACGATGCACACTATCTATACCTTACAGGTCTTGTAAATGAAATCGACAACCTTAACCTGATTACCGGCAACAACCCCGGCTGTATCATAGCTGACGAAGCTACTGCTGCTGCATTCAACAATGCTAAGGCTGCTGCTGAGGTTGCTGTAGACACAGAGAACAAGGGCGTAGCAAATACTCTTGCAACGAACCTCCTTGCTGCTGCTGAAAAAATGAAGGATTCTGAGCGCGTCGGTTTCGAAAGCGAAGTTGCTTATCGCATTGAAAGTGGCTTGCCAAGCTACGAAGATAAGACATGGTACACACGTTCTATCTATGTAGACTATAAAGAAAATAATTTGAAGTGGACTGTTACTCCCGAAGAGTTCGAGACCGCTAACCGCGAGTTCCTCTTCAGCCTTGTTGAAGTTACCAAAGCTGTTACAACAGCAAACCGTTGGACAGGCTTCCCCGAGGATCTTATTGGAGAGTCATTCCTAATCAAGGCTTATGACAAGAACGACTACGTTGGTGCACTTGCCGATAACAGATATCCTATAGCATCAACTAAGGCTCCATACCTTATCAAGCACCTTGACGGTTGCAACTACGAAATCAGCTGCATCATGACTGGTGATGAGTTCAAGCACAATAACTTCATTCACACCGAAGGTCACGGTGAGGGTAACGGTCACCACGGTGTATTGGTTAGCTGGAACTGCAACCCCAACAAGTACACAGCATCTTCATGGACATTCATCAACATGGGTGAGATGGAGAAGACAAGTGTTGAGGACCTTGTAATCGAGGGCGACGAGGTTGTTTCAGTAAGCTACTTCACTCCTGCAGGTGTAGCAATTCCTGCTCCTGTTCAGGGTATCAACATTGTTGTTACAGTTTATGCTAACGGCGTTGTTGAGGCTAAGAAAAAGGTTGTTAAGTAATTGACATACTTCGAAATAAATTCAAGGGCTGACCACTTGGTCAGCCCTTGATGCTTTTATAATGTTAAATAATTTGGCTAGTAGTTGGGATTTATTTAATTTTGACAAAACTTAGGTAAAACAGACCAAACAATACAAAACTAAATATATGAAAAAAATTCTACTACTACTGTTTGTTGCAGTACTGGGCCTACCAAGTATGGCAGAGGAACTGACAACAAGCAACGCACAGCGTTATTATGCAGAGTTCAAGAACTACTTCACCGATGACATCTGTACCGAACTGGCTGTACCTTATTCTGCAATGACTGATGAGCAGTTGCAGACAGCAATGAGTGCAATGCCACAAGTACTCATTGACATTGCCATAAAAGTAAAGAACAACGCATGGGAGAAACGTGAGAAAGAGTTCCGCGTGATGGAAGCAAAGCCATACAGCAACTCTTACAACTGGAGAGAGTACATGAAAGTGAACCAGTACAGCAACCTGCAAAATCCTACCGGAATTATGGCTAATAACGAGTATCTTTATATATTTGTAGGAAGCCAACTGCCCGATTCCATATGGATTGAACTGAACCAGGTTTCAGGCAACATGGCATATCCCTTGATGAGCAAGGTACTCCAATCGGGATTGAACGTTGTCAAGATTTCCGAATCGGAGCCTGGAGATGAAAAAATGATGTTCATACAATACTACGTGGATACCGATTCCAGCGCCACAAGCAAGAAACTAGCCGACTACCCTGTTGTTCCAATCCACATCGAAGGAGGATACGTGAACGGCTATTTCGACAAGGCACGACACACTGACGAGGACTGGCGTGACATGATTGCCAACCACTTCAAGCACTACAGCGTCCAGGTGCTCGGTGAAAGGACATTGTTTCACATGGAGCTGAACAATATAAAGAAGGCATGCCCGAACACCATTACCGATGCCATCAACTGG
>JAEIGA010013023.1_pt1 | contig 12656 bp, 10 predicted proteins | sample 9270691 | NCBI WGS metagenome assembly JAEIGA01 (sample SAMN17057246, study PRJNA624740) | gut metagenome | biome: biome; isolation source: fecal sample | host: Bos grunniens | place: China: Xizang | collected 2019 | reverse complement strand
CGATACCGTCGGCGCCGAGCATCAGAAGAAGAGGAATCTTCGCGGGAAGATAGACCGGCTCCTCCTTTCGGCCGTCGTAAGTGGGAACGAACGAGGTCGTCTTTTTATTGAAAATCTCTTTACGCGCCAGCTCCGTAAGACGGCACTCGATATATCGCGTCGCAGCGTGGGGCATGCCGGTCAAGAGCGAGCCGTAGTTACCCTGTCCGTCGATCAGATAGCCCTTGCCCTCACCCCAAAGCTTATTCGCGAGAACGCAGAGCGCGTCGCCGATCGACGCATCCCCGTGGGGATGATACTGCATCGCGTGACCGACGATGTTGGCGACTTTCGTATAGCGGCCGTCATCCTTCTCCCAAAGCGAATGCATAATGCGGCGCTGAACAGGCTTAAGCCCGTCCTCGACGGCCGGTATCGCGCGCGAACAGATCACGTACGCCGAATACTGACGGAAGTTGAAGTCAAAGAGCTCGCGCATCGGACCTGACCCCGTAAGCCCAGCGGCGGGCTTTACGGCAGGCGCCGCAGACGCGTCGCTCACGTCACTCTTTTTAACCTCCGATTGAGCCCCGCCCGAAGCGACATCGGCAAACAGATCAAGATTGTCGAAAAGACTCGGCGGCGCCGATTCCTTTTTGCTCTTATCCTTATCTTTGGACATCTACCGTCTTCCCCTTGGCGCAAAACTGAAATCAAAGACCGAGCTTATCGAACGCGCCGGCGATCGAACCGACATTGGCGTTCTTCTTCTCAGCTTCCTTCATCCACGCGGAAACTTCAGCGGCGGTCTCTTCGGCGGCGACTTCCTCGGCGCTCTTCTTGAATACGCGCGCGACGCATTCTCTGCGCGAAAGCGAAATCTTACCGTTCTCGCGGTCGATGCGCATCACTTTTACCGTAACGCCGTCACCTGACTTGAGAACGCTCGCGGGGTTATCGACACGCTCCCACGAAATTTCTCTTACAGGAATAAGACCTTCAATACCGCCTAAATCAACGAACGCACCGAAATCGAGTACGCGCGTAACCGTTCCGCTCAAGGTCTCGCCTTCGATAAGACGCTCAAGCATGGCCTCTTTAAGAGCCTCCGCCTGAACCTCAAGAAGCGCGCGGCGCGAAAGAACGATATTGAGCCCGCGCTCGTCCTTGGAATAGTCGGATACGAGAAAGTCGAACTTACGCCCAATATAATCAGCGGGATCCTTCGTGAAACGATCAATCTGGCTGAATGGGCAAAACGCCCTCTCGCCCGCAACGGTGATTTCATAGCCGCCCTTGATCTGCTTTTCTACGAGTCCCGCGATCGCCTCGCCTGACTCCCAAGCCGCCTTTACAGTCGCGTTGTCGTCGCTCATCACTTCAACAACCTGCTTCTTGGGGCGGATGATGAGTTTATCGTCGTTGAACGCCTTGCCGAATTTATAAGTACGCTTGATGCCCTTCATCTGATCGTCGAGCATCGCACCGAAATCGAATTTTTCAAAACTCATATTTCCTCCTAATATGGGAAATTACTTATCATACTCAATATGATATCCCATTTCTCTCAGTAACTCATGTGTCGCAGCAGAGATGGCAACAGATATCACATCGCAAGGAATCAACAAGTCAACAGAAACCGTACGTTCCTCTGCATTTATCTTTACTAAATCAAGCACCGAAGCCAACAACTCTTCATTATTAAGATTAAGGGAAACCGTCTTATTTGAAGCATACCTTTTACGCCATTCGGATAAACATTTCAAATAAGAACGCGTTATAAGGCGGGATGTTCGCGCAATAGAATAAACTTCGATAGCCTCAGTCTCTGAGTTTGTTACAAGTTTAGCTTCGCAATTTATTCCATTAGAACCCTTATCTCGAAGCAAAACGCTAAAGTAACCGAAATTCTTGTATTTCAGATTATTCAAAACATCGAGAGCAATCGATTCTTCATTGAATCTAGAGAACCTCTTATGCATAAAATTCTTTTCAACATCCGTACAAATTCGTCCAACATCAGAAACCACAGCTCCCATTACAACTTCAGAATCCGAAAAAACCTTTGTAGACTTAACTTTCTCCGGATTATTATTGCAATACAACGACATTTGATTTCTAAGCGCAGATCTCGATCCCGCAACAATCAACAACTCATCGTCGATTGACATAAGATATGGTGTTATCCTTACTTTATTATTATCAAAGCGAAGCATCATTGCCCTCCGCCCCATTACCTCAACCATTTCTACTGTTACTTTAGCACGCAAGTTCGATTTTTCTTCATCTATAATATCTAGCAATGATTCAAGGAGCTCAACACTAGAATGCTTAACATTTACAACAAGTGCAGCTGAAGAACAATCAAGTTGCCTCAATTGTTCAGAGAGATTCAACTCACATGAAAAAACACACCAATTAACAGTACTATTGATCAACAAAGATTTATTAAGGAACCTTTCGATAAGTTTAGGCACCCGACCTCCGTAATTACTATTCTGCGAAAAAACAACCGCCTTCATGAGACTGATGAATTCGTAAAAACTAACCAAGGCCTTGCTATCGCTGTCACGATAAAACGCATAAAAATGAGTATCGGCGGCAACCTTCGGCATATATTTAGCTTCTGGACCTTCCGAAGTAGGCAATGCATTTTGTACCTGTTTAAATGCAGATTCTACCACAGGAGGCTCTGCATTCTGCATTTTCTTAACTTCAACATTGTCATCTTTTGACGACGGCATTGCGATACGCTCTTTAGAACTTACTTCATTCACCTCAGCAGATTGCTCTTTCTCGCACCCAAACATGAATAAGCTAAGAAGAACAACAAAGATATTTAGAATTTTACTCATATATACATCCTTCCTGATACATTTTTATATCGCCATTAAAGTACTTTAAGCCTTCTTCATCTGTGGGAATAGAACAACGTCACGGATGGAATCGCACCCGGTCAGGAACATGACGAGACGGTCGACGCCGAAGCCGAGTCCGCCAGTCGGTGGCATACCGCACTCAAGAGCCGAAATGAAATCCTCGTCGATCTTCTCGGTATCTTCGCCGGCCTGGTTTTCGAGAGCCTCGCGCTGGGCGATGGGATCGTTCTGCTCGGTGTACCCGGGGCAGAGCTCGCGACCCGCGACGACGAACTCGAATACGTCGACGAGAGAGGGATCGTCCTTGCACGCCTTGGCGAGCGGAACAAACTGGCGCGGAATGCGGGTAACGAACGTAGGCTGCATGATGTTGCGCTCGATGAGCTTGTCGTAAACTTCATGCGTAAGCATAAGCTCGGTATCCACCCCGTCAAGCTCGAGATTCGTTTCGGTCTCGCGGCCCTTCGCCTTGGCCTTTTCGAGCTGAGTTTCGAACGGAAGATCAAACCAGTCCTCGCCCATGAGTTCCTTTACGAGATCCTTATAGGCGACGCGACGGTAAGGAGGATTGAAATTGATGACGGTCTTATTGTCGCCGTATTCGATTTCGCGCTTACCGATAACCGTATCGCAGAGATGCGGCAGAAGCCCTTCCATGATCGCTTCCATCGAGGTACGGTCTCCGTAAGCCTCGTAAATCTCGCAAACCGTGAACTCGGGGTTGTGAGTGCGGTCGATGCCCTCGTTGCGGAAATCCTTGCCGAGCTCAAAGACCTTGTTCATTCCGCCGACGAGAAGTCGCTTAAGATAAAGCTCCGGCGCGATGCGCATGACGCAATCCTTGTCGAGCGCGTTGAAATGCGAAACGAACGGCTTTGCCGCGGCGCCGCCGGCCTGATCCTGAAGGATGGGAGTTTCGACCTCAACAAAGCCGCGGTCCCAGAGGTACTTGCGGATTTCCTGGATGAGACGCGAGCGCGTGAAGAAGCGGTTGCGCGACTCGTCGTTCGTCATCAGGTCGACATAACGGCGGCGGTAGCACTCCTCCTGGTCGGCGAGGCCGTGGAACTTCTCCGGCGGCTGCTCAAGCGCCTTGGCAAGCATCATCCACTCCTTGACAACGAGAGACTTCTCACCCTTCTGGGTCGTAAAGAGCGTTCCTTCGGCGCCGATGATGTCGCCGAGATTAAGCTGCTTGAACGCGGCGAACATCGTCTCGGAAAGTTCATCGCGCTTGAAGATAAGCTGAAATTTATCCGTACCGTCGTTCATGGTGCAGAAATTCATTTTGCCCATGCGACGGATCATCATAAGACGACCGGCGACGCGCGCGGCTTTACCCTCCTCAAATTCCGCGCGAATCTTGGAGAGATCGTCGTGATCGTACTTGCAACCATAGGGCTCAAAGCCGAGTTCGGCCAGAGCTTTCATACTGACGAGTCTTTGCTCGCGATATTCATTCGTTTCCATATTGAAGTATTATATCATATTTATAACTGATAATTACTGGTTCTCGGTCTTGCGACGACGATGTATCAAGACTACGCTGACAATAATCCAGATAAGCAAGACCAACAATGAAATGATAAAAACCGGCAACCAGCCCGTGGTAAAAACAAGTGCAAAAGCAAACGCGACCCACATATTGGTCGCAGGCTCGTGAATGAGCTGTTTACCCGCGAAAGACGCAGCGGCAATCGTCTTATTGTGAGGATCTACTGTACGAAGCAATAGAAGCCCCGTCGCGGTTACACCTGTAGCCTGACCGAATTCGGCGATACCACGCTCAAACCACGCCTCCTTAAAGAGACGCGGCGAGAAGAACAATACAGAAAACACCGTCCAAGACAACCCCGCTACGCACATAATCAAAAGCGGCAGCCAATTCTGAGCGACAACAGAAACGTTTATCGTAGCGACTGCGGCAAGTGCGAGATAATCGAGCGCCGCACCGGAAATGCGATCCATCTGAGCGCGATCGATCAGGAGATCGACCTTGATAAGTTTAGATACTGATTGAAGAATCACACCGCCGAGCATACAAAGAGGAAAAAGCGGAAAGCCCGAAAACAGACGGGTTTTCGCGTCAGGGAAAAATTTGATTTCCATAAACTGCAGACCTTCAAGAATCCCGTAGCCTATCAGAACCGCGATACCGATAATCGCGATGTGCCAGGCGAGGGAATCTACAGAGTCGGCCAAAACAGTCTGCTTGCCGGCAGAAGGTCTTTCGGCTTGAACATGAATGCCGCGACGCTCATGAATGGTACGCTTATGAAACGGACGGACGGTTTTAATGTAGCCGCGCGAATACGCCCAGTTGACCAGAACCATTCCAATGACAATGCCGGAAATCATGCCGATTGTCGCGACCGTAATGCCAAGAGCAACGCCATCCTCCCAGTTATGTGCGGCAAACGCTTCCCGCATTCCGCCAACCGTTCCATGCCCGCCTTCGAAGCCCATCTCAAGAAGATTACCGAAAGCTTCAGGAATATTAAATGCAGGCGCTAAAAGAAAACCGGCCAGACCGATACCTACGACAAACTGTCCCCACACGACTATCTGCGCCAAGGTAAGCTGGGGAAGAACGGAAGAAGCTAGATTTTTAACCTTCGGAACTCCCCCTCCCAGGAACAACGTGGCGAATATGATATTAATCAGAAAACCCGGCATACTGCTCATCTCGGAAACCACAGCATCGGGGATATGGCTGCGATAAGACGATATGATAATAAGCCCTAGAATACCACCAACAATAGAACTCGGCAAATAGAGCCTCTGCAAAAGCGGAATCTGGACTCGTAGAATCTTACCCGCCACAAGAAGGACGGAAAGCGCTGCAAAAATTATAACTGCTATCATTCTGTAAAGTTTACCATTTTTCTTATCATTTCGCAACAATGGGCGGAACTAACACACCCTTTTGCTTCTTTTCCGCCTATTACGACTATATTCTTACTTTTGGGCGCCTTAGCCAATCGTTAATCTGCCAAAAAGCAAACGCCACGACGCAATACCAGAGCGCGCATTCTGAAAACGTCCACCTCTCAATCTCGAAATTTGACCATTCTACAGCACTCGTAACCCGAGCCAAGCCGAGCACAATCGAAGTCGACAGATGCGCAGCCGAATTAAAAACACCAGCCAAAAAATCGGAAACATAACTGGAAACAACTCCGCTCGCCGTAAAAACGACACTGAAAACCGCAATCGGCACCGCAAGAAGATTCGAAAGCAGCCCGCCAGGCGTGATAACCGCAAAAGTGGCCGCCACAATCGGTACGCCGAAAACCCACGCTACGGCCGTAGGAGCAAACATCTCGACAAAGCGTCCCTTCAGGCCTTTCGCGACATTATTCCACAAAACAAGCCCAAGCATCACAGCGAATGAAAGTTGACTGCCGGTATTTAGAAGCATCTCCGGAAATGCGATATGAACAACAGCAAAAGTCTGAGCCCATGCTGCGAGAGAATCGCTCTTCCGCCAAAACAAGGCGGCTGACCAGCAAAACGACGCCATCATTCCCGCCCTCACGGCGCTTGGACCCGCGCCGACGACAAGAACATAAAACCATATAAGAGGAATCAACACCAGCGCCTTGAAACGCGACGGGAAACCCGTAAACGACAAAAGCACTGAAAAGAATTTCGCGACAACTAGAACATGCAGCCCGGAAACGGCAAAAAGATGCGCCGTTCCCGACGCGGCAAAAACCTCCCGCGTTTCACTGTCGATCTCAGAGCGAACACCCAGAAAAAGCGCTCGGTTCAACACTTCTATCTGATCATCGTTGTCAACGCCGATACCGATGCGCCGCGAAAAGTCGGCCCGCGAGCGCGCGACAAAAGCATCTATGCCGGTCACACCGCACTCTTCGTCTATGCGTCTGGCGCTTGAGCCTTTACCTCTGACCCAGAAACTGCGCCGCCCCCACGTTCCACCGTAGGAATCTCGCCCCATCCACCCCTCGCACGCCCATGTCTCTCCCGGACGCGGAACCGCATCGCCCGACTTCAAAAACAGATTGACCATCACGTCAACGCCACGCACCTTACCCGGAAAGACGACCTTTCTTTTTCCGTTTTCGGCGTCGTGGCATTTTACTGAAGCAGGAATCGCAAAAACGGCCTCCGTGGGACGACCTCCATTAAAATCAACCATCTCGACTATCGCGCGGTTCCGCTCCGCGAACACATTCCACCCAAGAAAAGCCCCGATAGAAAAAACGCCGATCAGCGGCCAAAACCGCCAGGCGCAACCGAAAGCGAAGAGAGTTCCCAATGCACCCGCCGCCAGCACAACCGGCCCGGCGGGATACAAAAACGGAAACGTGAACGACGTCGCCTCGCCGAGCGCAAGCGCCGCGCAGAAAACCAGCCATTTTATTCCGATTGTCATTTCATAGTCCTTCTTTAAAACGGAACTATGATATCACAGATCAGAAAAAGAAATGCAACATGAAACCAACGCCGCACAGTGGCTTAGTATGCATCAAGACTGCGTTATGCGAAAAGCGGTATCGGCGGGAACAAGCATATCAAGCTCTTTCATGTCGTCATCTCTCAGCTCAATGCCGCACTGCCTGAAATAAGCAGTGAGATTGGCAGGAGTCTTATAGTCGCCGGCCTTTATCGACATCTCGCTCGAATCGTCGATGAAATAACGTTTGAAGATCTTACCGTTCAAATACAGATCAACCACCCTGAGTCGTGAATGTAAAACAAGCTTGAAGTTCGGATGGTTCATAACCTTCACCTCGCGGCCGATAACCAGCCTAGAAGCGTCGACGAGCCCGTTCAGCCGCTTGAACGACGCCAAAGTCGAACCGTATTCCCTGGCTATGCGCGAAGCGGAATCGCCGCGCTTGACTTTAACGCGCACAACCCATTCGGGGTTGTTCCTGTCAAACAGCCAGCACAAATTCAACTGGCCCAATCTCGGCAGAAGCTCATCGGCGATATCGGCGGTATCCGCGCCGCTTAAGCCGCGAATCTGCTCGATGGCGGAAATCTGCATCTCGATATCGCCCGCCTCGGCGCTTTTCTCAAGTCGCATCAAAAGGCTTCGCACCTTGGGAGAGCGCCCCCGCAAACTGCCGATCTCGACCGGGGCAACATTTTTAAGAGCCTCCGCAGTCGCTGAATTCCCGCGCCCGCCGGAAAGCCTTTCGTTTTTTGAATTCGAGCCGTCACCGTCCAGGGTCAAGCTTCCGGACACTTCAACGGAAGAATCGTCCGGATTCGAAACTTCTTTCGAAGCTGAAGATATGCGCCCCAGAACAGTGACGACAAATGAAATCGCCGCGACAACAACGACCGCGACAACGAACCATCCGAGCCCAGACGATTCGTTGTACTTGTCTTTGGGATCTGTTTCAATCCCGTATTTAAGTTTTGTCAGCGACATTTCTTTCTAAGATTATTTCACTTCCGCCGCGGCAGCGTCATCGAAGATGCCCTGAACGCACGAACGAACGACTTCCATGCGTCCGTCGGTCGTCTCGACGACAAACGACTTTTCTTTGGCCTCGACGATCGTGCCGATGATGCCGCCCGCGAAAATGATCTTGGCGCCCGCGCGGAGCTCGTCGATCATTTTACGGCGCTCCTTCTCCTTGCGCTGCTGCGGACGGATAAACATGAAGTAGAAAATGGCGATAAGCAGCAAGGGCATCATAAAACCCGCCCACGGTGAGCCTCCGGCGTTCGCCAGCATCAAGCAACTGTTCATTTTGTATTTTTCTCCTTGGTTGTTTTTTTTTATTTGTTGTTGTTAAATCTTTTCCGGCGCGGTATCGGCGCGGACCTTCTCCTTCCAGTCGAAGAAAGTTCCGTCGGCGATCGCCGCGCGCATATCCTTCATAAAGCGGTTGAGCGCGTAGACGTTGTGTATCGTCAGGAGCCTCAAGCCGAGAATCTCGCCCGCATGCAGAAGATGCCGGACGTAGCTGCGCGTGAAGTTTCTGCAGCAGTAGCAGTCGCACCCCTCCTCGACGGGACTCTGGTCGAACTCCCATTTCGCGGCCTTTATGGCGACGTTGCCCTTTCGCGTGATGGCCGTGCCGTGGCGCGCGATGCGGGTGGGGATCACGCAGTCGAACATGTCGATGCCTCTTGCGACGCACTCCGCCATCTGGTGCATGACTCCGAGCCCCATAACGTAGCGCGGCGCATCCTTCGGCAGATACGGGACACTCGCGTCTACCGCCTGATACATATATTTCTCAGGCTCTCCGACGGAGACTCCGCCGACGGCATAACCGTCGAAGCCGATCTTGACGAGTTCCTCGGCGCAATGGCGACGGAGATCGTCGTAGACTCCGCCCTGAACGATACCGAAGACGAGCTGTCCGTCTGCGTGGGGCTGATCCTTCGACGCCTTCGCCCAGCGGAGAGTCTGCTCGACCGACTTCGTCGCGCGCGCGCGGTCGCACGGATAAGGAAGACATTCGTCGAAGACCATCGCGATGTCGCTTCCGAGAATGCGCTGCATCTCCATAGACTCCTTCGGACCGAGAAAGAACTCGTGACCGTCGAGATGGGAGTTGAAACGGCATCCCTCTTCGGTGATCTTGCGCATCTTCGCGAGCGAGAAAACCTGAAAACCGCCGGAGTCGGTAAGTATGGGGCCGTCCCACCTCATGAACTTGTGGAGACCTCCCGCGGCCGTGATGACGTCCTTCCCAGGGCGAAGCATGAGATGGTACGTATTTCCCAAAACGACTTGCGCACCGTTCTCGACTAGGTCGCGCGGCTCTAGGGCCTTCACCGTTCCGAGAGTGCCGACATCCATAAAAACAGGCGTCTCCACGACCCCGTGAGCCGTGTAAAGCCGCCCTAATCGGGCGTTTGTGCAAACATCTTCTTTTATCACTTCAAATGTCATTGCGTAGTATTGTATCAAAAAACAGTTGCCTTATGAGAAAAAATGGTGTATCATTTTATCTGTTGAATCTTGGAATAGATGAAACGCAAGTCTAACAAACGAAGTAAAACAAAATATAAAGCATCATAGAGGATAAATCTCTTATGAATAAAGCATTGCACATATTCGTGTACCTCTTCCTTATCATTGCGGGTGGTGTAGCTTATCTCGTATATGAAATCCATCCAAAGAAGGAGGAACTCGCCGATCGAAACGAGTTGATAAACAGTTACGTTGAGAGATTTTACAACACTCTTGAAAATCAGACCAATGCCGCAGTGAAAACCTCCAAGGATCTTCGTGACATTGACGACTATATGTATGACACCGGCGATACCGATGCCGATGCCTCTGCAAAAAAAGACGGCAACCCGCTCGGCAACTGGCCGTTTGAATACGAATTGACCAACGGCACGAAAGATTGGCAGAACGACGGCCACAAAGGCGTGCTGAAGGAGATATATGCCGACAAGAACGCCGTAAAAAAGTCCACGCGCGACTCCAAGGCTGAGAAGGTTCTCCGCGAAATGGTCGAGGCTAGCGAAGCTCAGCGCAAAAAGCTCGACGAAACCCGCAAGGCTCTCGCGGAAGTAAAAGAAGGCTTCAAGCCGCTTGTTGAAGAAATCAACAATCTCAAACCTCAGGTCAGAAAGTTGAACGGCAACGTCAGAGACTTGGAAAACGAAAAGAAACTCCTCGAAGAGGAAAAGGATTCCCTTAACAGCAAGATCGTCGAAAAAGACTCCAAGATCAACGAATTGAACGGCTCGATCGTAGGTTTGAAAACCGACATTGAAAACCTCAACGACCAGATCAGAGCCGCAAACGAATCTTACGAAAAAGAAAAGGAATTGACCGACAAGCTCAAGAAGATGGTTCAAGACCTCCAGAAGAGCCTCTACAACGCTACAGCCGTCGCCAGCGGCAATGCCGGCGAAATCGGCTCCGCCGTCACCTCCGTCGCAGCCGGCACCAAGGGTAAGATTATCGAAGTCGACAACGAAGCCGTTTTCGCCATTATCGAAGTTACTCCGGAGGCTATGAAGGAACTTAAAGGTAACGACGCTTCCAAGCCGTTGCCCATCCTTGAATTCACCGTTACGCGTCCTGGCTTCAAGGGTCCCGCTGGCGAAATTGTCGGCCGTATCCGTTTGAGACAGGAAGTTCACGGCAAGAATTGGATCATCTGCGACATCCTCGCGAACTGGTCACAGGACAATCTTAAGAAAGAGGATGTCATTGTCGCCGACTAAGTTAACTCTGGCGATTCTCGCCGGGATCCTCTTGAGCGGTTGCATTGCCGACTCGGCCGAGGACTCTAAACTCCCTTGGGCGTCAAATCGCTCATGGGAGGGACTGATGCCGATAGCGCCCTCCGTTATGGACCGCTACGACTGATGGAGATTCATGTGATTGAAAACATAACAATCCTCAACACAAAAAGCGGCGTTCGGTTGGACGCCGCTTTGTTGTCGCATTGTCAGACTTCATCCAGAGCATTCGTGCGTGAAGCGATTCAATGCGGCGACATACTTCTTAACGGACGCGTCGCCCCCAAGGGCTTAAAACTAAAAGGCGGGGAAAAAATAACAGTTGTACGTCTTCTTGAATCAACCGACAATCTCGTGAAGCCTAACGCGTCCATCAGACCGCATATCGTCTTTGAGGACAGCGCCCTTCTCGCGGTCGACAAACCGTGTGCGCAGCCTGTACAGCCGCTCTCATGCGACGAGACACGCACACTGATGAACGGTGTCGCCGCCCGCTATCCCGAATGCATTCCTTTAGGCGATAAACCTCTGATGGCAGGAGCTCTGCATCGTATTGACGCCGACACATCCGGTCTCGTGCTTGTCGCGCGTACCGCAGAGGCGTTTGAGAATCTACGCGCCCAGTTTTCGGCGCAAACCGTCCGCAAAACGTATCTCGCACTTGTCGAAGGCGCTGTCGCCGTCGGGGGAACGCTCGAAAACGATCTTATACACGACCCTTCGCTTCCGTTCTGCAAAATGATCGACTACCGCAACAACCGGCTTTGCGAATCGGAAAAAGCGAAGACGCGTCCTTTGCACGCGGTCACGCAATTCAAACCCATCGCACATACGTGCGTCGAGAATGAAGAACGCACGCTTCTGGAGGTTACGATCTATACTGGCGTCACCCATCAGATACGTGCACAGCTCGCGATGGCGGGAATGCACATAATCAACGACCGTCTTTACGGTGCTTTCGCCGTCGAAAATCAGATCGGACATTGTCTCCACGCGTACTCGGCCGGATTCAAGCACCCGATTACCGGCGAAGACGTTATAATCCAAACGGAATATCCAGTGTGGGCGAAATTTTAATTTCCGCTACTTCCGCTCTATATTGGCGCCGAGCGCTTTCAGATTTTCCTCAACAGCCACATATCCGCGGTCGATCACTTTCGCGTTGTTGATCGTCGAGACGCCCTTCGCGGCGAGCGCGGCGATGACGAGAGCGATGCCGGCGCGGATATCGGGAGACGTGAAAGATCCCGCGTAAAGCTGCGACGGTCCTGTCACGACGACGCGGTGTGGATCGCACTGAACGATCTTGGCGCCCATCTGACGCAGGCTGTCGACGAAATAAAGACGCGATTCGAACATTTTCTCGAAAAAGAGACAGGTGCCGCGCGTCTGGGTCGCAAGAACTATCAAAACCGACATCATATCCGACGGGAAGGCGGGCCAGGGACCGTCGGAAACCGACGGTATGACGTCGCCCAGATCATAGCGCATTTTAAGACGCTTTTTCGGGATATACCTCAAGGTCTTCTCTTTAGCGTCAATCGTCCAGGTTACGCCGAAGCGCTTGAACGCACCCTCCATTACGGCGAAAGGCTCGGG
>JAEIGA010013022.1_pt1 | contig 12657 bp, 16 predicted proteins | sample 9270691 | NCBI WGS metagenome assembly JAEIGA01 (sample SAMN17057246, study PRJNA624740) | gut metagenome | biome: biome; isolation source: fecal sample | host: Bos grunniens | place: China: Xizang | collected 2019 | reverse complement strand
GAATTAGCGTATGAATTATTCGGAATACAAGTGTTAGGAAACTTAGTGCTTTGTCCTAAAGAGAATTTTAGTTAGGAGTTTAGTATGACCGAAGAGGAAAGAGTATTAGCGTTAAGATTAGTAGATGAAAAGCCAAGGTTAAAAGCAATATGTGAAATGAGGTGGAAATTGTTAGAGATTAGAGATGAGCTAAATGATGATAATTTCTACATAGACGCAAATGAACTTTTAACCGAAATGGAAAGAAAAATATGGAAACTAATAGAAACAGGAGAATATGACGGATAGTATTATACTATCCGTCTTTTCATTTAAGGGCAAAGGAGGAAATATATATGCCAAAGAAAAAAGAAGAAAAGGTTGAAAAAGTACAACAACCAAAACAAAAAGAGAAAAAAGAACCAGTTAAACCTAAAGTAGAGAAGATTAGAACAGTGGATCAAATGACGATAGCTCGTCTAATTTCTAATAGAACAGGTTTAACAATAACAGAAATTCAAGAAATAATTGAGTTAGAACAAAAGTTTACAATGGATTACATCAAAAGAGGAAGAAAAGTAGTTAAGAAGAATTATCTAACTTTAACTCCAACAGTAATCAAAGGTAAAAAGTTTGTAAGTCCACTAAATGGAGTAGAGTACGAACTTCCGCCAAGAATGGGAGTAATGGTTAAAGTGGGAGCAGGATTCAAAGCGTATATTAGTAATAACAAGAAAAAGATGCCGGAGAAGATTTGTAGATTTGTTGATGGTAGCGACGAAATTGAATCAAAAATTGAGTAGGAATTATCGACAAATTTCGACAAATGTGGCACAAAACTGCACCATTTTCGCAATTTCGACAAAGTCTTAGGAAGAAGTGATGGGGTACATAGAAAACAAGAAGACGGAAGAATTCCGAGAAAGGAACTGAAATGATAAAATTTAAAAGTATAAATGAGTTTGAAAAAATGAGAAATCAAGACTTAGTACCACCTATCATTGCTAATGCGGTGATAGGTGATTTACTTATGATGAAAGAATACATCGCTGATGATTACTACAGTACAGAAGAGGTCGATAAATACGGACCATTTGTTGCGGTAATGACAAGAGATGAGTACAGGAAAATCGAAGAACTTATCCCTACAATAGAAAAGGATTCATATGAGTATAAGGATATAGTCGGAATAGATGATAATGGATATATAACAAAATTATTGTATCTGTTTAATAATGGAGAAAGTGGAATTATTATATATGTCTTATCATACTTCAACAAATGTAAACAAAAGTTTACAGGAAAAACATTTATGACACGAGGTGTTAAAGAAAAAGTTTCAAATGCCGAATTAGGATATATATGTAAACTAATAGAAATCGGAAGATTAGAATTAGTTGATAACCTGGACTACTTACAAGTATTCGAAATCAAACAAATTGGAAGTGAAGATACACCGATAATGATGATACATCATAAACAAGAAAATCCCGGATATAACAAAGTAATATATGTTCCGGGAGTGAAATGTAATGATTGTAAGTTATTTTGGATTAGTGAGTTAGATGAGGAAGGCTGTGAGCGTTCTACGTTAATGTTTGCGGAGGAATATTAATGGCTCAAAAGAGAAAATCAAATTTACCGGTTATAATTAGAAAGAAGAATAATAATCAAGTAGTTAGAAGAAATCCTACAAATTATCCTGTTTACTCTCAACCACAAGTTATACAACCTACTCAAGTTTTTAGAGGTAATATAGTTAATGGAATGAAATTTGGAAATCCCGGTGATATGGTATCTGGATTTGTACAAAGAGAAGTAATAATGATAGATAGACAAGGGAATAAACAAATAGCACGGGAGAGACAATTTTTCAACTCCGGAAAAAATATTAGGGTTAGAATAGATAAATAGATTTGATGTAAAAGTCAAATCTATTTTTTTGTAATACAATTCAAAAGGCGTTCAAATTATGGTATAATATATACGGACTCATAAGAGTCTAATATAATAGCCAGAGAGGAGAGGAAAATATGGGCTATATACAATTTAATTCGTCTAATAATAGACTTGAGTATGTCAAAGTTGACAAAAAAACAGGTGTTCCTATTGCCACCAATGATGTAAGCATAGGAGTAAAGGTAGCAAAACTTTATCAACCTTTAAACGAACGGTAATTTAAAACCTAGGGTAGAATTAACCGTATATGACCACTTAACTAAAAGCGTCATAATCGAAAATTCGGTTTTAACAACAGAAACCGAACTAAGAAAATCATTTGCTAACCAATCGGTAATTTATGCATCAAAGTACAATGTTCCCTTACTCGATTATATATGTCAAGAGTATCAACAGCATCAAATTAATGGTAATCAAGAATATATAACTGATGTATTAGGGTGGCAAGATGTACCGGGAGTGAATGGTAAAAAATTTATTCTTAAAAAATTAATTATTAATGGTGTTCCACCAATAAACTATTTTGATAATAGTTTAAAGTTTCTTAAAGGAACTAAAGAGGGTCAAGTTGACTTTCTTGAAAAAGAAATCTTACCATATAAACAAACAAGACTAGCAACAGTAATTGGATTATCAAGCGTAATAAGTAGTCTAATAGAACCTAAGAAAAACATAGGTCCTTTGATTCTAAATATTACAGGATGTTCGACAACAGGTAAAAGTACAATAGCTGATTTAACCGCATCGTTTTTCGGTACTCCGGAAACGGATAACAATGGATTAGTAAGAACATTTAATGCTACTCAAAATTTCATCTTCGCAGTCTCTGAAGGAAGGAATGGATTACCTGTAATCTTAGATGATACAAGTATACAAGATTCTAACAAACTAAACAAAAGCGAATTAATATATCAATTCGCAGCGGGACAACCTAAAGGAAGATGTAATAGTGATGGTTCGCCTCAAATAAATAGAAAAAAATGGGGTGGGATAGTAATAATTACATCTGAAAATCCACTAATAGATGAAGAACAAATGTTGTCGGGAGCAAAGGTAAGAACATTTACAGTTGAGAATATGGTATGGACTCAAGACGCAAAACATAGTGATAGAATAAAAGATGGTGTAAGAGAGAATTTTGGTTTCGTTGGGTATGAGTATGCTAAATTCATAAGTAAAAAAGACTTAGAAGTTTTATATGCTCAACAGGATAAAAATGTCGAAGTGATTTTAAATAAGATGTCATATAAGGACAGTTTATCTGGAAGAATGGCACGTAAATTAGCACCAATTGTTTCAACAGCAGAACTATTTAATGAGTACTATGGTAAAGAAGTAATTGATGTTGATGAAATCGTTGATATGCTTGTAGACCAAGAACAAAAATCCGTTCGAGGTCGTAATTCTAGTGAGTTGTTCTATGATAATCTACTTTCATATGTTAATACTAAGAAAGAACATTTTGATAAATGGTATCAAGACGAAACACCGCAATATAGAAAATTAAAAGTTCAAGTATCATCTAAAGGTGATAAGTATGGAGCAATACACTATATGGACAATAACTCTTATGTACTCTTTGATGAATTATGTTTTAAGAAATTCCTTGAAATAAATGATTGTAAGGAATGGTCTAATATTAGAAAGCAATTAGTAAATAATGGTATACTAATAATGAGAGATAAAGAACACTTTGTCCATAAGTCTAATAAAAAATATGCTTCCCCACACTACAAATTCATCATAAAAGAATATGATAGTTCTAATAGAAGTATGGAAGTGATAGTGGAGGAAGAGAATATGGTAGACCCTACACTAAATGAAACACCAATGTCTAATGTAAATTTCTATGATAAAGAAAAGATAGACGAAATATTTAAAGATTAAGAATAAAGGAGATATTATCAATGGAAAACACCTATGCATTTTTCATCAAAAAAGAACTGTATTTAATAATTTTTAATAAAGTAGAAAATGAAGATACAGGAATGGATTTATCAACAATAGAAATTTTACGGTAAATCATATGAACGAACTTACGAGTTGTTGTTAGATACTTTTGAAAAATTAGAGTTAAGACACTTAAAGAAAATTGTAAGATTCGGACACGGAGAATCCGTTTTAATTCAAAATATAAATAATTTGTTCGATAAATTAATAAAGTATTACGATTGTAAAAGAATTGATAAACTAAGTGATACGAAAAAAGCTCAAGCATTATTACTTTTAATCGGTGGTGATAACTATGGAGATTAAGATTAATAGAATTGAGTTAATAAAGAAAAAGGGTGAATTAACCCTTTCTTCCATAGAAAATTTTAATGAAAGCTGTAAAGATACAGTGAACAAAACTAGTATGGCAAGAAGAATACTAGCGATAAAGAAATTAAAAAATGGAGGAAATAAAAATGACAAATGATGAAATAAGTTTTGATAGAGTGGTTAAAGATGATGAACTTAGATACTTAAAACAACTGTTAAACAAAAAACAAAAACAAAAAAAGACTAAAGACAGAGTTAAATTAAAATGTGCAATATATGCCCGTAAATCGCAAGAAGACAAAAAGGATCTGTCTCTAAACGCTCAAATCAACTATTGTAGAGCAATAATTGATAGTTGTGATATATTAGAACTTTCTAATATATATCAAGAAGACGATGTGTCTGGAATGTGGGATAATAGAACAGAATTTCAAAAAATGATTCAAGATGTAAGAGACCAAGTTATAGATGTTATCATAGTTTATAAATGGCATAGATTTTCTAGAAAAGTTTCGGATATGGAAAACTATTACTTAGAAATATTAAAATGTAATGGTTATCTGTTATCAGGCGATGCTTTGTACGTAGTTGATACTGCAACAGCATTATCTAATATAATAACTACGTGGGCAAATAATGAATTTCACGCAAGAGAAACAGCTGAAAACACAATAAATGCTTTTTTAAAGAATTTCAATGATAAAAAAGTATATCTAGCACGGTAAACCTCCAATTGGATATAAAAAGAAATCGGATGGTACGTTAAAGCTAGATATAGAAAAAGCAAAAATAGTTCAAATAATATTTGACCAAATCATAGATGGAAATTCAATTAGTTCTATAGTATCGTTTTTAAATAAACGTAATTATACAACAAGGGATGGAAACCAATTTACAAAACAAAGCGTAGAAGATATCGCAAAAAATATCATTTATACAGGAACGTATGTTTACAACAAGGAAAATGGTAAGAAAAAGAAAACCAGATTACTTTTGAAAGACTATCCCCAAATGGTAAGAGAAAATGACCATCCAGCAATTGTTAGTAAAGAAGATTTTGAAAAAGCAAATGCTATCTTAAATAATCGAGTTTATACTCGAACTAACGATAGGGTGTATACATACTTACTAAGAGGATTAATGGTATGTAAACATTGTGGTAAAACAATGGTAGGAGGTTCACAGTGTGGCGGTGCTAAAAAGCAAATAAGACACTACTACAAATGTCCTAATCATAAAAACAAATGTTCAACAAAAGATATTAATGCGGAATACATTGAAAAAGTAATCGCTAAATTAGTAATAGATTTGATAAAAAAATTGAACTTAAATAAGGAACTTACAGTAGCAATTGATGAAGAAATCAAAGAACTTGAAAGTACAATTGCGAGATACGAAAAACAACTGGCTAGAAAAAAACAAGAATTAACTGGACAAACTCCTCTACTAACTGATTCAACTGTATCGGATTTAATCAAAGATGGAATTAGAGAAATCGTAGAAGAATTGCTTGAAGATATAAATAATATCAAAGATAAAATAATTAAAATAAAAGATGAGATAGAAGGATTAAAACGAATAAAGCTAGAAGAAATTTTAGATGTTGAAAGTTTACTAACTATACGTCATCAAGGAAGAGATTTAATAAATAGTTTCATCGAAAAAATCGAAGTTGATGGTGATGAAATAACGATAAAGTTGAAAAAGAAATACAATTAATTCTTGTGGAAAAGTAGTAAAGTGTAAAAACTTTACTACTTTTTTCATTTACAATAAGGAGGTAAAAATGAATTACTACGAAACAATGATGAAAGCCAATAAACATAACATAAGTGCGATAGATTTAATGATAGCCGAAGAAGTCAACGCTCAACTAGGAGAAACACTAATTGATGTAATGGATGACGAAAAAGATAAGATAAATAAGTTTGAAAAAATTTGTAATCTTACGTGGGAAGTTTACAAAAGAACGGATGAAATAACACTACAACATATCGTTTCAACAATAATTGAAATACTTTATGATGGGACTAATACAATAGATACAATTACTAGAAAATTAATAATCGAAAGATTGTGAAGGAGGTAAAAATGGGAAAAACTTTAGCGTGTTGTTATACTCGTTTTAGTACTGATAATCAAAATCAAAGTAGTACAATAGGACAGTTAAGAGCAATTAAGTCATACTGTGAAAGAAATAACATAGAATTAATTGATACATACATTGATGAGGCACAAACAGGAACAAATATGAATCGAAAGAACTTTCAAAAGTTAATGGCTGATGCTCCGACCGCTTTGTGGGATACTGTTGTGGTTTACAATATGTCGAGACTATCTCGTTCGGTAAAAGATACATTGATAATTAAAGAAGAATTTAAAAAGATGGGAAAGAAAATACTTTCGGTAATTGAAAATCAAGAAGATACACCCGAAGGAGATTTTTTCAACCTAATAACATACGGAATGAATGAGTTGTTTGTAAAACAATTTAAACGAGACAGTTGGAGAGGTTTGGTTGTAAATGCTAACGATTGTAAAGTACACGGTGGAATACCACCTTTAGGTTATGCTGTCGGAAGAGATAAAAAGTACATCATTGATGAAGAAGAGGCAAAAATTGTAAGAATAATTTTTGAAATGACTTTACAAGGACACAGTTATCGCGACATAGCAAATTACCTTAACAATAATGGATTTACAAATAGAGGAAAAAAGTTTAGAATTTACTTTACCGATACGTTGAGAAATGAAAAATACGCAGGAGTTTACGTTTGGAATTTAAGAGAATGTAAAGAGAGATTGGGAACAAAGACGAATAGAAAAGTTAAACCTGCCGAAGAGGTAATACGAATAGAAGGAGGAATGCCTCAAATCATCGACAGGGAAACTTTTGATAAAGTGCAAGAAATAATGAATGCTCGAAAAAGACACTACAAACCTAAAGGACCAAAAACAAAATATCTACTGTCAAAATTACTTGTGTGTGGTAAATGTGGAAGAGCATACTGTGGTGGAGATACGTGGTCAGGAAGTGGTCAAAATTACAGAAGGTACTATCGATGTACGAATAAAATGTGTAAAAGCAAAGAAATCAATATGGACCATCTGGACAAATACGTTAAACAACTTATCGAAAAAATGGTTTTAAATACAAATTCAGTAAGTGCTTACCAAGAATTTATAAATTCCTATCAAGACATTCGAAAACGTCAATTAGACAAAAAGTTAAGAACAATCGAGAAAGAAAAAGAACGCCTAAAGGAAGAATCGATTTTCCTAGCAAATCAATTACAAGAGTCTTTAGATGAAGAGTACATAGAATTAACAAGACTTATCGGTAAGAACTCATCAGATAGAACAGTTTTAAGCACGGAAGAGTTAAAACTTAAAGAAGAATTACTAACCGTCTCTAAACTAACTAAAGATAAAATTTTAAAAATAATACGAAATGAAAAGAAAAAAATACAATCATCGAGTTTAAAAGAAATAATAAGCAATGTGATACATAAAATCGAAATGTACGATGATAAAATAAACTTCTTAATCGACTTAACATATTTGTTCCAAATTATCGATGGGAATGGTAGAGTGTTTGTGAAAGTGTCGGAACCTAGAGAAAACATAGCGTGGTCTGACAAATTGTACGAAGTAGATTTTTCAATAGAAAAGTACAATCGAATCCTTAAAGATGAATTGAAGAAGAAAACAGTGAAATAACATTTCAAAGTCGGGAAGGTTGAATGCGGGATTTACTGCTAATCGTAAATCCCGGCTAAAATCGGGCTCGATTCCTCGCCCGGGCAAATGAAAATATATGCCCGGTTGAATTTGAAATTTTCCCGGTTAGGTTGACAAAACCGGGCAAATTTGTTAGAATAAGTGTGATTTAGGGTGAAAAATCAAGGAAATGACGCGTATACAGTCAGAAACACCTCAGATCCACCAATAGAATTAAGCTGGTATAGTTGAATATCAGAGAAGTAATATTAAAAGAAGGAGGAAGGTTTGTGTCGTATATTTTAAAACAATATGATCATCATTTGGCATATTTTGATATATACTATGATGTTGAAGGATTTAGAGTGGAAAACTTTAGAATAGTAGAAAAAAACAAACACTTACTTCCTCTAAATTTAAAACAAGATAATCAAGGAATGGCTAAGTGGTTAAAAAACAGAAGTATACCAAAAAACAGAGAATTTGTTGATAAATTTTTAAGTAAAATTGGTCTTAATCATAATAATACAAAAGGTATTATTGATATTTGTAAAGGATTATCGTTGAACGATTCATATTGGGTAGTAGAAGAAACTTTCGGGAAAACTTTTAATGAATGCAACTTATATGAAAATAGATTCAACAATATTCTTGCTTTAATCGCTTTTACAGGATATGGATCAAGTGTAAAAAGCCCTTTTATGTCATCTCCGGAACTAACTACTAATGGTATGCTTGCTAAATGTTGGAGAAGAGTAGATGGAAAAATATATCTTTATAAAGCGGGAACAAGTGGTTTTGTAAATTCAGGTAAAGAACCATATTCTGAGTTTTATGCTTCTCAAATAGCTGAAGCAATGGGTATAAAACATGTAGATTACAATATCAAAAGATGGAAAGATAAACTTTGTTCAACATGTGAATTATTTACAGATATTAACCATTCGTATATACCAATTGGACACTTAGTTGAAACGGGTGGTTTAAAAGCAGTCGTTGAATATGTTAAAGCACTTGGCGATGATTATTACGAACAATTACTTGACATGATAGTATTTGATGCTTTAACGCTAAATACTGATAGACACTATGGTAATTTTGGAGTAATTGTTGATAATAAAGAAAATAAAATTGTGGATTTTGCGCCTTTATTTGACCACGGAGCATCTTTGTTTTGTTATGCTATGGATAATGACGAATTTACATCTATTGAAACATTAAGAGAATATGCAAAAACAAGAACTGCTATAATGTATTCTGATTTTATTGAAACCGCTAAACTTTATATGGGCAAAAACCAAATTGAGAAAATAAAAAAACTAATAAATTTTAAATTTAAAAAACACTCAAAATATAATTTGCCAGATAAAAGATTAAAATTAATCGAACAATATATTCAAAAAACAGTACAAGAATTGTTGAAATAAGACCGGGGTTCGACTTCCCGTAGATCCACCAATAGTACTCACGCCACTTTGCCTAAAGGATGAAGTGGTTTTTTAAATTATTATTAGAAATTATAAATATTAAAATACAAAAAAATTCATTTTTATGTTATAATAATAAAGAAGTATATTAAAAGGAAATAAAAAAAAGTGAAAAAGGATTTAAGAACAAAACTTATAAGTAGAAAAATTAAAAAACCAAATCCCTTTTTAATGTTTATAGTAATGTTAGTATTAGGAATTCTTAATAAGGTATATAAAGTAAAATTTAATTACGATTATGATCCTAAAACAATAAAGAATGGTCCAACCATTTTACTTGCATCCCATGCATCAAGATTAGAGTTTATCTATATGATTTATGGGTTTAAACGTGCAGATGTTAATATCGTGTGTGGATATCAAAATATAATTAAAAAAGGATTATATAATTTATTTATTAAATTAGGGATTATTTCTAAATATTTATATCAACCAGATATTCTTTGTGTAAAAAATGTCTTAAAAGTTTTAAAACGTAATGGAACAGTAGTAATTTTTCCAGAAGGAATTCAATCAACTAGTGGAAGTATGCATCCAATCAATCCGGCAACGATTCAGTTTATTAAACGTAGTAAAGCAAATGTAATTGTTTCGACATCAAAAGGAGCATATCTTGCTACTAACAGATATTCTAAAGATCGTAAAAAAGGTTATATTGGGGTTGATTTTAGTTTAGTATTAACTCCCGATAAATTAGAAAGTCTTAGTGAAGAACAAATATATGAAGCATTAATTGAGAAATTTAGATATAATGATTTTGCTTTTAACAAGACTGCTCGTCATAAATATATAGGTAAAAAACCAAATGCTTATGGTATAGAGAAAATATTATATAAATGTCCTGAATGTCATAATGAATATACATTATCTACTGATGAAGATACCATTGTATGTAAGCATTGTGGAATGAAGGTTCAAGTAAATGAATATTACGATTTAGTACCTATTAAAGGTAAAGTGCCAAAAGACATAGACGAATGGTACAAATGGCAACGTAGATGTGTATTAAAAGAAGTAGTAGATGATAGCTTTGAATTATCACTTACTGGATCAATATGTACATTAAAACTAGATAAATTAAGAAAAGAACCAAAAGACCGAAAAGTTTTATCTATAGGTAAAGCAACTCTTAATAATAAAGGGTTAACTTTTGTTGGAGAACTTAATGGTGAGGCGATAGATTTTTTCTTTAATGCTAAATCACTATATTCACTTACTTTATCGACAAAAGGGTATTTAGAGTTTTATTGTAACAATGATTACTTTATGATAGTACCAGATGAGAGAACTCAATGTTTAATCAAATGGACTTTAGCATCAGAAGAAATACATAATCTATATGATGAAAAATGGAAAGCAGCATGTACAGATGTTTATGAATACGAAAAAGGAGATAAATATGAATAAATCCGAAAAATTAAATGTAAAAGTAAAAATAGGTCTTAAAAGTTTTATTACTGTTATTGCTATACTTGTTTTAGTGCTAGTTACTGTTGGGGTTTTAACATATATAATACCAGCTGGTAGATACACTATATATACAACTGATATTTCTAAAATCGATCAACCGTTTTTTGAATATACGGAAGATGCTTCTTTAAATAAACAAATTGTTATTGATTCTTACCGTGAATTAACAGATTCCGAAAATACATCACGTATTCCTATATATCGCTGGTTATTATCACCAATCGAAGCTTTATTCTTGGGTAGTAATAGTGCTAATATGTTAATGATTATTGCTTTGCTATTAGTACTTGGTGGAACATTTAAAGTGTTAGAAAATAGTGGTGGACTTGTTTCTTTAGTTAGAGTAATAATGGTAAAACTTAAATCTAAACGTTTTGCTGCTATCTGGGCGATAACTGGAGTTATTATGATTTTATCAGCCGTATTTGGTTTACAAGAACAGTTGCTTATCTTGTATCCGGTTTTCGCAATCCTTTGTACAGTGCTCAATTGGTCTAGTTTTACCGCGATATCTTTAGTTTTAATAGCATCAGGTGTAGGATTTACAACCGCCATTACTAACCCTTTAACAATCGGTACGGCATCCCTTGCTGCTGGAGTTAGCGTTACAGATGGTTTATGGTATAGATGTATTATATTTGTGGTAATGTATGTAATTACTTCATTATTCTTAGTATACTTAGCTAAAAAAGATGAAAAAAGAGCCATTGAAAAGTTCGATGACCAAGCATTCTTTAGTGTAACCGAAGAAGAACATAAGGATGATGTTAGAAAAGCAAAAATGATTATAGCTTTATTCTCTATAGCTTTATTATCGGTTATTATCACAACCTCAATTGCATCTCTTAGATCACTTGCTATGGTATTTATGGCTGCTGCTTTTATTATTGGTACTGTTATTATTGGAAGAAAATTACTTGGATCATATAAATCGCTTGGTAAGAGTTTCGTATCAGGAGTAAAAGATGTTCTTCCTTCCATACTAATAATAATGATTGCCTTTGGTATAACATATATTGCTCAAGAAGGAAATATCTTACATACAATTTTCTATTATTTCTACAACTCAGTAACTAATATATCTCCATATTTAGCAGTAGTAATATTATATGTATTTGTTTTAATTATCGAATTCTTTATTCCTAGTGCCTCTGCAAAAGCTGTTTTAATTATTCCGATGTTGACACTTGCTCCAATAGAAGGAATTAGTAAAACAATCATTATTTTGACTTATTTATTTGCTGATGGATATACTAATGTTTTATATCCAACTTGTGGAACATTACTTGTAGGATTAGGACTTGCTAATGTAAGTTTTGCTGAATGGTTTAAAAAGACTATTTTATTCCAATTACTATTAATGGTTTTATCAATTGGATTCTTAATGTTAGCAGTATTTATTGGACTATAATTATTAAACCGCCTGTGTTTGGGCGGTTTTTAAATATATGGTAAAAAAGATAGTTATATGTTATAATAATATTAGGAAGTGATTAATATGAAACAAATAAAAGGATTTAAAAACAGTTGGGTATTAACTGAAGAAGGGATTATAAAAACTAATTTAATTATAGAAGATGACAAGATTATATATATAGGGGATGATACAATAGATGGTTTAATAGAACTAGATGATGAGAAAATAGTCATTCCAGGATTTATTGATCAACATATACATGGAGCTGCTGGATTCGATGCTATTGATGGAACAGTTGATGCTATATATAAAATGGCTTGTTCTTTGCCTAAAGAAGGAGTAACAGCCTTTTTGCCAACAACT
>JAEIGA010013021.1_pt1 | contig 12657 bp, 7 predicted proteins | sample 9270691 | NCBI WGS metagenome assembly JAEIGA01 (sample SAMN17057246, study PRJNA624740) | gut metagenome | biome: biome; isolation source: fecal sample | host: Bos grunniens | place: China: Xizang | collected 2019 | reverse complement strand
CCCGAGCTTTTGCGAATAACTTGTTTTTTCATTGCTCGCAGTATCTGTATACAGCTTCGCAATTTAAAACGGCGTTCTTCATCAAAATCTCGGAATTTACGGGAAATAGGTTTCCTGTGTTTGCGAATAACTTGTTTTTTCATTGCTCGCAGTATCTGTATACAGCTTCGCAATTTAAAACGGCGTTCTTCATCAAAATCTCGGAATTTACGGGAAATAGGTTTCCTGTGTTTGCGAATAACTTGGTTAGCTACCAGTCGCCAGTCGCCTGATGCCAGAGCTTCGCAAAGCTTTAAATTGTTTGGAAGTGTAGCCTTCTCACAATTCCTCATTCCTAACTAAAAAAACAGCACCTTCACAGGAAGGTGCTGTTGCTTTTTAAAATTTAAGTTTTAGTTACCGAGTACCAATACCTGCCATCTGGTATCTGGCAGCTATTATAGTGTACTCTTAAATTCTTTCAAGGCTTGTTCGTTATATTTTTTATAATCGCTCGTCATCATAGGAACCTTGCCCTCGATAAGCATTTTAAAGCCTTCTTCAACGCCCTTTTGGGTGTTTTCAACAAGTGTTCCGTTGTTATTCTGCATAAAGGTACGAGGACCCGTAATATCTGTAGAAATTGCAGGCAAGCCTAAAATATCTGCTTCAACAATAACAAGGCCAAAGCCTTCATAATGAGATGCAAGAATAAAGCCATCGCAAGCCTTAACGATTGGTAATGGATTAGTCATTGAAAGAATAAGAACAACGTTATCCTTACAAGGAAGAGTTTTTACGTATTCGCAAAGATTATCATAAATATCGTCGCGCTGTATACCACCGATGATGATAAAATATGTGTTTTTGTTTTCTTGCCACACGTTATTGAAGGCATCAATCATTCGTTTGTGGTCTTTTTCAGGTGAGAATCTGCCAACGCTGATTATAACCTTTGCGTCGCTTTCGAGAATCTGCTTTACATCGTCAACAGTTCTGTTACTCTGTGTAATACCTTCGTCAAATTTGATTTCGCCGTTGCCTTTTTCAATAATTTCGTCGAAAGCTATAATGTTGCGGGCAAGAATAAAATTATCTGTTTTCTTTACAAAGGATGCAGTTGCTTTTTCAATATCCTCTGTTACAAGGGCAACCTTATCGTAGTGCTTATAGGCATATTTAAGAACGGAATTTCTCTGGTTGCCTTTAAGCTCAATTTCCTTTGTCATATCGCTATGAACGAAAATCGCGTTGTTGCACTTGAACTGTGAGAAAAGAAGAATCATTTTGGCTTCGTAGCCGTTGAACTGAATAGCTGTGCTGAACGGAGCATCGCCAAAGGTGCGGTGAATTTCAAGCTGCCAATCCTTTTTGAGAATAGACATTACGGGACCTGCAGGAAGGCGCCCCTTGTTGAACGCGAGCCAGATTTTTTTCTTTATCTGACCTAAATTGAACACACCCTGAATCGGGAAATAGAACACGCCTTCAGGAAGAGCAGCAATTGTTTCCTGATGAAGCTTTGCTTTTTCTGCAGGGAAAGAAACATAGTAGTTATATTCTGTTGTATCAAGGTTTTTAAGAAGGTTCATGCCTGATGTTGTAATACCATTCTGGTCAAGGTTACCAAGGTAAAATAAAACATTCTTTTTGCCGTTTTTCTTAAATGGAACCTCTTCTAATTTTGAAGATGCTTTGCCTTTTATAGCAAAATCAAGAATTGCTTTTGTTGCCTCAGGGCAATCGAAGGAGCAATATTCCTGAAGGAAGGCGGAGTCGTCATAGTTTTTCTCGGAGCGCATTTCCTTAAGTAAATCTTCAAGAGTTTTAACATTTGGGAAAGGAAGCTCTGAAAGAGGCTTGTAAACACCGCGGTCTGCAAAATAATCTTCTTCGTCAAAGGTGAAAAGAATTATTTTCTTGCCTGTATTTGCATAATCGTAGAAAACGCTTGAATAGTCAGTAACAAGACATTGGGCGCAGTTGAGGAAATCATATGTTTCATATTCCTCAGGGAAGTTGCGGATGTGCTTGAAGGTGTCAAAATCTACGTCTTTTTTAGCAATTGGATGAAGGTTAAGGTAAACTATTTCGTCCTCAGCGAGAAGCTTATCTAACTCATAAAGATAATACTGGAAATAAGCGTTTGCTTTTGCATCAATGTTACCTGTGCTTCCGCGCCATGTAGGCATATAAGCGTAAATCTTTTTATCCTCAAGACCTAACTCTTTAATTATTTTATCCCCACGCTTTTTATCAAAAAACGCTGTGTTTCGAGGATAACCACCAAGAAGGCATTCACCCAAAGCAATGTTATCAAGCATATAATCCTCTACCATATGCTCCATAGTGTAGCGGTTAGGGTAAAGAAGATAATCTGCGCAAACAAAGTTTTTCTGAGCGTTACCTATACCGTGCATAGCGTTTTTAATGCCTCTGCCGAGAGTTTTTAAAGGTGTGCCATGCCATGTGTTAAGGTAAACCTGACCCTCTTTCTTAAGGTAGAAAGGAAGGAATGTGTTATCGTTGAAAAGGTATTTTGCAGAAGCGAGAGCTTTCATGTACGCTTTTGTTGAAACGATAACAGGTATAACATTCTTGATTTTGTAATGCTTTAAAATTTCCTCGAACTTTTTCTTTGTACCTGCACGGCAGCTGAGGTAAATTTTATAATCAGCATACTCTTTGTTAGTTGCAAGCTCTTTAATAAGGTAAAAGATATTGCCGCTGATTTCTGTACCATGCTGTGATTCTAAAAGAATAGCGTGGTCATCAAGCTTTAAGCGCTTATACCATTTTGTATAACGGAGCTTTGGAAGGGTATACACATACCACTTATAAAAAGGATATTTCTTTAAGGTTTTAATAAGATTTTCGAACATATTAACCTCCGAAAAATTTAAAGAATAGAATTTGGCGGGATTATTTCATTCTCATTGAAATATCGAATGCTTCAACTGAATGAGTGAGAGCACCGATAGAAAGAATATCTACACCAAGCTCTGCCACACTTCTCAGGCGTTCCTTTGTAAGGTTGCCTGATGCTTCTAAAAGAGCCTTGCCGTTAACAATTTTTACAGCATCTGCCATTGTAGCGTTATCCATATTATCGAGCATAATAATATCTGCGCCCGCATTAAGAGCTTCTTTTACCTCGTCGAGAGTTCTTGTTTCTACCTCTATTTTAACAGTATGGCCGATTTTTTCTCTTAAAGCCTTAACTGCAGGAGTAATACCGCCTTTAGCGTCTATATGGTTATCCTTAAGCATTGCGCAATCGGAAAGGTTGTAGCGGTGATTTCTTCCGCCGCCGCATGTTACAGCGTATTTCTGTAACGAACGAAGACCGGGAAGCGTTTTTCTTGTATCGGCAATAGTACCGCTTGTACCTTCAATTTCTTTAACGCAAGCGTTTGTTATAGTAGCAATACCGCTCATATGCTGAATAAGGTTAAGAGCAGTTCTTTCGCCCTTTAAGAGCCTTACTGTTTTGCCTTTAAGTTCAGCAATAAGGTCGCCTTTCTTTATTCCGTCGCCATCTTTTTTGTGAAGAGTGCAGGTGAAGGTATCGTCTAAAAGAGTAAATACTCTCATTGCAACATCAAGTCCGCAAAGCACGCCGTCTGCCTTAGCAATAAAAACTGCTTCGCTTTCTTCATTTTCGTCTAAAAGATAATCTGTTGCAACATCTATGTAGTTAATGTCCTCTTTAATTGCGTTTTTAATAAGGTCATCAACATAAAACTGGGGCAAAATCATCTGTCTACCTCCTTGAGAATTATATACGCAATTGTTGCAAGGGAAAGCGCCTCGCAATAATCTGCAGTAATGGCAAATTTGCCGTTTTTAAGCCTTTGTAAAATGTTTTCAATACGCTTTTTGCCTTCGTGGATTGCGCCTTCGTCGGGGATAACGAAATATGCTCGCTGAAGAGTATCGCGTATTTCTGTACGTGTGCCTTTTGGAAGAGGTGCGCCTGAAACCTCAGGCTCCTGCTCGTTTTCGGGAACAGCAACCTTGTAGAAGCCTGCTTCGATACATTTTGTAATATCCTCTGCGGCTTTTCTGCCGAATACAAGCGCCTCTAAAAGAGAGTTGCTTGCAAGCCTGTTTTTTCCGTGAACACCTGTGCAGGAGCATTCGCCTGCAGCATAAAGACGGGGTAGAGTTGTTCTGGCGTTAAGGTCAACCTCAATACCACCCATAAGGTAATGCTGACAAGGGAAAACAGGAATTAAATCTTTTGAAATATCAACGCCCTGCTTTAAGCAGCCTGCATATATACCGGGGAAGCGGTTTTTGAGATATTCCTCACCTTTATAGCGAATATCAAGAAAAAAACTGTTACTGCCCAAACGCCTTGATTCCATAATAATTGAACGGGAAACAACATCTCTTGGAGCAAGCTCAAGGCGTTCATCATATCTGTCCATAAAGCGCTCTTTATTGCAATTGAGAAGGTATGCGCCCTCACCTCTGACAGCCTCGCTTATAAGGAACTGTTCACGGTTTGCACCATTGAAAGCAGTGGGATGGAACTGAACGTAGCTGAGGTTTTTAATTGAAGCGCCCATTTCGTAGGCGAGACGAATGCCGTCGCCTGTAGCAACCGATGGGTTAGTTGTGTATTTATAAACTCTTCCTATACCGCCTGAAGCCAAAAGGCAGAAATCGGAATAAACTGTTTTAAACTCTGAACCGCTCATAATCTGAATTCTGAATCCGTTTTTAATGCGGTCCATTGCTGTTACCATAGTTTCATCGGCAATAGTAACATTTGGTAGAGCTTCAACCTGAAGCATCAGCTTGTCCACCATTTCTTTACCTGATGTGTCTTTATGGTGGAGAATTCTTCTTCTGCAGTGGCCACCCTCAAGAGTTTTAATAAGCTCACCGTTTTTATCGCGGTCGTACTCAACACCATATTCAATGGTTTTTAAAACATCTTCCGGGCCTTGGGTGCAAAGCTCTGTAACTGCGTCAAGGTCATTTTCCCTCTTGCCGGCAATAAGAGTATCTTCAATATGCAAGTCGTAGCTATCATTTTCTAAATCAAGCACGCAGGCAATACCGCCCTGAGCAAGAGAGCTGTTCGATTGGTGGCGTTCCTTTTTTGAAAGCATAAGAATATCTACACTTTGGGGGAAATTCAGCGCCGCATAAAGCCCTGCAATACCGCTACCAACAATAACAACAGTATATTTCTTATTCAATTCGGAAAGGTTCATATTATTACCCCAATTCCAACATTCGATTAATACTGATAAGTGCTTTTTGTCTCAAATCTTCAGGGAGCGTAATTTCTTCTCCGCCTGAACCGATAACTGCTTTATAAACATCTTCTAATGAGATTTTCTTCATATCCTCGCAGCAAAGCTTTTCGGGAGAAAGCTGAATAAAGCGGTTGCCGTTTTCCTCGTGAAGAGCCAGATAATCAACAACGCCTTTTTCTGTTCCGATAATAACCTCACCGGGAGTTTCCTTTGCGTATTTTATAATTTCACTTGTAGCGCCTACCATATCTGCAAGCTCTACAACCTCTTTTGGTGATTCGGGATGCACCGCAAATTTTGCGTCAGGGTGCTTTGCCTTGCAATTTATAACATCTTCCTTTGTAAGCTGAGCGTGTACAGGGCAGTAGCCGTCCCAGAGAATTATATTTTTATGAGGAAGCTTCTCTTTAACATGTGAGCCAAGATGCTGGTCAGGAATGAAAAGAATTTTATCTGCATCAAGCTTATCAACAATTTTAATAGCAGAAGAGCTTGTTACGCAAACGTCGCACTCTGCTTTGAGAGCGGCGGTAGTGTTAATATACGCAACAACCTGAGCGTCAGGATTTTCCCCCTTATATTTTCTTACTCTTTCGGGAGCAATCTGCTCAGCCATAGGGCAGGTGGCAGAAGGTACAGGAAGAATTGTTTCGGTCTCGGGAGAAAGAATTTTAACGCTTTCTGCCATAAAACGAACGCCGCACATTACAACGCGCTTTGCCTTGAGCTCAGCAGCCTTCTTGCTTAAAAAGAAGCTGTCGCCTGTAACGTCTGCTATATCTATAATATCAGGCTCCTGATATGTGTGGGCAAGAATAATTGTACCCGTTTCTTTTTTGAGCCTTTCTATTTCTTTTTTCAATTGAATTGTGTCCATAAAAATCACCTTTTCAAATGAGCGCATACTTTTTCACATTATCACTCATAGTAATTATATCATTATTTTGTGAATTAGCAATATAAAAAACTCCTAAAAATATAATTATCCTTATATTTCTTTTCTATTTTAATATTAAATTGACTATTTATCACATTATTGTTGAAATAAGTTGGAGTTTAGTGTATTATTATTTTGATTATTGTAATTTTAAATCAAGGAGGCAGAAAAAATGAATTCCTATCTTGAAAAGGATTTTGATTTCCTTAAAAATGCTGATAGCGAGCTTTTCGAGGCTTTCAGCAAAGAACAGCTCCGTCAGAGCAGAAATATTGAGCTTATTGCAAGCGAAAACTACGCTTCTGCAGCAGTTATGGCAGCAAGCGGTAGCATTTTTACAAATAAATATGCAGAGGGATATCCATCAAAGAGATACTATGGCGGCTGCGAATATGTAGATATTGCAGAAAGCCTTGCTATTGAAAGGCTTAAAAAGCTTTTCGGTTGCGAATATGCTAACGTTCAGCCTCACTCAGGCTCTCAGGCAAACTTTGGTGTTTACTTTGCTCTTCTTCAGCCGGGCGATACAGTTCTTGGTATGAGCCTTGCAGACGGTGGCCACCTTACTCACGGCTCACCTGTAAACGTAAGCGGTTCATATTTTAATTTCGAAAGCTACGGTGTTGACGATAACGGCTTCCTTGATTACGATGCTCTCGAAAAGAAAGCAATTGAATGTAAGCCAAAAATGATTGTTGCAGGTGCATCTGCATATCCAAGAACAATCGATTTCAAGAAAATCCGTGAGATTGCAGATAAGGTAGACGCACTCTTTATGGTTGATATGGCTCATATTGCAGGCCTTGTTGCCGCAGGCGTTCACCCATCACCGGTGCCACACGCTCACGTTGTAACTTCTACAACTCATAAAACTCTCCGCGGTCCTCGTGGCGGTATTATCCTTACAAACGACGAGGAAATCGCAAAGAAGGTTAACAAGGCTATATTCCCCGGTATTCAGGGCGGACCACTTATGCATATAATTGCTGCTAAGGCAATCTGCTTCGGTGAGGCTCTTAAGCCTGAGTTCAAGGAGTATGGTAAGAAGATAATTTCTAACTGTAAGGCTCTTGAAAATGCACTTGCAGCACAGGGCGTTGATATGGTATCAGGCGGTTCCGATAACCACCTTCTTCTCCTCGACCTGAGAAGCCTTGGAATTACAGGTAAAGAGCTTGAACGCAGACTTGACGAGGTTTATATTACTGTTAATAAAAACTCTATTCCTCGTGAGCCTGAAAAACCATTTGTTACAAGCGGTATAAGAATCGGTACAGCAGCAGTAACAACACGTGGCTTTGAAGCTCAGGATATGGTTGATATTGCAGAATATATCAAGCTTGCCGCTACAGACTTCGAAAACAGTGCAGACTACATCCGCGCAGGCGTTACAAGAATTTGCGATAAGTATCCGCTTTATAAAGATTAAAAATTAACTGCCACCGGGTAGTGAATGCAAAAAAGCATTCGTTTTCACATCGTTAGGTCTTTGAAGATGTGAGACGAATGCTTATTTTTTAGGAGAAATTATGAAAAAATATTTATCGTATTTTACGAAATGGGAAAAGGCGTTGTGGGTAAGCTCCGTTGCCGTAATATGTATTTTTTATGCCGTTTTTGACGGCTCGGGGTGGATGAAGCTTACAGCCTCTCTCATAGGCGTAACATCCTTGATTTTCCTTGCTAAAGGTAATCCTTTCGGCAATGTTCTTATGATTATTTTCAGCGTGCTTTACGCAATAATATCATATAGCTTTTTGTATTACGGTGAAATGATTACATATGTGGGCATGACCGCACCCATGGCTCTGTTTTCTTTAGTTTCCTGGCTTAAAAACCCTTACGGAAAAAGCAAGTCTCAAGTAAAGGTAAGAGAATTAACTCCAAAAATATTTATAGTTGGTGCAGTGCTTACCGCAGTAGTTACAGTAGTGTTCTATTATATTTTATCGGCTCTCAATACAGCAAATATTGTGCCAAGCACCATTTCTGTATTAACATCCTTTTTTGCCGCATATTTAACTTTTATGCGTACACCTTATTTCCCACTTGCTTACGCTTTTAACGATATAGTTCTTATTGTTATGTGGGCAATGGCAACAAAAGAAGACACCTCTTACATTTCCGTTATAGTCTGCTTCTGCGTGTTTTTAGTAAACGATTTGTACGGCTTTATAAACTGGTGCAGAATGAGAAAAACGCAGAAACAAGGGAAAATCAAGGCTTGATTTTGTCATTTTCCACATAAACAGGCGGAAAAATTTTACTTTATAATAATTGAAAAGAATAATATTTGTGATATACTATTAACTGTAATATTTTGTACTTTGGTACATACGAAAGGATGACAAATTATGGCAGAGAACAGATTTCTCAGTGAATATCCGGTAATTGGTATTCGTCCTATTATCGACGGTAGACGCGGTCCTCTTAAGGTTCGTGAGTCTCTCGAAGAGCAGACAATGAATATGGCTAAATCAGCCGCAAAGCTTTTCACAGAAAACCTTAAATATTCAAACGGTGAGCCCGTAAAGGTTGTTATTGCAGATACTACAATTGGTAGAGTTGCAGAAGCAGCAGCTTGCGCAAACAAATTCCAGAAGGAAGGCGTTCAGATTACTCTTTCTGTTACACCTTGCTGGTGCTATGGCTCCGAAACAATGGATATGGATCCATTAACAATCAAGGGTGTTTGGGGCTTTAACGCAACAGAGCGTCCAGGCGCAGTTTACCTTGCAGCGGTTCTTGCAGCACACGCTCAGAAGGGGCTCCCTGCATTCGGTATCTATGGTAAAGACGTTCAGGATGCTGACGATACAACTATCCCTGCAGACGTTGAAGAAAAACTTCTCCGTTTTGCAAGAGCAGCAGTTGCAGCAGCTACAATGAAGGGCAAATCATATCTTCAGATTGGTTCAATCTGCATGGGTATTGCAGGCTCTTCAATTGATACAGATTTCTTCGAGGAATATCTCGGTATGCGCGTAGAATCAGTTGACGAGGTAGAAATTATCCGTCGAATGAGCGAGGGCATCTATGACGAAGAAGAATATCAGAGAGCATACAAATGGGTTAAGGAAAACTGCAAAGAAGGCTTCGATAAGAACCCTGAATTCGTAAGAAAGAGCGACGAGCAGAAGGAAAAGGATTGGGAGTTCACAGTTAAGATGATGTGCATCATCAAGGACCTTATGAACGGCAACAAGAATCTTCCTGCAGGTTGCGAAGAAGAAATGGTTGGCCACAATGCTATCGCAGCAGGCTTCCAGGGTCAGAGACAGTGGACAGACTTCTATCCAAACGCAGACTTTGCAGAAGCTCTTCTCAACACAAGCTTCGACTGGAACGGCGTTCGCGAGCCATATGTTCTTGCAACAGAAAATGATACTCTTAACGGCGTAAGCATGCTCCTTATGAAGCTCCTTACAAACCGTCCTCAGATGTTTGCAGACGTTCGTACATACTGGAGCCCTGAAGCAACAAAGAGAGTTACAGGCTATGATCTTGAGGGTAAGGCTGCAGAAGCAAAGGGCTTTATTCACCTTATCAACTCAGGTGCTTGCTGTCTTGATGCTTGCGGTGAGGTTAAGGATGAAAACGGCAACGGTATCATCAAAGAGTGGTACGATGTTACAGCTGACGACGTTAACAAGATTAACGCAGCAACAGAATGGTGCGCAGCTGATAATGGTTACTTCCGTGGCGGCGGATACTCAAGCCGTTTCCTTACAAGAGCTGAAATGCCTGCAACAATGATTCGTCTTAACCTTGTTAAGGGTCTTGGACCAACACTTCAGATTTGCGAAGGCTACACAGTTGCACTTCCTGACGAAGTTTCAGATATTATCTGGAAGAGAACAGACTACACATGGCCTTGCACATGGTTTGCTCCAAAGCTTACAGGTAAGGGTCCATTCACTTCAGCTTACGAGGTAATGAATCACTGGGGTGCTAACCACGGCGCTATCTCTTACGGCCACATCGGTGCAGATATCATCACTCTTGCATCAATGCTCCGTATTCCTGTTTCAATGCACAACGTTGACGAAGACAAAATCTTCCGTCCAGCTTGCTGGAATGCATTCGGTACTCAGGAGCTTGAAAGCGCAGACTTCCGCGCTTGTGAAGCATACGGTCCATTGTACAAATAAGATAAACAATAAAAATTCCGCTCTGCCAATAGGCAGGGCGGATATTTTTTTGTTATTCAACAACCGGTGCTTTCATAAGACCGATTTTGCGTAATACATATTCATAGCTCCAGTTGAAGCCGTCGCTTCTCCATGCGCCAGGTCCATGCCAGCTTTCTTTTTCGTTAACAAGGTGAACAGGGCCGAAGGTGTTATAGCGATGACCATAAAGCGTAAGCTCAAGTGTATGGTTGCCGTTTTCAATATTTTCTGCTTGCGCAAGGTATGGCGGATATGCGATTTTGCCGATTTCTTTACCGTCAAGAGCGGCACCTATAAGCGTACCCATAAAGTCGGAAGCCACAACATTAAGGCAATTGTTTTTAACCTGAACAGGTATTTTATATGTAAGGTTTCCGCCGTAGAATGGGAAGCCCTGAGTTGTTATATCGCCAAAGCCGATTTTTTCGGGAAGGGCAGTTATAACAGATTTTGTACCATTTACCTTAACACCGAATTTACCTAATACAAATACGCTTTCAAGGCTTGCACTTTCACCGAATGGATAGGTGATTATAAGCTCATTTACACCTTTGTTAATTTTTGGAAGAGCAACTTTAAATATTGAAATATCAACATAGTTTTCAATAAAAGTGTTATCAACCTTTGCACCATTGAAAGTGATTTCAGCTTTTTGAGCATCTTCAAGAGCAAGAATTGCGCCATCATAATCAATTTCGCTTTCGATTGTGTAGCGCAAAGTTACCTTTGAAATTGGTGCTTTTTCGCCATAAACCCAAGGCTGAGTTTCTGCACCACCACGCTCTTCAATACCTAACTTGTTACGGCAGATATTATCAAGGCGGAGAATTTCTTCCTTAGGTGAAAATTCTGCTTCGCCCTCTATTTTGTGCTCTGCCATATCAAGAAGGAGAACGTTATCCTCTGAAAGCTTATAGTCAACAAGGCCTGTAATTGTAGTTGCATCGCAGTTGAATGAAACTTCTTTTTTCTGTGGAGCAACGCTGTTTTTATCAACTAATTTATAAAGGAATGAATCGTAGCCGTAAATATGCTGAGCAATAATTGTGTTACCGTTTCTGTGAGAATAATCGGCAGGGTAGATGTTGCCGTTTTGTGTGTCGTAAAGGAGAACGCCATATTCACCCTTAACTGTAATACGGATATCCTCGCCTCTGTCGATGTGGCTGTTATGTGGCTCTTTGCTGTGTGCTACGAAAAGCCATTTGCAATCTTCATCCTGACGGAGCTGATAAATAAGGTTATCTGAAAGCACGCCATTACCCTTGCGAAGATTTACTACCTTGTCGCTTTCAAGAGCGGTAATAATTGCAGAGCGTGTGAAATCACAGTTTTCGGAAATATCGTAAAGAGCTTTACCTTTTTCTGACTCAACTGCATCGCAGAGCTTTGGTGCTTCACCTAAGAAGATAAGGCGCCCGCCTGCTTTTCTGAATGCTTCTAGACGCTCCAGTGTAGAGCTTCTCAAGGTTTCGCAACCCGGAACAATGATTGTATCATATTCCATCTGACCAACCTTTAATGGTGCAGATGCATTCTCGCATTGTGATGGAAGAAGAGCTTCGCTGATAAAGTTGAAATCTACGCTACCTGTAAGGAGCCATTCTGTAAGGGAGAGGAATTTTTCATCAAGACCATCGCGGAATATTGCGGATTTATCGTTTGGTCCCCAATGGAGCCAATAGCTTTCAACGGGATGAATAACACCAACCTTAACAATCGGCTTACCGCGTGTAAGGGCAGTATTAACTCTTGCGAAATGGTCTTCAATAACCTTATATTCCTTGTACCAAGGAGATTGATATGAAATTGAAGCAGGGTAGTCGCGCTTTGCTTCGCCTGCCATAGCGTACCATGAAAGGTGAGGAACTCTTACAGTAATACCGAGAGCTGCCTGCCAATCGCCCTGATGCTTGTAGGTTTTAAAGTTACAATCCCAACCTGTAACGCCATAAAGCTCGGAAAGCACACCTTCATAGCCGTACTGATGTGTAGCAGACTGAGCTTGTTTTGCGGTTGTGAATTCGTGGCTGTTGCAAAGAAGGTCAATACCTGGAAGCTGGAAGCTTCTGTAGGAACGCATTGCTTCACCTAAAGCGGCAGTCTGGCTATGGAGCGTAGGCTCTTCCATCATATGACCTGTAAGCGCAATTCCGTTTTCACCGCACCATTTGCCTACTGTATCTGCAAAGGACTGTGCAAAAAGCTCCGCAATAAAATCATGGTAGCGGTAGCGGTGAATTGATGGTGCACTGTTTTTCAAATCCCAGAAAATTTCAGGGAGTGTTTCAAAAAT
>JAEIGA010013020.1_pt1 | contig 12657 bp, 2 predicted proteins | sample 9270691 | NCBI WGS metagenome assembly JAEIGA01 (sample SAMN17057246, study PRJNA624740) | gut metagenome | biome: biome; isolation source: fecal sample | host: Bos grunniens | place: China: Xizang | collected 2019 | reverse complement strand
ATGGCGGTGTAGCTGCACTGAAGAATCTGGCAATGGATGTAGCAGGTGCTACTGAGGGGAAAGTCTCCGAAAACCTCAAGAGGCAGGCTGGGGAAGTGACAGAGAATAGCACCCGGAGAAATGCCAAACATTTGGGAAGACTTGCCAGCGATGTTGCTACTGCGAATAAGGTAGCCAACACCGAAGCGAATCAGGCTGACATTGCCAAGAGTCTTCAAAGAAAAGGCTTCAATGCTGAGACTGCCAACGACATTGCTTCTGCACTGGTGGCAAGCTACAACGGTCAGGGGCTGACGAAGCATCAGGAAAAGCTCCTGACGTCTGTAAAGGACAGCAAGGTAGTGAGGGATGCGATCTCCAATATCGTCACCAACGATATGTCCACCATGGGACAGCGGCAGGATAACATCCGGGCATTCATGAAGGATGTGGATGCAGGAATCATTGCCAGAAATACTGGTGTCAGCGTAGATGTAGCCAAGGAGTTTATTGAAATGGCTGAAAGGGGCGCAGAAACCGCCTCCAATGACCAGCAAGTTACCGGCAAGTTAACCGGTAAGAAATCCTTACAGGTTGATGAGAAGGCAGTCTCTGCAGATGGGCAGGCTGAGATCGGCGGCAATAAGGTGGTTCTGAATGGCCTGAGAGAGAATGCCGATGGCACCGTTGTGGTGGCAACTGCTGACGATCAGACAGCAGATCCCGGGGATGTGAAGTACCCCAGCATGGGGCATGCTCTGGTGTATGAGAATTATGCCAATATTGAGGCTGTCACAGATAATCCTGTGCTGGCCAACATGGCGGTGGATACCAGAAGCATGCTGGCAAGGGCTTATAATCCTGCAGCCGGTGTTAAGGCAGAGGATTACTTCTTTGGCTCCAATCTGTCTTATCAGTATGGCTTTGAAGGCATTCCCATGAATGATAAGACTGTGTCCGAGAATCCTATCCTGAGCGCCATTACCGGGGAGCAGAGAGATCTTGCTTACGACTTGGGCAAAAAAGCTGGTAAGCAGGCAGCCGAGACCCAGGGTGCAGGCATTCGAAAAGCTTATGAAAAGGCTGTGGAGAAGCTGGGCGGCAAGGGAGCTGCTGCAGCTATCGCCAAGAAGAATCCGGGCAAGGTCGTTCTCAGAAATGGTATCGTAGAAGACACCATGACTGAGAAACAGAAAGCTGCCTATAAGCTTGCGAGGACGGTTTCCAAAGCAACTGGTGTCAATATCAATATCTACAGGGGCATGAGGGAACACGGCAAGTATAATCCTGCCACCGGTGAGATCTGGCTGAACATCAACAGCAACATCAGTGGCAGTTCCATGATGGCCTTTACACTGGCCCATGAGCTGGTCCATATGGCAAAGCAGTGGAAGCCTGCCGACTTCAAGACATTTGCTGACTATCTGTTTGAGCAGTACGGCAAGAAGGGTGTCAGTGTTGATGCATTGATTCGTGAGCAAATGACCAAAGCCAAGGAGAATGGCTACACGCTCAATGAGCATGAAGCCTATGAGGAGGTCATTGCAGATGCATGCCAGAGAATGCTTCTGGACAGCGATGCATTGCAGAAGATGGCTGCCTATAAGGAGAAGAATCCCGGCAACTGGCAGAAGATCGTTAACAAGATCCGGGAGTTCATCACCAGTATTCGCAATCTGTTTAAGGGCGCTGAGCCTGACTCTATGGAAGCGGCACTGTATAAGACTCTGGATGAGGATGCAAAGCAGTTCCTTGAGAATCTGTTCGTTGACATGGTCATGGGCGCCGGTGAGCATATGTCTACCATCCGAAACGCCTTTGGCAAGGGTACCGTGGTGGAGGTCAATGCAGACGGTGAGTTCACCCTGGCAAAGGGTAATGTGGACGGTGCTACAAAGTTCCTCTACAATGACTCTACCTGGGAGAACGGCGGCAGGGATACCCTGGAGGCCGCTCTGAAGGCAGAGGGCTTCAGCAATGAGGACATTAAGGCTGCGCTGACTATCATGGACGGCAAGCATGAAATGGTCAAGGAGCTGGCTAAGGAGTTCCCTGAGCAGGCTCGTATCAACCAGGCAACCATTACCACCGATCTGAAGGACGGACATTCTGTTCTGTCGGCACTGGTCAGCAACGGTGACTACCCTGTGAACATCGATCTGCTGATGGTTTGCAAAAAGAGAAAAGCCTACCAGCGAGTGATCAACAGACTCTGCGAGACCGGCCTCATCCAGCAGGCAACTGTGGATGCTCTGGCAATTGCAGAGATCAATAAGATCCTGGGCAAGTATGGCTTTGAAACTGCCTGTCTTGGCTGCTTCGTAGAGTCCAGAAGACTGCGTATCCAGGAGTGGGCAAACACCATCGTCAAGGAGTGGAATTCCGAAGTCAAGAAGCGTAACCCCAACGCAAAGGCATTTGGTTTCGGTAAGGGTGAAGGAAAGCTCACACCGGACGAGGTCATGCAGCTTATCGGTGAGCTGGAGACCGGTGGCGAGAAGAATGATCAGGGCAACCTGAACCTGGGACAAGGCAGTGCGGTCAAGAGAATGGGTGTGCTGCTGGATAAGGTCCCCTCCCTGAGAAGGACTCTCTCTGTTGAGGATCTCATCACCCCGGACGGACTTACTGCTCTGAGACAATACGACTCCAACCTTTTCTCTATGGTCAAGTCCAGATACGGCAGCAACAGCCCCAAGTTCGTGCAGGAGTTCAACCCCTACAACCATGAGCTGGCGAAGTATGGCAAGGTTCCTTCTGAATACAAGAGCCTGAGAGAATATCTGTATGCCATCGGCGGCGCCAGAATGCAATCCTTCTCCGACTTCATTGTGGAGAACTGGTTCGACTACTGTCAGATCGTAGCAGACCTGGCTGCAAGAAAGCTCCCCATGCATACCTACACCAAGGAAATTACCCTGGCAAAGCTCTTCGGTCTGACCGGCATCAAGATCAATATGAGCCTGATCCCGGACATCGACAGAAGCCTTGGCAAGGAATTCGCAGGTCTTACCCGGAATGAAAATGGCGAACTGGAGCTGATCTGGGCCGATAAGGACAGATTCAAGAAGACCGGTGGCAAGTCCTATATGCAGAGCATTAACTTTGCAGATGCCATTGCCCTTCAAAATGATCCCCGGTATTCTGCCAATGTGGGCACTATCGCTGTTGGCGTATCGGATAAGCACATTTATATGATGCTGGATGATGCCAGAATCCGCATGATCATTCCTTACCACAGCTCCGGTATGAATCCGATCTTCGCAGACCTGATGGGAACATCCTTCTACAAGGATTACACCATGTTCCAGAACACCACGGTCAAGCAGCTTTACAACAGCAAGGGTCAGCCGGTTTCACTGAAACTGGACAAGACCCAGACCGGCAAGCTGACTTCTGGCTTCCAGTTCAATGAGGTGCTTCAGGAGCTGGGTGATGCAAGAGATGCTGCTGATGCGTATAAGGCCTGGTGTGCAGATGCTTCCAAGCATACCATCACCATCAAGGGCGAGACCTACACAGCAGAGCTGACTCCTAAGTTTGACGAGTTCGCATGGCATGATAACTACTACAAGCTCCTGGAAGACTTCAACACCTATGACTGCATCTCCGAGGAAGCAGCTCCCCAGGGTGATGTTCAGCAGATCTACCCGGAGAACTTCGATGAGGTTCTGAAGGCAGAACTTACTGCACAGGAGACCCATCGTCAGAAGCAGGAGAAGAACCAGGCATTCGATAAGGCCATGGGCGAGATCGAGTCTTTCCTGAGTACCCACACCAAGGCTGACACAGTGTTCTATGCTGAGCGGCATGGTGTTAAGCTGTCTGATAAGGATAAGAAGCTGAATGCTGCTGACAAGGCCAAGATCGCTGACCTGCGTAAGGGTATGAAGATGTCCATGCCGAAGGTCAAAGCTCCCACCTTCTACAGCCAAATGGCGAAGGTCGTTGACGGTGTGAAGCAGGAGAAACTGGGCGCTTCCTCCATCGTATCGATGCTCCGGGGCAAGGGTGTCAAGGCAGAGGAAATCAAGTGGTCTGGTATCGAAGCATGGCTGGATGGCAAGAAGTCTGTTACCAAGGCTGAGCTTCAGACATTCATTGCAGGTTCTATGCTCCAGATCGAGGAGGAGGTTCTTGACAACAAGGATCGTCCTTACACTGAGGATCAGCAGAAGAGACTCGATGAGTATGAAGCCAAGCGTGACGAGGTGGCAAATCGCCTTACTGCTGAGTGGAAGAAAATCACTGGTAATGATATCACCATCCGAAATGCAGCAGGTCTTGAGTCTTTTGTAGTGAATGCCATCATCGATGCAAATCTGGAGCAGAAGAAAGCTACCTTTGAAGGAAGGCTTCTGGCAAAGCTCAAGAGTGACCTCAAGAAAGTTATCGAAAATAACGATGACTTTGGCTTTGATTCCTGGATGGATGCCATGAGATCAATTCATCGCCATAGAAGAGACTTCATTACACACTACGAGATGTCTACCAACGAGAAGGCTATCATAGTCAAGTATTGCAACGCTTTGAATGCGTACAACGAGCTTCCGAATATGATCTCCGATGCGGATACGGATAGACTTCGTGGCATCGCTCGTGAGGCTGATCCATGGAACCGCAAAATCATGGAGGTTAAGCACGAGTACAACGAAGAGGCCGCAAAGCACAGACCGAATTGGCAGGAGTACAGTCTCAAAGGTGGCAAGAATTACCGAGAGATGCTCTTCCGCATTCCCGGTTCCACCTACTCCAATGCGGCTATGTATACCCACTGGAAGGATAGAATGGGTGTTTTGGCTCATGCTCGTGTGCAGGACATGGAGACACCTAATGGCAAGATGCTCTTCATTGAGGAAATCCAGTCCGACTGGCATAATGCTGGTCATAAGGATGGATATGATAGCGATGCAGACAAGGTGGTGGCAGCAGAGAAACTGCGTGAGCTTAAGAGCCAGAAGGAAAAGCTCTTTGAAGAGATGGATGCCAATAACAAGGCATACGATGCTTTCCTGACGGAATATTGGGAAACGGATATGTCCGATGCTGAATATTCCAGCAGAGCAGAAAAACACCAAAGTGAACGCTTGGAGTTCCTCTACAAAGAGCGTGAACTCAATCGACAAATCAACGAGATTGAGAAAGACATCGAATCGGCTACACCTGATGCTCCCTTCAAGGACACCTACCACGAGTATGTCATGAAGAGACTGCTCCGTGAGGCTGCCGAGCAGGGCTATGACAGCATTGGCTGGACTACCTCTGATGTCCAGATGGAGAGATGGAATCCCCAACGAAAGACCAACGCACAGATGGGCCTCACCGATGCTAAGAACCCTGATGCTGTCGCATTTGAGGAAGGCTACCGCATCGAGTACGACCAGGATATTCCCAAGTTCCTGTCCAAGTACGGCAAGAAGTGGGGAGCCACTGTTGGTAAGACTACGCTGGACAACGGCACCGAGGTATGGTCTATGGATGTTACCGACTCCATGAAGGAATCTGTGATGACCGAGGGTCAGCCTAAATACTCCATGCCGAAGGTGAAGGCTATTTCTCCTTCTGCTGCAGATATACAACAGAACAAGGAGTATATTGCACAGATGAACCCTGTTTGCGCTGTTAGTTCGAGCAAACTCGAAAGGACAGGTAAAAAACCGACAGATATCTTCACGGAAATTTTCGATAGCTGGGGGTGGAACCTCTACTCTGAGGATCTTGGTGATATCGAAATTACCAAGAAAAGTGTAAGAGACGATGTGAGGCACGGAATAACAGCAGAAAAAATCGCCTCGACAGAAGCGATACCCTCTGTGATTCGAGACGGAAAGATTATTTTTGCCGGGATTAAGCCTGGTACAACTGTATACAGAATCGTTGTGTGTGCTCCCATAACAATAGGGGAAAAGTCCTACTATATGGGTGTTATGTTGCAGAGAGATTCAAATATGCAAAGGCTGTACCTCCACAATGTGGTAATAGAAGAAGAGGCCACCACATTCTCGCCTGCGATCCCGCTTACGACGGGGGCCGATGAGAATAATGATCGCCTCTTCATTACCAATATACTCCAGGATGCTCTGAATGTCAAGTATGAGATGTTCGCTGAACCGAAAAATAAAACCCCCAACTCTCGTGGAATGTCCCCCAGACAGCTGTTGGCTGATGCCTTTGATGAGCTGGTGCAGACTCCTGATGAGCGTGAGCTTATGGACCGGTATCGGAAGAACATCACCAAGGTGGAAGAGGTGCAGGAGCGACTGGATGAGCTGAGAGGCGAAATCAGCCGGCTGACCAAGGCCAAAGGTGACAAGGGCGAGATCGCTGCGCTGAACAGGGAGGTCAGTGAACTTGTTGACCAGATCGACAAGTATGACCGGGAACTGCTGAAGCTGGAAGCATCCAAGCCCCTGAAGGATGTTCTGGCAAGAGCAAGGTCTGCGGCCTATCAAAAAGCCAAGCAGCGCAACGAGAAGGCTCTGAAGGAATACCGCCAGCAGGTCAGTGAGCGCTTCAGCAGAGGCGTTGAGGGCAGACGGAAGACCGAGATGCGCAGGAAGATCCGTAAGACCATCCGGGATCTGGACAAGATCCTGAACCGGGGTGACAAGAAGCGCAATGTCAAGGAAGACATGAAGGACTTCGTGGCAGAGGCTCTTTCCGCAGCGGAGGTTCTTTTCACCGACAACTACACCAACGAGGATATGGTCCGTAACGGTTTTGGTGTGGAACTGTCCAAGGAGGAGACCCGGTATATGGAGGAATCCAGAGGCATCCTGGAGGAAATGTCCAAGCTTCCGGCCGGCAGCTATGAATCCTGGTATGAACGGCAGGAGGCGGAGGAAAAGCTCAAGAGCAGGCTGGTATACCGCATGGGTAAACTGAAGGATGCTTTCTTCCGGGAGAGACAGCGCCTCAATAAGACCGAGGTGGCCGAGGTGCTGAGTAAACTGGCAGATTCCTATGCAAAGCTGGAGAATTCCGAGTATGCCTATGTTAACGGTGCCTACCACGAATCCGTACATGCGTATCTGAAGATGCTGCAGGAGGATGTGGGCGGTGCAAAGGTCAAGGACATGACCCTGGGTCAGCTTGAGGAACTGTACAAGGCTTACACCATGGTGCTGACTACTGTGCAGAATGCCAATAAGATGTTCTCTGAAGACCTGAAGCAGAGCAAGGAGGAGCTTGCAAACCGTGTGATGATGGAGGTCCATAAGGCAGGCGGTGAGCATGGCCTGTGGTCTAAGGGTGAGATTGCCCGGAACCAGGCATCCTGGAATAATACCAAGCCTATCTATGCCGCAGAGAGAACCGGCTCCCCCACCTTCGTGAAGCTGGTGAACGGTTTGTTCAAGGGACAGTACAACTGGGCTGTCGATATGGATGAGGCGAAAGCGTACCGGCAGAAGGTGGCTGATAAGTACGGCTTCAAGTCCTGGGATATGGAGAAGACCTACAAGTTTACCTCCAGCTCCGGCATTGACTTTGAACTGAACCTGAATCAGATCATGGCTCTGTATGCGTATGCCAAGCGTGAGCAGGCCCACGATCACCTGCTGAAGGGCGGCTTCGTATTCGGTAAGAATACCGAGGTTGTGGTGACCAAGAACGGCATCAAGAGAACCTACCTGAACAAATCTGCCAAGGCCCACAATATCTCTGATGAGATCATGGGTGAGATCATCGGCAAACTGACCGATAAGCAGAAGGGCTTCGTGGATGAGATGCAGGACTACCTCTCCACCACCATGGGCAATAAGGGTAACGAGGTTTCCATGCGACTCTATGGTGTGAAACTGTTTATGGAGAAGTTCTACTTCCCCCTCCGTTCTGCCGGGCAGTTCAAGGAGAAGGCGAAGGAAGCGGAGATGAAACAGCAGCAGGGTCAGATCAGCATCGCAAACTCCGGCTTTACCCACTCGACCACACCGAAGGCCAGCAACCCTGTTGTCCTGGATGGGTTCACGGATGTGTGGGCATCCCATGTCAATGAGATGAGCCTGTACCACTCCATGGTGCTTCCTATGGAAGACTTCCGCAGAGTGTACAACTATGCATCCCCCAACATGGAAGGTCAGGAATCTGCGTCGGTCAACAGTTTCATCGAGAATGCCTACGGTGATGCTGCTACCGGCTACTTCGATCAGCTCTACAAGGAACTGAACGGAGGTGCCATTGTTGATCCGAGAGAGAACATCGCCAAGCAGAGAATTGGCAAGTTCAAGAAGGCTGCGGTTATGCTCTCCAACTCTGTGTGGGTGCAGCAGTTCTCCGCTATCGGCAGAGCTTATGCACTGGTCGATCCGAAATACTTCATCGGCCCGAAAGTGGATAAGAAGAGACACGCAGCCCTGTGGGAAGAGGTAAAGCAGTATGCACCGGTTGCCATCATCAAGGAGATGGGCGGCTTCGATACCCACACCGGACTCAGTGCAAAGGACTATCTGCTGGCAGAGGAGTACGGCAAGGGTGAGCGGCTGAAGGCCCTTGTGAAGGACAAGCAGTACCGGGACGAGATCATGGGCCTGCTTCCTGCAAAGGCTGACGAACTGACATGGTGTTCCATTTGGGAGGCTGTCAAGCGTGAGACCCAGGCGAAGAACCCCAAGATGGATGTTAAGTCTGAGGAGTTCCTCAAGAAGGCCGGAGAGCGTTTCTCCGAAGTTATTGAGAAGACCCAGGTGTACGACTCTGTCCTCGCAAGATCGGCCAATATGCGCTCCAAGAACGCCCTGATGCAGATGCTGACAGCTTTTATGGCAGAGCCTACCACCACGGTCAACATGATCGAGAATGCTCTCCGTAAGGGGAACAAGAAGGTCATTGCAAGAACATTTGGTGCGGTGGCCGCTACCATCGTCCTGAACAATGCCCTGGTATCCATTATCTACGCAATGCGTGATGATGACGAGGATGAGACCTTCCTGGAGAAGTATGCACAGGCATTTACATCCGGCATGCTGGATGATATCAACCCCATGACATACTATCCGGTGCTGAAGGATATCTGGTCTCTGTTCCAAGGGTACGATATCGAGAGGTCCGACATGGCTATCTACTCTGACATTTCCGATGCTGTCAAGAAGACGGTAACCCAGATTGCTAAGTATGATTCGGAGATGGACGAGGATGAAGTTGCCGAATACTACAAGGAAATCGGCAGTGCGCTTATGAGTATTCTGGATGCCGGCGCTGCTGCATTCGGTGTTCCGCTGAAGAATGTCCGCAGGGATCTCAAGAGCTACTACAGCACCTATGAGACCTTCACAAACGGCAATAGCACCACATGGAACAGTTTTGTGGATGCTGTCGGTGGTTCTGCAAAGGATTCTACTCCGATTGTCGGATTGTTGCCTGGAGAGACCAAGACCGATAAGCTCTACGATGCCATCATCGATGGGGACAAGGAATATGTGGACCGGATGAAGAGTGGCTATAAGGATACCAATGCCTATAACAATGCGGTCAAAAAGGCTCTCCGGGATCACGATCCCAGAGTTAAAGAGGCTGCCCAGGCACAGGTTGACGGAGATCCTTCTGAGCGTATCCGTATCGCAAGGTTGATCATTGCAGATGGCTTCCCCCAGGATGCCGTGGTTATGGCTATTAACGCTGAAATCAACGCACTGACGCCTGACGAGCACAGTGCACCTGCTAAGAAGGTGAAGGGAGACTATACTGCTGCCGACTTCGCAAGAGAGTTCGCAAATGGTGACCATGCATCTGCTAAAGCTGCAAGGGAAGATATCATCGAGACTGCCCAGAAAAATGGCAAGTCCCTGGAAGATGCAGAAGAGGACTTCGCAAGTGATGCAAGGTCTGAATTCAGGGATCTGTTCGTTGCAGGTGAACTGTCCGAGAGTGATGCAAACAAGGCTCTGAAATCTTACTGTCCTGCAAAGGATGGTCCTCTGGACGATAACGACATCTACTGGACCATCCGGGAGTGGGAGTACGAAAAGGCTAACGGTTCCTCCGATGGCTACAAAAAGTACAACGACTTTTATGGTGCTGTGGAGACAGGCCGGGATCTGGGCGCTGTTATCAGTGAATACACCAGCCATGGGGTCAAGAAAGAGACTCTGGCAAGTGAGATCACCAGCCACTTCAAACCGTTGTACAGAGAGATGTCCAGCTCCAAACGGGCTACATTCAAGAAATACCTTTTGAATGCCTATGTACAGCTTGGTTATGACCGGTCTAAAAAGTCCAAAGACATTGATAAATGGCTGGAAGACTAAGTAAGCGAGTTCCCTAAAAAAACAGAACGGCTCTGGGATAGAGAACCCAGGGCCGTTTTTGTTATGCTGTATACAGATAAAATACAGGAGGAGTTTGAAATGATAGGGATTATCGGAACCCCACTCACCCAATGGGATGTTGGCAGATCTGTTGAGATCAAAAACATCGTGGCGACCCATGTCGATCTTGCAAACAAAGGCGATTCTAAAGCGGTTAGGATGGAGCTTGTCGATGGACAGGCGGAGATCCCTAATTACCTGCTTCAAACGGGAAAGCAGCTATGTGTATATGCCGTTGCCAACGGTGTGACTATCGAAAGAAAGACTTTCTTTGTTATTCAGCGTGAGCGCCCGGAGAACTATGTGTACGATGATGACCAGCGCAACTACATCTATGAGCTGATCCAGTCTGCGGAGGATGCTACAGAAACGGCAAAGCAGGCTACCCAGAATGCGAATGAGGCTGCGGACAAAGCGAATCAGGCTGCCAAGTCCTGGGTGATTATGGGCGAGGTGAAGGGTGAGAGTATGGTCATCGATGATGCCATCGACCAGACCTTTGCCGGGTTCCGTATCTTCGGCAAGACCACGCAAGATGGTGTACCTTCCCCGGAGGCTCCGGTGGATCTGGTTAGTGTGGAGAATCCCACAGTGTCTGTTAACGAGCAGTCTATGCTGGTTCCCTACACGCTACGTGGTATTCCTGTGTCCAGCGGTGGAAACTACACCGATGCCAACGGTCAGCAGTGGATCTGCGATGAGGTTGATTTTGCCAGGGGCGTGTATGTGCAAAGAATCAATTCGCTCATCTTAAATGGTTCTGAGCAGTGGCTTGAGTACAAATACGATACGCAATATTATGGGTTCTTTGTTGGGGATTATCTTGACTCAGGGCAAAACAGGGCATTGGGTCTGTGTAATCAGTTTTCCGTTTCTAGGCTCACAGACGGTAGCGTGTGGATTGGTGTTAGCGGCAACACGGCCCTCTATGTAATAACAAGAGAATGGTATGACAAAGGTATAAATGCGTGGAAATCGCATCTTAGCACAAACCCATTGCGTATAATGTACCCTCAGTCTACCCCAATCGAAACCCCACTGTCCGAGGAAGATCTTGCCGCCTATGCTACCCTGCATACCTCCAGATACGGCACCACGGTCTCCAATGACAAAGATGCCTACATGGATATCCATTACCATATGGATGCCAAGAAGTATATCGACAGTCTTGTAGGTTCTTCCGCAGGACTCGTTAACGCAACTGTAGAGTGAGGTGAAAAGTATGAATATTAGAGTTGACTTGACTACTCCCATCAAAGATGGCACCGAGGTGGTTTTCAGATCCCCTGTAGACTGCTCTCAGATTACAGGCCTGATCGTGTACTTCAAAGAGAACGGCAACACCGCCTCTCAGGAATTTGCACTGGCCGATGCCCACGGCAACAATGTGGGAAATATCGACCATCTCTTCGCTGAGAATGTGGTGGTTAAGGTTATCCTGGATGTCGCCCACAGTATGGCCTTCGTCCAGAACGCAGATACCAATGCGTATCTGGAGGGCAGGTTTGATGACATTATTGACAAGCTGTGTCCCAACTTTGAGAAAACCGGCTACCTGGTGCAGTGTGAGCCTATGGAGGGTACTAAGATCGTTATCAGTGCTGATCAGGTGTATGGTACATACGATATTACGGTGTGCGGTAAAAACCTCTATAACAAGACCGAATATCCTTGTGATACAGACGGATATCCACACAAAAATCTGGGCCATCTCACCAAGAGCGGAAACTACAAACGGACTGGATTTATTCCTTGTTCGCATCTTGCTGGACAGACTGTCACCATGAACTATGCTCCAACAACAGCAACGAATCCCGGCATGGCATTCTATGAGTATCTCCCGGATGGAAGTGAAACTGATTGCAAGGATGCATTCTGCGGTGGTGGTACTGGAGCAAACACGAAAGTACCTTCCAATGCGGTATATATGTGTTTCTGCGTTGCGGTTGCCGACAAAGACAAAGATATCCAAATCGAGATTGGTAGCACCGTCACGGAATATGAGGCGTATAAAATTTATGGACAGGGCATATTGGCTGGGCCTGACGAAGAGGTCGTGGTAGCTGCCGCCCCCGGCATCAACACTGTGTACGGCGTTGACAGAGACGCAGCGCCCCCGGTCAGTGCCGAGGTGATGGTGACTGGCAAAGCTGATCCTGCTGCAATGCTTAAACGGCTTATGCAGGCCGTTTTTCCTGCGACTGTCTCTAACGAGGAGGAATAAACCATGGGATATACAGCAAGTGAACTGATAGCCATTGCCGAGGCTGAGGTAGGCTATCTTGAAAAAAAGTCCAACGCAGACTTGGACAGTAAGACCGGGAATGCCGGCAGCAAGAACTATACCAAGTATGCTCGTGACCTGCATAAGGCT
>JAEIGA010013019.1_pt1 | contig 12658 bp, 22 predicted proteins | sample 9270691 | NCBI WGS metagenome assembly JAEIGA01 (sample SAMN17057246, study PRJNA624740) | gut metagenome | biome: biome; isolation source: fecal sample | host: Bos grunniens | place: China: Xizang | collected 2019 | reverse complement strand
TGGTTGAAATACCATGCAATTCTATCCTTGACCTGTTTTTCGTCGGAAATGTCGATGGGCGGCAAATCCCACGATGCCATGGCGTGCCGAATATACTTGGCGTTATCTCCCTTCTCCACAAACTCCTGCCCGAAATTGGCAAGGTCAGGGCGGTTCCGCTTGCGCTTCGGCTTAACAGTTTCTTCTGCCATAAAATCACCTCTACTTGTGTACTATAAGATTCGGATTAACTATAAATTTGATATTATAATATAAATATATAATAATATATATAATATATAATACTATCCCAGTTTCGCTTCAAGCTCTGCCACCTTCGCCGAAAGTCGCTCGTTCTCCTGTATCAGCCGGAGCACTTCGTCCTGCAGCGCGTCGACCGATATCAGGGCGGTCTTGGCGCGTTCGAGCAGGTCGCTAACGAGCTGTGACCGATGTTCAGCCAGTATGCTCTGCCGGAGCGATTCCAGCATTGCCGCCGCGAGCAGATTGTTTTCGATATTCGGTGTCATAGTCGCTCACTCCTTTCTCGCAGAGTTGGCCGCCCACACAAGGAACTGTGTCAGCGTCGCCGCCTCTTCCGCGGTAATGGTAATCGCACCGTCGCCTCGTTCAAGCGTGATGCGAGTGGGGTTGTGCTCAATCTCCGCTATGATTTCATCCGATATGCGGTATGTTGCAGAGATCACATCGGGCTGATACGCCGGGGTTGGTTCGGACTTGGGCTTCTTCGGCTTGTCATCTGCAAACGCCCTCATGCGCTCCATGCGCCCCCCCTGACTCCCGATGTACCGATACACGGCGCTCATAGAGATATCAAGGCTCTTGGCGATGTCGTGATTCGACATGCCCTGCGCTCGCAGTTCGAGCATTTCAGCTGGTGTGACTTCCAGTTTTTTCTTCATGGTTGTTTACTCCCTTTCACATAAATTCTCGCAATCCCCACAATTCCCGCAATACGTATACTTAACATACATCGCAATCGCCAGAATTTCGTCGAAAGTCGCGGTTACGTTGTTCAGCATGCGCTGTGTAACCGGATGGCGTTCCAGCGCAAGCAAATCGCCGCCGGTGTCCATCGTTGTGATGATGTTCTCGAACAGGTGCTCAATGTCGCTCATGTTACCCTCCTTTCCGCCAGCGCGGCTTCGGCTTCTTCGCGGGTGAGAAAAATAATTTCTCCGATACATCTTGTGTTTATTAAGATCGGCGCGCTACGTACACCGCGGGCAATGAATTTTATGCCGAGCCTCATATAACTTGCCGTTTTTTCGATACTCACGACTTTCCACCGCTCTATCTGGAGATTTCTTACCATCCACACCGTATTTTCCAATTTGCACGGAGTGACGATGACATCGCCATCCTCGATCAGCCGCTCGGCAATTTTCTCCGGCGTATCGGCTCCCCAATACATTGCGGATTCGATGAGCTTTGTCAGGTGTTCAAGTTCAGTCATGGCGATCCCCCTTGTTTTGTCCCATAAGCACGTCCATACACGTCTTGCAAATATAACGGTCTAATTGGGCGGAATAATAAAGGGTTTTGAGCTTGATATCACAATGGGGGCATGTAGCTCTATGGATTTTGAGAGGCTTGCTTATCCTCCTGCGCGGCTCACTCATCCACATTTCGGTGTACGGTCCACTCCAGAAGTCAAACACGGTCTCCCTCCTTGATCTTCTTCCCGTGCCACCACTCGTTGCCATAGTGGTCGCACACGAGGACGTCGCTGTCTTCCCAGAACTTGACCGCTACATCTATCACATCGTCGTCGACACATATGCGTTTTGTATCACGTTCTGCTTGTTCCATCACCATAATCAGCCGCCTGATCTCGGAGAACACATCGTTCGATTCCTCCTTTTTCGCTCTCTCAAATCGTTCCAGCGCCGCCTTGGGATCATTCCACGAGCCTTTCAACAGGCCGCATTTCTGGGGTTGATGGGGGAGGGTGTGTTTGTATTTCATCCCTCCACCTCCTCCAGCGGTCTCCTCCAGCATTCCGCGCACCTTTGCGGGAAGCGCTCGCAATATGTCGGCGCGTGATACCCGCAGTGCTTCGCGCAAACATGTGGGATTTTCATGTCGTCTCTCATCGCGTTCGGGCATCGCTCAAAGAAATCATCCGCAATCGTCTTCTCCGGATGCTCCGCCGCCCACTTGGCGAGGATGGCTTCGGCTTCGGCGAGGATGGCTTTGGCGGGATTGTCATATACCCACGGTCTGCACATGGCGGGACCACATGTGGCCATTCCGCATTTGCTGCATGTTTTATGCGCCGCGCACATCCGCCTCCAAATCCGCATAGCCTGTTTAAATTCCATTTTCAACTCTCCTTCTCCATCTCTCAATCTTGGCGCCCTCCACCTCGGCGATCTCATCGCAGGTGATACCGAGCTTCCGCCGCACAGCATCAGCCGAGACGTTTACATCGGCGATCTCCTCCACGAGCGCATCGCGGGCGTCCTGCAGGGACACCGGCGAGGGATTCGTGCCGCGCGCCACGCGGTTATACTTGGTCCCCGCCTGGGCGAGTTCCGCCGCTTCCTCGGCGAGCTGGATGAGCAGGTCGTCGAGGGTGAGCGTTGATATGATTTTATCCATGGTTACCTCCATAATCCTTAAAATCCGGGCAGCTTTTGAATATTGCCCGATTGTTGCACCACCGCTGGAGCCGCTTGATTTCCTTCGGCGCGTTGGGCTTGTCATATACCATCACATACGGATCGAAACCGAGATCGCGGAGCGTGTAGATTCGGTATAAGTTTTCCTCCATCGTGGAGCCGAAGTTGGTCAGCACATACACCGTGCCAAAGCATCCGTGCATACGATGCGCCGCGCGTTTGGCGTACTGCTTGAAAAATCGCGTTAAATCCTCGGATGGATTATCCCACGCGAAATGGATTTCCTTGAGCTTGATGCAGTTGATGAGGTCGATCACTTCAGAATTCATAAGCCGAATATCAAGCCCCTGCGTGAAGTCCACATAGGCTTTGCTTTCCACCAGCTGTTCAAGCAGTCTTATCCGTTCCCGGCACGCAAGCAAGTTCGGGTCGAGCAGCTTGATATGCTTCTGCCCACGCCAGAATTCGTCGAGGTCAGCGACTTTCTGGCTGCATCGTCCCTCCTTTGGGGCGACAATGCAGAATTCACACGCCCTTGGGCATCCTCGTGTGATAAATCCATATGCGGTGTCCTTGGTCAGTTCCGGGTACAGATCGTAGTCGGGGTATATGTGCTCCACTTCCTCCGGCAGCTTGTTATCAAGCCCATATCCGGTGCCGCCTTTGATGATCTCGTCCGCGTTTGGTATCCAGTCGATATCCGGCGAATAGGTTTCGTCGAACACCTTCGACTGATACACCCGATCGTAGTGGTCGAGCGGATTGCACCATTCAACGGTATCTCCGAGGCTCTTGTGATACGCCGATAGCTTCATGAGCGGCAGATTCGGAAAGTTGTGGCTGTCAACGTCGATGAGGCCGATTTTCATACCTCTTGCCCCTCAATCTCCGGCGCATCCATGATGCACCGCACCGGCACAACCGCCTCCGAGCCGTGCTCTCCCGCAACCTCATACGCATGCTTGAGCAGCGCGTTCGCGTCGATCAGCCGCACCGGCTCTCCCTTTTGCTCCGTCCATTCCTGCGGGCAGGCGCTGCCGATGCCGAGTATGCCGCATCCGTCCACGCGCCTGTCGTTTCGGCGGAATTCCAGCGTAAGATATTCGCCGTTGCCCGCGCCGGAATTGCCCTCGATTCCGATAGGCTCACCGGCGCGCACCACATCACCCTTGCGCACATTCGCGCGCGCCAGCCTGCCGTAAGCAATGACGATGCCGCTCGCTCCGGTAATCTCGACGATTCTGCCGCGCCGGAACTCCCGCGAGCCGGGATCATAGCAGCGTTCCGACGTTACGACTACGCCGTCCTCGATGGCGCATACCACCTTGCCGGTGCGGTCGAGCTTCGACGGTAATCCGCGGAAGCAGAGGATTCCAGCCGTCCGCTTCTTGCCGCTGACGCGCACTTCCGTGAGCTGGAAGCGCTGGGATTGATATAGTTTTTCGATGGTATACATGTTATTCCTCCTTGTTGCACGGCTTCATCTCGTGGCATACACCGCCGTGATATACGCACATCGGCACGAGCACATCGGAAAACTCCGGGCAAAGCTCGCATACCTGACGGCAGATTTCCTCGACAACCTCGCGCGTCTCCGGCGATGCTTTCTCACACAGCCGCTTGTTCGCGATGATCATCAGCTCCTCCGCGTTCATCGTCCAGTACATATTTACCGGCGCATCCTGCCGCGCAGCGTTGCGGTCGTACTTGTCCTGTCGGTCGTTCCGCTGGCTCGATACATACGGCTGTGCGTGTACATGGCGCACCAGATGCGTCGCCACCCACGTTGGGATGTCTACGAGCATGATGCCGAAGCGCAGTTCGCGGATGGGCGAATGCCGCGCGATGAGAATGCGGCGCTTCCACGAATCGGTCGGCGGGGTGTCCTTCTCCGGCAGATTCGATGTCATGCGGGCGATGGATTCAACGAGGGTCCAGTCGCTCTGCGTGGGAAAAAAGTCTATGCGAATTTTCATGTTCACTCTCCTATTCTCAATTTCGTTACAGCCATCGGGAATTCCTCGATCTCGCTTGCCCAGAGGCATGTCCCCTTGCCGTTGATGCCCTCCCACAGATACGGGAAGCCGCCGATTCCGTCGAACAGGCTCGCCATGGTGGGCGTGTGTTCAAACTGCGCGGAGATCCGCTTCTGCAGATACCGCCAGTACGGCAGCGCAATGGAATTTCCAAGAGCTTTGTATCGTGCGCTGTCGGTGGTTTGATGCCGCTTGCCCTTGCTGTCCACCCATTCGCCGATGTCCGTCCATCCGTCGGGGTAGCCCTGCAGGCGTTCGCATTCGAGCGGAGTCAGGCGGCGGACGGCGGCGCGATCAGCAACCACGGTGCGCTCCTTGAATCCGCGTTCTCCGCCCCCCTTGTAATAGCTCGCATCAAGCGTGTTTGCGACATCGTCACCGCTCTCGCACACCGCCGTATAATCCGTGATGCGGTTCTCGTGATCGCCGGTGATCGTGGGGCACGTTTCGCCGTCGCCGTTTCCGCGGGCATCGTATACTTCCACCACCGCGATTCCGCCCTGATTGCAGGCAGGATTCCCACCGTTTTCATCAAGGGTTCGCGCGGATTCGGCCACATATATCCCGCTGTGCGGATTTGCGGATTTCATGGAGTTGGAATCATATGAGCTTATTCCGTATGCAATGCTTGCCGCTCCAGCGCATCCTTCAGCATCGGAGGCAATTCCTTCCCTCTTCGCTCTGCCCTCCGCAAAATCCCCTCGCAAGCCTTCGCGCTCAAATAATATTTCGGGTGCGCTTTCGCCTCCAAAATCTGCGACAAGCGCGATTCGACGGCGACGCTGGGGCACTCCCCAAAACTGCGCATCGTGTACGCGCCATGCAAGGGACCATCCGTCGCCCATGATGCATCCGGCGTTCGTCCATTTGTCTTTCGGAGGTCGAGGAATAACGCATTCCGGGCAGGCGATGTGCGCCGCTTCTTCGAGGACGGCGCGGAAGTCTTCGCCGCCGTTGCTTGAAAAGGCTCCTGGCACGTTTTCCCAGACCATGTATCGGGGCGATTTTCCCCGAAGATGTCCATCTGCTCGTACATTCGATCTCATCTCCTTGATAATTCTGATTTGCTCCATGTAAAGCCCGGAACGTTCGCCCGCAAGTCCGGCGCGTTTACCCGCGACAGACAGGTCCTGGCACGGAGATCCGCCGATGATTACATCGACCGGCGGGGCCATATCGCCGCGAATTTGCGTGATATCTCCGAGGTGGTTCATTCTCCTTCCTCCTCCGGCGGTTGCGGTAACGGCTGCCAGTGGGTGACATCGTCCTTGTCCATCAGATATGCGGGGCATTGCCAGTATCCATCGTGGGTCATCCAGCACACAACGAAGCTCCCCTCGCCTATGTATGCCAATATATCCGCTTCTACCTCCGGCAGTCGCTCCTTCACGCTGATCCACTTCGGAGCCGGTGCGCTATCAACCGTGCCGACATCTAACCATTTGCCGATATGCTTATCATAAATTTCGTTGATGGTATCGTAGGTTTTTAACAGCGTAAGCTTGTCGAAGTCGTTCCCGCGGCACAGATCAATAAACCTTCCTGCGAGTTCGTCCCTAAATGCGTCTAACGCCGTAATGGCAATGTCTCTCGCTTCGTTCATCTATAAATCCTCCGTTTCACACGATTATAATATTTCCGCCTGATGCGTTTTTTCCGGTGGTGCATCATGCGCCGCTCGTTCGGCGTGGCGTGTTTCTGGATTACCCAATAATATTCATTTGCGGCTTCCAAAATCGGCATCGCGGTCTGCACAAATTCCCTAACGATCACCGATGCAAATTCGACATACGCGCGCACAGCATATCCCATTGCTTCTCCAAAAGCATTCGCTGCCTTTGCAATCTCGTCGCTCATCCCCGCACCTCCTCCACCGCATCGAGGCTGGCGGTGACCACGCAGTTCGCGTGCAGATCGCGCAGCGTCACGGAGTGGCGGTAAGTGCCATCCTCGACGGCGTAGATGGTGTAAGCGAGCGGGCGGTATTCGGTATCGACGTATTTCACGCGCACATCTTTTCCCATTGCCGCCTCGGAGGCAAGCTGTAAAAATCGGTTTCTTTCCATGGTGTATACACTTATCCTTTCTACCGGTTACAATACCGGTTACAAAAAAGTAGGCTTAATTCCTGACAAAAATAGACCTTGTAACCTATGTAACCGGTGTAACCGGTCAAAATTCATTCTCACGCGCGAGTATTTCTGTGTATGGTAATCATTCCCATACATATACACACTTATATAAAAGTGCATCAAAACACCGGTTACACCGGTTACACCGGTTACAGCCGCTTCGCGCCTGACATTTTTTTGGTTACGCTTTGGTTACAAGCGGTTACATCGGCAGATCATCGGTCAGATTTGGGTCAAAATCTATCTCTGGTGCATCCTCTGCAAGTGCTTTTATCACAACACATCGAGCCGGGGAACCATCACGGAGCCGCACCGTCTTGTCGAGACGGCCTGCGGGACAGTCGAGCAGTCCCTTCTCGCGCGCCCACACGAGGAAGGCGTGCACGTTGTACCCGGCGTTTGTCATGGCATCGTTGAGCGTCTGGCGGATAATCATGATCTTGTCGCCATCCATGCGCCCGTACACCTTGCCGGAATCGTAGTCGCCGTGGCTCGTGAAGCTGTTGATGTTCTCCGCCACCCAGCCATACAGCCAATCGAGCGCGCGGGCGTTGATGTCCACCTGTTCGCGCGTCGACAGGAACGGCAGAATCTCATCCACCGTGAGCCGGTCTTCGTCGCCGAACATCCACATCGCCGCAAGGTGATCTGCCGCAAGGATGAGCGACGCGGAGAGCGCCTGCTTGTCGGTGACATCCGTCCGCCGGAGCTGCGCGAGGTAGTCTTCCTGCAGTTCGCGGGCAAGCTCGATGTTGTTTTGAAGCAGGCTCACGAAATACCGCCCGGCATGGCCGTAGTTCTCGATCATGATGCCCACCGCTTCGCGCGGATTTTCGAAGAGCTGCTGCCCCTTACAGTCGATCTCGATGACACGATTCACCGCGCCGCCGCCGGAATTCGCCGTGCTGATGGGCATTTCGCCGGTGGTGATGGCGATATTCGCCCATCGCTTCATCTGCTGGAGGCCGCCCGCCTTTGCGCCGCGCGTCCGTCCGACACCTTCCGCGAATTTGTATATAAATTCGTCGAATGATTTGCGGTCTTTGGCGATCTGAAGCTCGTCGATGAACACCGGAATGCTGTTCGAAACGCTCGCCAGCACCTCCACGCCAACATCCGTGGTGTTGAATGTGTGGAATAATCCGCCATCGGCGGTCGGTATGCCCCAGACGGAGATCGCCGCCATCAGTGCGACCGATTTGCCCGCCTCGGTGCCGCCCCATGTGTGGACGATGAACGGCAGCGTCCGGCATGGCTTGACCATGCACGACGCGAACGATGCCGCAAGCACGATCTTGGTGACAACGTTCCGCGCACGCGCCTTGCCGAAGTATTCGAGCCACACAGCCGGGCTTCCGGCCTGCTCTACGCCCCGAAAGAGCGCCGCCCCTGATGGATCCCCATCATACTGCAAATCCGCCACATACGGCGCGAAGAGGTCATCTCCGACCCATCCCAGCCGCCCGGTGGAATTGATCTCCGGCAGCTTCGCATAGTTAAGCCCCTCCAACTCGGTGAAATACCTCACGAGCGCCTTTGCGTTCTCGCTGTCAACACCCACGCCCCATGCGGCCAGTCCCACGATCTGCGAGGCCGTCGCAAGCATGGTGCGGGGTACCGTCTGATATCGCCATCTGCCGCCGCGCCGGTAAGCGATTTCGAGCTGGGTTTCGCCCGTGTCCACGTTGATCATCCGCTTTGTCGGCATGATCGGATGCGAGCATATCTGCACGCGCTCGTGGTAGGCGTTCCAGCCCACGACACCCGCTTCATCGTTGCAGAGGTATTCGCCGGTGAGCAGTTCGAGCGGCTGATCCTCGTAGTCGGTGGCGCCGCTCTCCGCCGCGACAGGCTTCTGCCGGTGCGTTTTCTCGTAGGCGTTGTACTGGGACACAAAGTTCATGATGCCGAACCTTCGCGCCGCCTGTGCCACCATGTCGCGGTATCGCATGGTCTTGTAGACATCGCCGTCTCCGTGCTCCAGCACCCACGCATGGGGCACCGAGCCGCCTGTGAAGTCCTCGATCGTCCAGTCCGGCAGCGCGTCGAATGTGTTTACCTCGATGATCTCACCCGACATGCGCAGCCTCCTTTTCGGCGGCTCTCACGCAGTTGATCCACGAGCGCGCGAACGCCTTCGGGTCTCCAGACCAGCCCTTGCCGCTCACAAGGTCGTCGACAACGCGGTCGAGGGATTCCACGCAGCGCGTGTGCATCTCCGTCTGCACCGGTCGGTGCAGGATCCAGTACTGGATGCGGCCATACATGCGCTGTACCGTCATCGCGGCCGCCTTGGCCGTCTCCTTGCGCTGGCGCTCTGCCTCGCGCTGTAATGTGACCTGCCGGAGGGAGTCCCAGTCAGACTTGTCGCCGCAGTCGAGGCCGAGGCGAAAATCGCTGTTAAGCTGTGCGACGGCCTCATGGAACCGCGCGCCGGTCATGCGCATCGTGAAGTCGATCACATCGCCTCCGGCACCGCAGACGAAGCAATGATACACCTTGTTGGTGTACGACAGATTGTCGTTCACGCCGCCGTGGAACGGACATGATGTGCGCCAGCGATGCTTGCCAACCTTGTGATACCTTTCGATCACATCCTCCATGGTGATGTGGCTCTTAATGTAATCGGCCTTTGTTCTGCCGTCGAGATTCATGATTATTCCTCCTTTTTGATTCCGAGCAATTCGGCAATCCTCCTTCCGGTCGCGCGCTTGTCGCAGAACAAGAAGTCTACGCCGTATGCGATGTGCACGCGGTACATACGCTCCATGAGGTCGCGCCCGGTGATGGCGTTCGGGTATTTGTCAAGCATGGGATTGTGCCAGTTTGCCACATCCTTCAGTTCGTGGATGGCTCCGCCGTGCTCGCAGAGGATGGTTAGCTTTACGCCGAGCTGCTTTGCGAGCCGGATTTCGTCCATAAACCGTCGCTTGTCCGTGCCGAGGTTGGTGCACAGTTCGGACAGATCCTTCTTCCGGTCAACCACCACGAGCGGATTATCGTGGAGCTGGTAGTCTCCGACGATCAGCTTGGATGTGATGTGCGGGATCTTGTGGGCGTCGAAGTAGTCCACGATGCGCACAATGGCGTGGCGGTGTTCGCGGCTGTCGATTATTACCATGGCTTATTTTTCATCGGGATTCATGCCCGTTTCGCTTTCATCAAAATAAGTTGCCTGCATATCGGCAATATGCGTAAGCAGTGCCAAGGGGTGCAGCTCAAACGCCCTTCCGACGGTATTATTATTCGCGCTATCTTCCCAAGCCCCCATATGCCAGCGAATCGCCATTGCCTCTTCACGGGTAAGCCGCATAAAGCCCGAAACGATATACACGCTTTTTTCTCCGTGTCCGTATGGGAGTTTATCATCCACAACATAGAATGGGTACTTCTCCCACGCTCCCGTGGTTTCGTTCTTGCGGTTTCGCATCTCCACTGTGTAGAAGTTCGTCTTGCACACATCGTGGAGCAGGCCGCAAATGGCGATGGTTTCGTCTTCCACGTCCGTCATCCAAGGGAACTGAGCTTCCAGTGGGTTATCCATGTACAGCTTCTTGAGGCGCTCGTACACATGGATGCTGTGTTCCACCAATCCGCCGGGGCGGGAGAGGTGGAACCTTGTACTTGCAGGAGCCTCAAAGAAATCGGTTTTCGTCAAGTATTCGAGCAGTCGATCTGCTCCCTCTCTTTTAATATTGGATTCATAGATTTCGATAAACTTGTTTTTCATATTGTTACCTCATCAGAACGGCAGCTGGTCGTCATCGCCGACCGTCTCAAACTGCGGCGTACCACCCGGCATCGTCTGTGCGGCGGGCGGCGTGTATGCCTGCGCGGGAGCCGCTTCGCCCTGGTTGCTGCTCTTCGAACCGCAGAAGCTTGCCTCATCGACGGTCAGCACCTGTGCGGAATACTTCTGGCCGTCTTTTTCCCACTGCTCCGTGGTCATCTTACCGACCACGATGATCTCCTGCCCCTTGGCGAAATACTTGCCGAGGAAGTCCGCAGTCGATCTCCACGCCTTGCAGCGTTGGAAGCACTTTGTCTCGACCTCTTTGTACTTTTCGCTCCACGCGACGGTGAAGTTGGCGCAGGATACGCTGGACGGGGTCTGCTTGATTTCCGGATCAGCGGTGAGCCGTCCCTGCAGGATAAACTTATTTACCATTCTTCTTTGCCTCCATTTCAGCGTTGATAGATGCGGTCAGTTCGTTCGCTTCCTGCGGTGCTTCGAACCATTCGGAAGCCTTGGACGCGCCCTCTTTGAGCGAATTGAAGATGCCGATGTACTCCACCAGATCGTCGCTGGACATGCTCTCTACGCCGTGGCCGAGGCGCTTTTCGATCTGCTCCTGCGTCACGCCGAACTTGGTGAACTGCACCACCATCTTGCGCACACGGTCGATCAGCGGTTCATCCGACTTGCCCGCAAGCGTTTTCTTGCACATTTCGACAGCGTCCTCAACAAGATCATTCGGCAGGATGGCGAGGATTCGTGCGCGGAGTCTGCGCGCGCCCATGTTGGCGTTGACCTCGTAAATGTCGCGCTGGGATGTCAGCGTGATCTGCTGCTTGCCCGCCTCGCGGATGTGCGGATTCGTGAAGTTCTGCACCGACATAGCGTTCGTCTCCAAATCCCATGCATACGCCTGCATCTCGGACTTGCCCTTATCCTGCGACAGCTCCTTGATACCGTAGTCGATGTTGCCCCAGCACCGCGCCAGCTCTTCGGCGAAGCGGATGGTGGGACCCGAAACGGACGATCCGCCGCGGGAATACTGGTAGAACGCCTTCGCCGCAAGCCCCGGACGCTGACAAGCCTGCATTACGCGGGCATATGCCGCAACCTCATCACGCGGGAATCGCTTGGCGATAACAAGCTTGCCCTGCGCCTCTGCGATGGCGCGCTGGGATTCCACCGCGACCGTGCCCTGATTGATGGCATCCGTGGGGAGATTCTGCCCCTGCGGCATGTTCGGATAGGCGGGAAGGCTCTGCGCTTCCTGCGCCTGAATTACTTCGTTACTCATGTGTGTTCCTCCTTGTGTTTGTTTGCCTCCTCAATCAGAGGTGCATGATATTGGTTTTCTGCTTCTTTTCTCGCTTTTACCGCGTCTTCGAAGTGAGCATATCTTCCCAAAGCGATGCGCTTCCGGCGAACCATGATGTACGCCTCCCACATGCTGCGGGACTGGCACCAACTTACTCCCTTTACCCCACTTGTATTGTTTTTTGGAGGTTTGTCGGAGGTTATAACCTGGAAATTGGTGTTGTATGCAACGTTCTTTTCAATCTGCCCTGCGCTATTGCTTGATATTGTTGCCCTGCCAGTAACACTTGCGGATTCACGCTGAATGCACCCGCACGAACGTGTAGGCGAGTTCTTCATGGTAAGCGATGCCTTCCGCACGCTTTTGCGGTTGCCGCAGTCACACTCGCATATCACAAAATACTGCTTGCTCGGGTCGTTCTGCAAAACAGTTAAACGCCCAAAACGCATTCCCACAATATCTTTCACGGTATGTCACCTCCTTAATTCTCATACTGACTCGCCAGCCATGCGGGCAAGCCCATATTGTTGATGATGCCAAACGCACCGTTATACCCGTACCAGTTGCCGGATTCGGAGCACTCCTTGTACATTCCGAGATATTCCCGATACAGGTCGTAGCCGTGCTTGATGAGCAGTTCGTCGCACTGGATGACGTTGATGAGGTACGGCGGGTCCTTCTCCACGGCGACAAAAACGAAATCGCACTCCTCGCCGGTCTCCGCCTTGACCCCTTCGCGGTACATTGCCGCCTGCATGTCGTAGCCCATGTTGATCGCCTGCCGCCGGAAGTCCTCCGTCGCGGCGGATACGCAG
>JAEIGA010013018.1_pt1 | contig 12658 bp, 14 predicted proteins | sample 9270691 | NCBI WGS metagenome assembly JAEIGA01 (sample SAMN17057246, study PRJNA624740) | gut metagenome | biome: biome; isolation source: fecal sample | host: Bos grunniens | place: China: Xizang | collected 2019 | reverse complement strand
ATCCTCATCAGAAAGGTCATTTCCAACTATTTCGGCTACTTTTTTTATGCTTTCAAAGACTTGTGAAGGAGTATTGATTTTAATAGCTAAGCTATTCATCTTAACTTTGCTTTCAGATAATAGAATAGCCAAATCACCTTCCTCTTCATCAGGATTTTTATTTACAGCGTAACCGGAAACGCCCGCCAATTTTACAATTTCTTCACACATGGGTGTTGTGACAATTTTCATAATATAAATTATATATTTACATTTGATATAAAATAATTACATGAAAGTTACATTAAGTTTTGAGGAAAGTGAAAGTTCAGATGTTTCTATTATGGTTGATGCCTTAAGAGCCAGCACCACAATAACACTTGCTTTAAACAAATTTAAAAAAATAATTCCTTGTTTTACTCCTGAAGAAGCGTTTAAATTAAAGTATGAAGTTGGAGGCGTGATTGCGGGTGAAAGAAATGGTAAAAAAATTGATGGATGTGATTTAGGTAATTCACCATCAACACTTAAGGACTATGAAACTGCCGAAGAAATCCTAATTTTAACCACAACCAACGGCACCCGAATTTTAGAAAGCATGAAATCAAAAGTTCTTGTAGGGTCAATGGTCAATGCAAAAAGCGCAGCATATAGAAGTATTGAACTAGCACAAAACCACATTGATGTTGTAATGGCCGGAGTTAAAGGAGAATTTGCGATAGAAGATTTTCTGGCTGCTGGAGAAATTTTATACTGGATAAAAAACAATTCAAATGATTTAGAAATGAGTGAATATGCCCAATCAGCAATTTTAGCCAGCAGAGATTATGAATCCTTAAAAGAATCAATTTTAAATTCAAGAACTGCTAAAAGATTAATCGAACTAGGCCATATCAGTGATGTTGAACTATGTTGCTTGAAGAATATTACTGAAAATGTTGCGATTTATGAAAATCATGAATTGAAGCTTATAAATGATTAAATTTATATATTTTCATTAAATAATATTATTAGATAACCTAAAAAGAGTGTTTTTTTAAATGAGAAGAGAATGTTTAACAATAATCGGTACAGCTCATGTATCTGAAGAAAGTGTCAATGAAGTGAAAGACACAATATATGAGCAACACCCAGACATAGTGGCTATCGAACTTGATAGAGGCAGATATACCAAGATGAAAAAGAAAATGATGGGTGTTGAAGAAGATGAAACCATATCCATTAGCAGCATAATTAAAGAAAATAAGGTGGGTTTGTTTTTTACAAGTACGCTTCTCGGATATTTTCAATCCAAAATTGGAGATGATGTGGATGTTGCACCAGGTTCTGAGATGATTGGTGCTATTGAAGCAAGTGAAGACCTGCAAATCCCTATTGCTCTTATCGACAGGGAAATAAATACCACATTGCAAAGAGCCTTAAACAAAATGAGCTTTAAGGAAAAAACCAAATTTGCATATGGATTGCTCCTTTCGATTTTTGGATTTGATGACGAAGAAGAGGACATTGATATTGAAGAGTTGAAAAATCCTGAAAACCTGGATGATTTGATGGAAATGTTCAAAGATGAAGCTCCTAGCGTTTACGAAGTTCTTGTGCATGAGAGGGATGCGTATCTTGCAGCAAGATTAATGCAACTCCCACAGGACAAGGTGGTTGCGGTTGTAGGGGCAGGACATAAGCCTGGAATTGAGAGATACTTAGATAATCCTGAAACATTACCTAATTTAAGAGATTTGGAAAAGATTGATGAAAAAAAAGGAATACCTTGGGTTAAAATAATTCTGGCAATGATTCCAATATTGTTTGTGGTGATATTTTTTCTGGCTTACATTAATGGGATAAACATAACTGGAAACATTTACGAATTCATTATAATCAGTATGATAATGGGTTTTATCGGATCAATTGTTTCAGGTTCAAAAATTCAATCTGCAATAGTCGGAGGACTGGTTGCTCCATTAACAATAATTCATCCATTGCTTGCTGCAGGATGGTTTTCAGGACTAACTGAAGCCAAATTTAGAAAAGTAAGGCAAAGTGACATTAGTAACCTAACCAAAATTAAAAGTTTAAGGGATTTATGGGAAAACAATATATTTCGAATTTTATTGGTTGTGATTGGAACTAATCTGGCAGTTAGCATTGCGACTTTAGTAATATTGCCTTCACAAGTTTTCATACCATTATTTATGCAAATCTTTGGTGGATAGCAATTAATTTTAAATAATATATTTAATATTACTATTATTATTAATCTAAAATGGAAAAGGTATCATGTATCTTATATTTCGTTGCGACTGTGGACGTGCATTATATGCAAAAAAAGGCGTGGCTACACGCAAATGTGTTTGTGGGAAAACTTTGAAAGTCAAATCAAGAAGAATCTTTCAAAAAGTAGCTACAAGAGAAGAGGCTTCCTTAGCAGTGCAGGAAATGCAAAATAAGATATATGGAAACACTGACTTTATACAGGCCAGTGATTTATAATAGTTTTAATGGTTTGTTAAAAATGATTGGAACGACACTCGAAATAATTATAATATTAATTTTAATTATCCTTACTGGATATTTATCAATGGCGGAACTCGCTGTTGTATCTATTAGAAAAGCAAAATTACAAAAATATTTAGAAGATGGAAACAAAAATGCACAAATTGTTTTTGATTTATTAGAAGACCCGAATGAATTTTTATCTACAGTGCAAATTGGAATTTCACTTATCGGTGTTTTAACTGGGGCATTTGGTGGAGTAACCTTGGCCAAACCGCTTTCCAACTTAATCTCATTTATACCATATAGTGAACCAATTAGCGTTGCAATAGTTGTTATCGTCACTACATATTTGACTTTAGTTATCGGAGAAATCGTGCCTAAGGTAATTGCTTTAAACGACCCTGAAAGAATTGCACTTAGAGTTGCTAAAAGTATGGTAATCCTCGAAAAAATCTCAAAGCCAGCTAGTTTCATTCTTGCAAAGTCAAGTCGTTTTCTTTTATGGCTGCTTAGAATCGAGGATAAAAGCGATGACGTTGTTACTGAAGAAGAAATTACATTAATGATTCGGGAAGGAAGAGAAGACGGAACTATCGAGAAGGAAGAAGAAGACATCATCAAAAGGGTTTTCAAACTTGACGACCAAAAAGTTGAAAGCATCATGACCCCCCGTAATGAAATTATCTGGATTGACCTTGAAGATGATAGGGCCATAAATAAAGTCAAAATCATCGAAAGTAAAAGGTCTATTTTTCCAATAGCTAAAGGAGAATTAGATGACTTTATTGGAGTAGTTCAAGCTAAGGACATTCTTTCAGTGATGTTTACTGATGAAGAATTTGATATTTATAAAATTGTAAAAGAACCTTTAGTAGTCTCTGAACATTTAGAAACATTAGAACTCCTAAAAGAATTCAAAGAAAATCAAGAATATGTGCATATGTCTCTTGTTGTTGATGAATTCGGAAGTGTAGAAGGTTTAATTACTTTAAATGATTTACTTGAAGGTATTGTAGGAGATATTCCTGGAATTGATGAGGAAGATGAGCCTGAAGCTATTCAAAGAAATGACGGAACATGGTTAATTGATGGAAGATACCCTATTGATAAATTTAAAAAATTGTTTGACTTTAAAGATGCTTTGCCTGATGAAGAAGAAGACAATTACACTACCTTAGCAGGGTTTATTCTCAGTATTAGCGGTACAATACCTGATGAAGAAGATAAATATGAATGTGGAAGATTCATATTTGAAATTATTGATATTGATGGGCACCAAATCGATAAAGTCCTAGTAACTGATTTGGGACCACAAAAAGAAATTAAAGAGGAATAATATGGATGCCGGAATAATTATACAAGTTGTTTTATTAATCATAGGTTTTGTATTCTTGATTAAAGGATCTGACTTTTTTGTTGATGGTGCAAGCAGTATTGCATCATTATTAAAAATCCCAACAATTATAGTGGGTTTAACAATAGTTGCGCTTGGAACCAGCGCTCCTGAAGCTGCAGTATCCATTACTTCATCTTTGACTGGCAGCAATGCATTAGCAGTTAGTAACGTTATAGGAAGCAATCTCTTTAACATGTTAATGGTCATTGGTATTGCGGCATTATTAAGTGAATTATTGATGGAAAAAAGTGTTTTGGAAAAGGATTTGCCTTTCCTTGTAGGAATTACATTATTATGGGCAGTTTTCATAATAATCGGTTGGGACATTACAAATATTGAAGGAATAATATTACTCCTGATCTTAGTTGCTTATATTTTCTATTTAGTTCGCGACGCCAAAAAATCAAGTGGATCGGATGAAGTTGAAGAGCCTAAATTTACCCTACCGAAAAGTATAATTTTCATACTTGTAGGTCTTGCGGGCATCATTATCGGTGGAGATTTGGTTGTTGATAGCGCTTCAGCTATAGCAATAGCCCTTGGAATGAGTGAAACATTAGTAGGTTTGACCATTGTAGCAATTGGTACATCTTTGCCTGAACTTGTGACTTCAATTACTGCTTTAAAGAAAGGGGAAAATCAGTTAGTTATAGGTAATGTTATCGGTTCAAACATCTTTAACATTTTATTCGTACTTGGTGCAAGTAGTGCGATAAGTGCAATTCCACTTGACTCAAGTTTATTAATAGATGTGCTCTTCATGTTTGCAGTTACTGTGCTATGTTTCATATTCGGTAAAACACAAGATAAATATGATAAAAAAGAAGGAGTAATTTTGATTGCATTATTTATTGCTTATATGGCCTTCGCAATCTTGAGGAATTAATTTTTTTAAGAAAACCATCATCTATCTTTACTTTTTTTAATAATCATTTATATTTGGATCCAATCCCGGATTTGGCTTTAGAAATAGCTGAAGTCACTAAAATAAAAACTAAAATTGGAGTAATAGCTTTAAGAACCTCTACAAATATTACTCATGGAAATCCAATAATAGACAATTCAGGAACAGCAATGCCTAAAATCGCATCAATGATTATTCCAATTAGAATTTTAAGAATTAAACTGGCTCTGTCTATTTATTTATAAACCCCAATTCTTATTCTCCATTCAATTTTTACCAAAATCATTTGAATTAATTAATTCTTTCAATTCACAAGCTTTACAAATGTTAGAAGAAGTTGGCTCGCCGCAGATTTCACACTCATTTAAGGTTGTGGATATGTCATTTTCAAACGTCAATATTTTTTTAAAAGACTCCATCACATTATTCTTTACACCGGGATATTCATCTTCACTGACATTTAAAAACTCTTTAATTTTAGCCCTTAATGACAAATGCGAATAAGGACACTCTTCCAAATGAATATCAATATTGTTCATTACAGCCCACATACCAACTTCCTTTTCGGGAGTGTTCCACAGCGGTTTAATTCTCGGAACCAATTTTGGATGAATTACATCAAGTTCCGGACCGAATTTTGAAAATTTAATGGTGTCCCCTCTTGCAAAGCTCATCAAGAATGATTGGATTTCATCGTCCAAATTATGACCAGTAGCTATTTTAACTGCCCCTAATTCATGTGCAGTTTTGTTTAAAATATTTCTTCTAAATACGCCACATGGAATGCAAGCACTTTTAAAATTAGAATAAATATCATCTAAATCGAAACCTTCTTCATCTTTAAATGATTTTTGAATAAGTTTAACATTTAAATCATTGGCATTTTTGATGGCTGAGTCAATGCCATGATGCCTATAGCCTTCAATACCTTCATCAACACTGATGGCTACCAAATCAAAATCTAAGAATTGCTGGTAATTTTTAATAGCATGTAATGTCAATACACTATCCTTACCACCGGATAGTGCAATAGCTATTAATTCACCTTCTTTGATTAATTTATAATCACGAATTAAATTATTAATTCTTGTAAAAATATGCTCATTAAATTCATCTTTGTTTAATTTAACCATTACAAATTGATTTATAGCAAGTTAAATAAATAATTTTAGTAGGTGAAAAAATGATAACTTGTGATTTTGCAATATTACCTGTTGGAACTGAAACAACTGAATGTAAAGATTATGTAACTGCTGCCGTTCAATCAATAAAAGATTCTGGTTTGAATTACCAATTAACTGGAATGGGAACTCAAATAGAAGCAGATAATCTGGAAGAACTTTATGCTGCAATAGCTACCGCTCAAGAGGCTATTTTTGAACTTGGAATTGGCAGAGTATACACAGTGATAAAAATAGATGATAGAAGGGATCTTGAAAACAGAACTTTAGATGCCAAAATTGATACTGTCGAGAAAATGTTAAAATAAAAAAAAAGTTAGAATTTAATCTAACTTGCTAGATGCTGTTTTAACAGCACAAATCACTCTGTCCAAATCTTCTTTTGTGAGTGATGGATGTACTGGAAGGGAAATTACATTGTCTGCTGCAAATTCTGCATTTGGACAATTTCCTTCAATTCCTAATGCCTTATAAATCGGTTGATTGTATAATGGAATTGGATAATGAATACCTGTTCCTACACCACATTCATTAATTATATCAACCCAATCATCCCTATTGCCTTTTTCTACTCTGATTGTGTATTGGTGATATACATGTTTTACATTATCAAAGCATTGCGGAGTTATTACGCCATCAACATCTTTTAAACCTTCATTCAAATATGCTGCATTTTCTATTCTTTTATCATTGAACTCGTCAATTTTACCTAATTGTGCAAGACCAATTGCAGCTGAGATATCAGTCATTCTGAAATTATAACCTACCTCATCGTGGTGATATCGTATGCTTGCCCCATGTGCCCTAAACATTTTTGCATTTTCGGCCAAATCTTCATCATTAGTGGTAATTATTCCACCTTCAGAGGTTGTCATATTTTTTGTTGGGTAAAAACTAAAGCATGACATATCTCCTAAAGTTCCAACATTTTCCCCATTGAATTTTGCACCGTGAGCTTGTGCCGCATCCTCTATAACGATTAAACCATGCTTTTCGGCAATTGCATTTATTCTTTCCATATCTGCTGGTTGACCATATAACTGAACAGGCAAAATAGCTTTAGTATTTTCAGTGATCAAATCTTCAATTGAATCAGGATCCATTGTGTATGTATCCAAATCAATGTCTGCAAATACCGGTTTAGCACCAGTGTATAAAATTGAATTTCCGCTTGCAATGAAAGTAAATGGAGTTGTGATAACTTCATCCCCTTCGCCAATACCACAGGAAAGTAGAGCAACATGCAATGCTGCTGTTCCTGAGTTTACAGCAATCCCATATTCTGCTCCAATCCATTCAGCATATTTTTCTTCAAATTCTTCTACTTTTGGGCCTTGAGCAATCATTCCTGATTTAAGGACTTCAACCACATTTTCTATTTCTTCTTCTCCAATTATTGGTTTTGCAATAGGAACTTTAATATTTGACATATCATCACCAATTTATAAAATTAATTAAATTTCTATACTAATATTTAAATCTAATAATATTTAAAACATTACTTAACAAAATAAAAAGAATTAAGAGTGAGAATTAATGGATGAATATAAAATTAAAAGTATTGAAGAGGGGCTAACTAAAATCGAATTTCCAGAATTTGATAAAATTTCGTCTGATGCTCCCGTATTTTATAATCCCCACATGGAATTAAATAGAGATTTATCAATACTTGCAATCCAAGTATTTCAAAAAGAGCAGGAAAGAGAAATTGATATTTGCGACTTGTTTGGTGGCAGTGGAATTCGTGGAATTCGCTATAAAAATGAAATTGAAGGCGTTGGGGAAGTTTCCATTAACGATATAAGTGAAGTTGCAAACCATTATGAAAAACATAATATAGAATTGAACAGTTTGAGCAATATTGAAGTTTATCAACATGATGCAAGTATGTTTTTAAGGATGAAACGGGGCGAGTTTGATGTGATTGATATCGATCCGTTTGGTACACCCTCACCATTTTTAGACTCCGCAGGATACTGTGCCCGCAGAAATTCCCTACTATGCGTTACTGCAACCGACACTTCCGCATTATGTGGAACCTATAAGGAACCATGTATTCGCAAATACAATGCAAAACCCTACAAAAGTGAATATTGCCATGAAACCGGCATTAGGATATTGGCAGGTTTTGTTGCACTCACACTTGCAAAATATGCAAAGTGCATTGAAGTGAAATTATCACACAGCACTGAACATTATATGAGATTATACCTAGAAATTAAAAAAGGTTCAAAAAAAACAGATGAATCATTAAACAATATGGGCTACATTAGTCATTGTAAAAATTGTTTGCACAGGCAAACATCTAATGGATTAGCCAGCCCAATTGAAGAAATATGTCCAGTTTGTGGTGAAAAGCTAGTTCATGCAGGACCATTGTGGTTAGGAGATATTCAGAATGGAGAATTCATTCAGAAAATGATTGACGAATCAGAAAATAAGAAAATCAATACTGAAAAAGAGGCATTGAAGTTATTAAACAAATGTCTAGCCGAATCTGATGCTCCAGCAACATTTTTTGACATTCATTCAGTGTGCAAATCCTTAAAGGTCAGCGCTCCGAAGTTTGATTTGATTGTGAATCAAATAAAAGAAGAAGGATTTATTGCCATAAAAACACACTATAATCCTTTAGGAATCAAAACAGATGCAAATATTAGGGAAATCCAAGATATCCTTTTAAAATTAACAAAATAGTCCTCATTTTTTAAAAAAAGATGTAATGATTTTTATAAATATTAAAAAATATAATCAAATAAAAAAAAATTATATCATTTTTGGCGAAACTAATTAAAAAATTTGTGAAAAATAATATAACCCTTGTTAATTTTACTAAAAAAATAAGAAAAAAAATAAAAAAAAATACAATAACTTTTAAATATTATGAAAAAGTTAGTATAATATATAAAGGTTAATCGATATTAACCCAATTTGATTAGGGGAGATATATATGGTAAAATCTAAAGATAATGTAATAAAATTAGATGACACAGACATTAACATTCTCAAAATAATCAATGAAGATGTAAGGACCTCCTATAGACAAATATCCCGTAGTTTAGATGTTTCTGTAGGTACTGTCCATAACCGTATTGATAAAATGGTAAAATCTGGCGTCATTAAAAAATTTTCACCGATTATAGACCATGAAAAGTTAGGATTTGTTTTAACTACAATCATTGGTGTAAGAGTCAAAGGTGGAAAACTCAAAAATTGGGAAGAAAAGACCTTCTTTAATAAAAATGTAGTCGGAATCTATGATGTTACTGGTGAATACGATGCATTTTTAATTGCAAAATTCAGAAACACAAATGAGTTAAATGCATTTATTAAAGAGTTATTAAAAGACCCAATTATAGAAAGAACCTATACTCAAACAGTTTTAGATGTAATTAAAGAGGATATGGGATCTTCAAACATCTTATAATCTAATTTTCAAGTAGTTTAAATAAACTACTTTTTTATTAATTTATTAAATACTTTCATCGATTTTTAAAAATTTATTTTGACAATTTAGTAAAAAATAATTTCCTCAGTAATAATTTTCTTACAAAATAGGATAAATTTACATTTAAATATATAAATAAAAAGAAACAAAAAATATTATATTTAATTAAATAGAGGTTATTAAATTGGCAGTTTGCTTACCCGACACTCAAGACGATGCTCCAAGCATACCTATAAAATTAACCAGAGTAGGTGTAACTGGAGTTAAAAAGTTATTACAACTAGAAAGAACAAATAAAAGACCAATAATATTGTTACCTACATTTGATGCATTTGTAGATTTGCCAAATGATCAAAAAGGTGTACACATGTCTAGGAACCCGGAAGCAATTAGTGAAGTTCTTGAAACTGTTGCTAAAGATTCTACAGTAGACATTGAATCATTATGTGCAGAGATTGTTAACAAAATGATGACCAAACATGAATATGCAAAACGTGTTGAAATATCCATGACAACTGATTTCATGTTCATGAAAGAATCACCAGTAACAAAAAACAAAACTCAAGAAATGGCTAAGCTAATAGCTAAAGCTATTGGAAAAAGAGATGATAAAGGCAATATTGTTACTAGAAAAAGCATTGGAGCCGAAGTTATTGGTATGACTGTTTGTCCTTGTGCACAAGAGTCTGTCAAAGAATCTGATAAAAACAAATTATTAGAATTTTTAGACGAAGAAACAACACAAAAAGTTTTAGATACTGTTACTTTCGCTTCTCACAACCAAAGAGGAGTTGGAACCTTATTAATCGAAGTTCCCGAACATAGCATTATTAAAGCTGAAGATTTGATTGAAATTATCGAAAGTTCAATGAGCTCACCAGTTTGCGAATTACTTAAAAGACCTGATGAAAACGCAACAGTTATGAATGCACACAGAAAACCTGTTTTTGTTGAAGACTGTGTCAGAAATATGATGGAAAAAATTGCAAATAAATATTCTGGTTTACCAGATGATGTTTTAATAACAGCACGTCAAGAAAATGAAGAAAGTATTCACAGACACAATGCATTTGCTGAAAAAGTAACTACCTTAGGTGAGCTTAAAGCCGAATTAAATATTGATTAGGACTTGATTAAATGAAGAAAACCTATGAAATAGCAGGGCAAGTAATGGGATTTTTTGATTCATTCAAAGGATCCAGACCTGCAATCAATAATGATAGGATTTTAATTGTTAGAGGAAGAACAAGAACCACAATCCCTATTAGTGAATTTGAATCTAAGCTTAGTGAAATTGGGGAAATTCTTGGTGGAACTGAGCTAGAAGCAACTTCAGAAAAAGTGACTGAAATCCTAAAATCTGGAGATAAGCACATCAAAGAAAGTACAATAAATACAAGTGATGTTGATGAACACGGTTTTATCAGAATGAAAGAAGAACTTGAATCAATGGGGCTTGTTGTAGGATATAAAATTTTTGAACTTCCAAGTTTTGATGTGGTTATTGCCATATGGGAAGACAAAAATGAGATTCCACCACTTTATGTGGAAGTTACCGTTTCTGAACGTGAAGGTTAAAAATGCCGTCAAATTTAACAAAAGAAGATATCCTCCACATATTGAACGCAACAGATAGTGAAATAATAAACTATATGTCACAAACTGTACAATATAGGGAGAATCATCTTATTACTTATTCTAAAAATGTATTCATACCATTGACTGAAATCTGTAGAAATGATTGTGGATACTGTAATTTTAAAAAAGACCCAAATCACCCTGAAGCCATTATTCTTAAAACCAAAGATGAAATACTGGAAAGCTTAAAGGAAGCTGAGCAATATGGTTGTAAAGAAGCGCTTTTTACTTTTGGTGAGGATGCAGATGAAGAAGAAATCGTTCGTTTAAGATTAGCCGAATACGGATATGACAAAATGATTGATTACATTGTTGACATCTGTCAAATGACTTTGGATGAAACAACATTGTTACCCCACACCAACGGCGGAAACTTTAGTTATGATGATTTGAAAAGACTAAAGGAAGTTAATGCATCATTAGGACTTATGCTTGAAAATTCATCAGATAGGTTAATGGAATTGCCGGCGCATATGAAAAGTCCTGGCAAACATCCGAAATTAAGACTGGAAACTATTTCAAATGCAGGAAAACTTAAAATTCCATATACAACAGGCATTTTAATCGGCATTGGTGAAACAAAAGAAGAAATAGCTGATTCATTATTGGCAATTAGGGAGCTTTATGACAAATATGGCCATATACAAGAAGTAATCATTCAAAATTTCACACCAATTCCTGGAATTGAAATGGAAAATTGGCCAGAACCAACTTTTTTAGATATGGTCAGAACAGTTATAGCGGGAACACTATTGTTTGGAGATACAGATGTGAGTATCCAAGTTCCACCTAACTTAAACAATGATACTGCCCAAATATTTTTATTATGTGGTGCAGATGACTGGGGCGGTGTTTCACCAGTGAGCCCTGATTACGTTAATATAACATCTCCTTGGCCCGGCATTGATGAACTTGAAAAATTAACAATAGACGCTGGATTTGAATTAACTGAAAGATTATGTGTATATGAAAAATACGTAAACAGTGAATGGTTAAATGAAACTCTTTTAGATAAAATAGCTAATCTATCCGTGCATCAATAACAACATGCTCTACACCAGGAGCATATTTTTTAATTTTATTTATTTTCAGCAGTTCCACATCTCTGTTACCCGATTGTGCAATAATCCTCTCAATAGGGCGTGTGTTCATTAGCTTTTCAGGTACAGTCTCATGATAATGCAGAATTCCACCTTTATTTAAGCTATCAATAGCAACTTTTAAGTAATGATGAGTTGTTTTAACATACCCCATAAGAATACGGTCTGCTTTGAATTTAGGGGTTTCAACCATACAATCCCCTAAAATTGGGGTTACATTGTTTAATTTATTCAAATTAATGTTATCGCATAAAAACTTGTAGGAATTAGGATTTATTTCAATAGAAATTACTTCCTTAGCATTTGAATGAACCCCAATGGGGATTGAAAAATAACCAATTCCGGCAAACATGTCAATAACAGTTTCATTATCCTCAACTAATTTAGCAATCCTCAATCTTTCGTTGTTATTGCCTTTTGACCACATTACTTTTGAAAGATCCAATTTAAACAAACATCCATTTTCTTTATGAATAGTTTCAGTTTCACTGCCATAAAGAATCTTATAAACTGGCT